>Ga0209181_10006395_pt1 | contig 16527 bp, 12 predicted proteins | sample MAT05_FD_187208 | JGI IMG/M metagenome (GOLD analysis project Ga0209181, IMG submission 187208) | Freshwater microbial communities from Lake Fryxell liftoff mats and glacier meltwater in Antarctica - MAT-05 (SPAdes) (version 2) | ecosystem: Environmental > Aquatic > Freshwater > Ice > Liftoff... | reverse complement strand
ACGATCGGCAAGTTGGGTGGCTATCTGAATCGCAAGTGCGATGGTCACCTTGGATATGAGAGTCTGTGGAAAGGCTACGCCCGATTTCTCGACATGGTTGCAATCATGATCCTACGAAGGGGGTCCGAATCAAAAAATTGATGAATGCGCCGCGTCGATCTTCCGGGGCAAGGGCAGGCGTAGGCGGAAGGACGCACGCCGCTGGCGAGAACGAGGTCGTCGCAAGCGCGCTCGCGCTCGACGTGCAGACGCCACGCGGCGAGCCAGACGAGCGGGTTCCACCAATGCAGCGCGCAGGCGATTTGCGTGAGCCACTGCGTGAGCGCGTCGCGCCGTTTGACGTGCGCAAGTTCGTGCAGGAGCACGGAGCGAAGTTGTTCCGCCGTCCATTCGCGTGCTTCGGCCGGGAGCAACAATCGCGGACGGAAGACGCCCCACACGACGGGGATCGTGCGCTTTTCGTCTATCAGTAAGGTGACCCGCTGCCGGATGCCAAGCTGTGCGCGTGCGGTGGCGAGCGTGGCGGTCAGGGCCTCATCGCCGGACGTGCCGTGGCGGGGAGGCGTCGCCGCCCTGTCCTGTGACGTTGGTGGAGGTGCCACGGTGTCTGCCACGATCGCGCAGCGCCGTGCGGCATGCCGGAGCAAAACGTGGGCTGCCAACAGGCGCAACGCGATCAGCGTGAAGCCGGCGGCCCAGGCGAGCGGGGGCCACTCGCGCCACGTCGGCCGCGCGAAATCCGCGATGCGAGGTTCGGCATTTTCCGAGTCGGCAGTGGGCGGCGGCGGCAGGGCGATGCTTGATTCCAACGGGGCATCGGCAGTCTCTGGCGGAACTGGCAGGCGCAGTGCCGTGCGGGGCTCATTGGGCCTATCCGGCGGATCGGCCCTATCCGTCAGCGCGGCGGCCGGTGTGGTTACTGCGGGAGACGCCGCCCACTTCGGCAGCACGCGCCATTGCGGAAGCGCGATCGAAAGCAAAGGAACGATGAGCAGCGCCAACACTGCGACGAGCCAGACGAGGTGCCGCGACGCAGCCGAGGCACGCCATAGCGCGAGCGCGCAGAATGCGGCCAGCGCGAGTAATGCCACGCCTTTCAGAGCGGAGTCGAATAGCAGCGGCGTGAGCGCGCTGAGCAGCGCGAGGAGCGGAAGCAAAATGCGATTCATGGCTGTAGTGCAGTTGGAGCGAAGGTAGTGACGGAGAAGAGCGCGCTCATGTTAGCGTCCCTCCTTCCGCACCTGTTCGATGAGGGAGATGAGTCGCTCGCGTTCCTCCGTCGTGACGCCGCCCTTGCGCGCCGCGAGATGCGCCGCGAGTGCCTCCTCCAGCGAGCCGCCGAAGAAGGTCTCCAGCACCCGCTGGAAGGCGCTGCGCCCCGCTTTGTCCTTGGATTCGCGCGGCACATAGACGACTTCGCGGCCCTCCTCGCGGCGCTTGAGGTGCCCCTTTTCCTCGAGGATGTGCATCATCCGCCGCACCGCCATCGAAGTGGGTGCGTCGGGGATGGTTTCGACAATCTTGTTCACGGTCGCTTCGCCGAGGGCAAAGACGGCGTCCATGATCTGGCGTTCGCGGCGGCTGTATTCGGCAGGGTTTGGCATGGTGAGATTTGTTGGAGCGTTAAGCCTTTAACGCGCACCGAAATGAAGGCAAGCGAAAAAGCGTTACTATGTTAACGCATCGGCGTTCGCCCGGATATTCGGACAACTCGGTCCGCCACGGGAGAAGACGAACGTCCGGCACGCTTCATTAGCGATTGATCGGAAAATGCAGCGGTCGCAAATCACTTCACTGCAAAACCCGCCCGGATCAGCAGAAACGGATCAATCCGATGATCGCGGCCCCGTCAGTTCGCGCGGGTCGTCGTCGGCGCTGGCCGTATGTTCTCCGACTCCGTCACAGGCGGTCGCTTCGCAGCCGCCCCGTCTTTCGTTTTCGGACGGACGCTCGCGGACAGCGGGATGCGCTGGACGTCGGGGGTGACGATGTCGGCGAAGGTGATGCGGGTGGCGTTGTCGGTCACGCGGATTTCGCAGGTGCGAAAGGTGAGTTCGCCCGCGGGCACGGGGCCGCCTGCCTCCATGGCGACATTGATGGTGCTCTTCGCACGATCCGAATCGCCGCCCGGTCCGCTGCGGATCAAGAACCCGCGGCCTTTGCCGCCGTTTTTGAGGGCGATGGCGTCCGACTTTTCGATGAACGACTGGTAGTAGCCCTTTTCTCCAAATTGCACGACGTGAGACTAGCCGCTTCCCTCCTCGCCGAGGAAGAAGACAAGCTCGTGCTGCGGATCGAGACGCGATTGGATCTGCACCCAGCCTTGCTCGATGCCAGTGGCGGCATAGACGAGGATGCGCACGTCGGGCAGCGAACCGTCAATGAGCGGCTTTTCCAATTGCGCCGCGTCCGGGGCGGCACTGCTCTGGCCGGGCTGCGCGAATCGCACCGCGCTGACGCCCGGCCCGAAATTACGGTAGATGCTCCACACGCCGACCATCACGGCGAAGGCAATGGCGAGCAGGAGCAACAGCGCTCCGACGACCAGCAACACGATCTTCCCCGCGGAGTCTCCTCTGCGCGCGAGCACGATGCCGGCGGCGATGATGAGCAGAACCAGCGCGCCAACCGCCATCGTTCCAATCCCGATCACGCCTGAGCGGCTCCCGATCGTTAACGGCGAGGCTTGGCTTTGCACCTGGACGGTGAAGGGCTTTCCCTGGAACTGGCACAGTTCGATCGTCGTGCCGCACGTAGTTTTGGCGCTCATCGTTTTGGTCCGAAGAAGTTCGTCGGCGAGGTCGCGGAAGTTCCCGGGAAATTCCTCCGGCAAAGTGTGGTAGCCGATGCGCCGGACGAGCAGGACGCGATCCGCGTCGAGTCGGGTGAGTTCGAGCCCCGCGTTGACGCTGTAAAGCTCCGTCTGCGGCTGGCGTTTCAGCACCATGATCGGGCTGCCGGCGCGGGAGAATTGCGCGAGGCCGGGCTGCGATGCGAACACTTCCCAGATCAGCGTCACGGTGCGTGCGTCTTGCTGGCTTCCGCCCATGACTTCGACCCAGCGCGGGTCCGCCGAGCCTATCGGCGGACCAACTTCGAGCGAGGCGCGATACGTTTCGCCGCCGGGCTGGCTCACCTCGAAAAGCGTGCCGGCGAAGGTGCGGCCCGGCTCGGCGGGAAGCGGGCCAATGGGGCGGAGGTTCTCGAAGGCTTCCTTCGCCAGCGCCGCGTCCGGCAGCGCGAAACCCAGCCGACACATTTGCCGACCCGGCGAAATGATGCGCCATGCGGGGTTGCCATCATTCGGTGTCGGTTTGATGAGTATGACAGCGAAGGGGGAAAAAGAAGTTTCTTGCAACGCGGCCTCCGTCGCGGCGGGCAGACGTGGCCCATCCAACACGCCGCGCAACTCGGCGCTGCCGCGCGCGACGACGGTCGTCACATCCACGATGACGACGTTGTCGCGCACTTCCACGGGCGTGATGTCGAAGCTGGTGACCCCCGATGGCGAGTTGGCTTGTCTCGCGAACTTCACGAACAGAACTCCGATGATGAGCGCCGGAATCAGCAGCAGCAGCGCGGCGTATTTTAATGGCGGGCGAACCGCCTCCACCGCTGTCGGGAAATTTGTGCCGACGCTGAACCGCGAGACTTGCCACAAATGCGCAGCGGCCCACGGTAGGAGCACGACGCCGAGGAACGTGAGCGGCACCAGGACCGCTTCGGACGGCGCAGGATTCCACGATCCGGTTTCGCTCATCCGGGAGTTGAGAAAGAACAACGCCAGACCGACCGCCGGAACTGCACACAGCCAGCCGAGCCACGAGAACGCCCGCAGCCAGCGCGGGCCGCTCCCGGCATCGGAAGCCGCGCGCCATTGCTGCGCTTTCAGCCGCCCGAGCATCGCGAAGACTGGCATCGCGGTCAGCATCACCACGACGGGAAACGAATCTTTCGCATGAATCGCATCCGTGCAGAAGGCGACGAACGGCAAAGCCGCGAACCACCAGACGATGAATAGCGCTGCGGTCGTGATGCCCCGCGCGGGGCCTCCCACCGCAGGGCCTCCGGGTTCCATTGTCCGGCCTGCGCCCCTCCGGCGCCGAATGCGCATGAGCATTCCCCCGCCGGCGATCGCGAGCAGGAATCCCGCGACGAGGATCGACACCGCCCGCCACGGGTGGGAGTCCACCTGCCGGCTTCCAGCGGTCGCCAGCGCAGCGTTGAGTCGCTCCAAATCCGCCTGCAGCCTCTCCGACCGCTGCTCGTAAGTGTGCCGTTCTTCGCGGGCCTGCGCGCGGGCTTCCTCCCGCTCGGCGCTGTTGCCCGCACGCGAAGCCGCGCGGCCTGCGACCACGTTGGCCTCGCCCATTTGCGTGCTCAGACTCGTCACGCCGTTCTGGAGCGTGCGGACGTATTTCATGTGGTCCTCGGCCGCGGCCAGGATCGCGCCGTTGTGCATCCGGATGCCGACGACGGGGATGAGGATTCCGAGCAGGAGCAGAAGGGCCGCGAGTGCGAAGGAACTGACCGTTTGCCGCGAGGCCGTCGGGCGCACCGCGGGTGGGTTCGCTATGGTCTCCACTTGCGTGCGAAACTCCGCCGCCGTCTGGAAGCGCATCTCCGGCGTTTTTTCCAAAGCGCGCAGCACGATCTCGTCGATGCGTATGTCCACCTGCACGCGCTTCGAGGGCGCTTCGATTTTTTCCGTCGGGCGCTCGCCGGTGAGCATTTCGTAAAGCACGACGCCGAGTGAATAGATGTCCGCGCGGTGATCGGTGGCGGCGCTCGCATCGCGCTGCTCCGGTGCGGCGTAGTCGGGCGTACCGAGCGCCATCGTGGCCGGGCTCGACGGCGCGCCCGCCGCGCCGGATGCGCCTTCCGCAGCGGGAGCCGCGATCATTTTCGCGATGCCGAAGTCCGCGATCTTCACCACGCCCGCTTTGTCGATGAGCAGGTTTTCCGGCTTGATGTCGCGATGCACGATGCCGTGATCGTGCGCACATTGCAGCGCGTCGCACACGGGCGGCACGATGCTCAGCGCCTCCTTCGGCGTGAGCCGTTTCGCTTGCAGCAGTTGACGCAGATTCACGCCATCGACAAACTCCATGAGCAGATAGAAAAATCCGCCCGCCTGCCCGAAGTCATACACCGCGACGATGTGCGGATGATTCAGCGCCGCGAGCGCCTGCGCCTCCTTCGCAAACCGCTCTGCGAAATTCGCGTCGCCCGCGCGTTCCGGTGCGAGCAGCTTCAGCGCGACGAGCCGGTTCAACGATTTCTGCCGCGCCTTGTAAACGACGCCCATCCCGCCGCGCCCCAGACATTCGAGAATTTCGAGCTGCGGAAAATGCGGCGCGAGTTCCTCTGGTTTCAGCGGCGGGATCGCTGCCACTGGTTCACCTGGCATGGCCGTCTCGGTCGCAAAATTCAGCGCGCCGAGACACTTCGCGCACAGACCCTCCACGCTGCCCTCGGCGAGTGATGCGCCGCATCGCGGGCAATGAGATGAAGATGAGTTGCTCATGCCTTTGAAATAAGAATGCGCCGGAGCTTGTGGCGGAAAACGCGAAACATTTTCAGTCGCGGCCCAGCGCCGCGATCACGGCCCGCATTTCATCCTCCACGTCCGCGGGATCGGCCACGGTGCCGGCGACTTCCTCGCGGAAGATCTCGCGAAAGCGTTTCCGCAGCCGATGCACCGCGCTGCGCGCCGAGGCGGGCTCGATGCCCAGCGCCGTCGCGATTTCGTCGTAGCGGATGTCGCCGCGCTCGGCGGTGAGGCAGGGTTTCAGCAGCGCATACTCGGCGCCCTTTCCCGCCGCCTCGCTCTCCTCGCGCAATCGTCGCATCACCGCCTCCAGTAGCGTGAGCGCCCAGCGTTTTTCAAACAAATACTCCGCAGGCAGCGTCGCCGCCGCGTGCCCGGCATACAGGCTCTCCGCGATCTCCGCATCGAGGCTCACGGTGTCGCAGCCACCGCCCCGTTTGCGCGCCTGCGAGCGATCCCATTCGTTCGCCATGAATCGTTTTAACGCCATGAGCAGGAAGGAGCGAAACCGCCCGCTCTCGCGATTCACCGCCGTGAGCCAGTCCTTCTCCAGCAGACGCGCGAAGAATTCCTGCGTCATGTCCTGGGCGTCGTGCATCGCGATCCCGCGATGCCGCACGTAGGCGTAAAGCGGCGTCCAATACTGGCGGCACAGCGCCTCCAGCGATTGAAACGCTTCGCCCGAAGATTTCCCCTGCGCCGCGAGCACCACCGACCAGCGCGTGGTGACAAAGAGCGACGGCTGCGGAGCGGGCGAGTCGGGATTTTTCGAGGCGATCGTCATGCGCGGCACATGGGGGAGATAAGTGCGCGGCGGCGATTGTTGCGAGCTATTGGGCGACGACGCACGGTATTCGCACACTCATCGCATCGGGCGCTTGCCGGGCAGAGGTCTGGATCATTACTTGCGCTCGATTTCGGCAATGCGTTTGCGCAGTTCCAATACCTTCGGATGTGATTCACCGAGGTTCAGTCGAAGCGTCGCGATCTCGGCGCGAAGTTTGGCAAGCTCTTCGTCAGTGTGATTTACTAATAGGAATTTGCCTTCTGGTGTGAGGGAAGCGTCGCGGATCGGGAGGGGCATTCAAGGCGAAAGGCGGGCGAGAACGGGCCGGAATCTTGCCCGATGCCACCCCGGAGGGACTGCGGCGAGCATCGGCCGGCTTGCCCGGCCTGCCTGACCGGGCCGGGAGGCGCCGATCAGGCCCGGTGAGGGGGACGTGGCGCAGAGACCGGCGACAAACGCCTCCGTCAATTGTCGCCCCTCGAGGAACCCCAGCACGAGTCCGAAGACCATGCCGAGGGGTAGGCCATTGAGAAACAGACAGCTGATGCCGAAGGAGCGCGGCAACAGCCCGAAGAGGACCCACGCCAGTTCCGCCACGGCGATCAGGCCAAGGAGCACCCTCGCCCGGAGTGAGGGGGCATCTCCGCGATCATTCGAATCCCCACGAATTTCGAGATCGTGTAGCCGAGCACCTGGGCGGTCACCAGCCAGGCTTTCACGCCCGGGCCGAAAGGCACGTCTGTGAAGCTGGCTGCCGTGAAGGGTTTTCGGAAACCATACATGCACGCGTAGGCTCCGAACGCCGCCACCAAGCACCAAGCACCAAGCCCCCAGGAAGGTCCGATGCCTCAACCAACCCGGTTCCCAGCGCGGTAGATCCCCAGGAGTCCGGCCGCCCGCACCACCGCCAGGCGACACGTTGGCGTCAGACCCTCCACTGCCGCCATCATCGTCGCGAGGGCACAGTTGGCCGGCGCGACCAAAGCGTCCGGAAGCCCCTCCGACACCCGGACAACGACTGTTCCTGGGCGGAGGAGGACATGGCTTGCATAGCAGCCGTTCAATCCCGTTCCGTTTGCCAGGGCGGCGTGCCCGTATTTAAACAGGCGATGGCACTTCTGCGGCAGGTCCCATTCGGTGCAGGCGGCGCAACTTCCGCAACTGTCCGCCCGGGTCCACGTCACGCGATCTCCGACCGCGCAATCCGTCCTTCCCGACCCCACCGACACTACTTGTCCCACCCCCTCATGCCCAAGCACGGACGGGACCGGCTCATGGCGCTGGCCGTCCGCCGTGCGCAAGTCCGAACCGCAGACCGTCGCCAACCGTACCGACACGAGCACTTCGCCGGGCCCCACCGCTTCCGGCAGGGCCCGGTCCTCTATTTGAAAAGGCAACCCCGGCCCACGAAACACAGCAATACGGGCATGTGACATCATTGAACCTCTCATTCCGCGGCTTCCTGGACGCTTCGGCCGATCCATCTGAGCACTGGGGCGCGACGCCGAGTTTGTCGCTTGCGCGCAGTAAGGCCGCAAGGATCGCAGAGGCGGGGAGCATCGGGGATTCTATGCCGCCGTACTCAAACTCTTGGGTAACGCTTTGGAGACAGGTCGGCGACGGCGTCGGTTTCTGAGATGTCGAAGGACCACACCAGGCTGCCCCTCTCATGAGAAGGCAGGTTGAATCGGTCCTCGCCGATTCGATCATCACCAGCCGGATTGAAGGCGATTGGGTTTCAAGGCGACGTTCGCATGAGCCAAACCATGACAGGGCGCAACGTTTATGCGCGGGACTGAGCAGTTATCGGTGATGTCCCCCAGGTCTTCCTGATTCCCCGCCGGGAATGGTTCTTCGCCGGATTGTTACATGGTCCGTGAGACTTCGTCATTTTACCTAGGTCTACTCTCTCCGCCCTTTCACTATGAAATCCAACCTGCGCTCCAAGACCTCACGTCTGCTTCTACTCACAGCACTAGGGACGCCCTTGTTTGTGACCAAGGGCCTCGCCGACACCACCGTGCGATTTGCCACGTACAACCTGTCGCTAAACCGCAACACACAAGGTGGTCTCATCAGCGACCTCTCCCTGCCCGCCAACCCCGACGCCGCCCAGGTCAACCGGATCAAGCAGGCCCAGACCGTCGCCGAAATTATTCAGCGCAATGCCCCGGACGTCCTCCTCCTGAACGAGTTCGATTACGTTGGCAGCACCCAGGCGCTCGGCCTGTTCCGGAACAACTTCCTCGAAGTTGGCCAGGACACCCTCAGCACCGGATCTCCCGCCGCCCCAGCAAACTTCACCCAGGAGTTCGCCGCCCCTTCCAACACCGGCCTGGCTTCGGGCTTCGACCTCAACAACAACGGCGTCGCCGTCACCACCCCCGGAGCCGCTGGCTACGGCGACGACGCCCTCGGATTTGGCGCTTTTCCGGGCCAGTTCGGCATGGCCTTCCTCTCCAAGTACCCGATCGTCGCCAGCGAAATCCGCACCTTCCAGAATTTTCTCTGGAAGGACATGCCCGGCGCCCTCCTGCCCGATGACGCCAGCACGGCCGCCCCCATGGACTTCTACTCCACGGCCGAGTTGGGCGTCCTGCCCCTTTCGTCAAAAAGTCACTGGGACATCCCCGTGAACATCAACGGCGACATCGTCCACATTCTGGTCAGCCACCCGACACCACCCGTCTTCGACGGCCCGGAGGATCGCAACGGCCGTCGCAACCACGACGAGATTCGTTTCTGGAAAGACTACATCAACGGGGCCTCCTACATTTACGACGACAACGGCAATCTGGGCGGTCTCTCGCCCTCCACCCGTTTCGTCATCATGGGCGATCAAAACTCCGATCCCCTCGATGGCGACAGCGTCGTCGGTTCCGCCGATCTGCTCCTCCAAGACCCGCTGGTGAACGCGTCGCTCACTCCATCGAGCCTAGGCGCGGTCCAGGCGGCCTCCCTCCAGGGCGGCATCAACAACGGCCACCGCAACCCGTCCATGTCCGACACCGCGGACTTCGCGGACACCGTCCCGGGCAACCTGCGCGCCGACTACGTTCTCCCATCCGCGGCCGGGCTTGATCCCCTGGGCGCCGGGGTGTTCTGGCCCGAGAACTCTGACACGTACTTCCCGCTCGTCGGCACCTTCAGCTTCAACAATTACTTCGCCGGATTCCCCAGCTCTGACCACAAGCTCGTATTCATGGATCTCTCTGTGAACGCCGTCCCCGAGCCGTCGACCTGCATTGTGGGTGCCCTCATGGCTGCCGCTGCCGGAATGGTTCTGCGCCGCCGCATCAACCGCGCCTAGCGTGGCTTATTGAGCATTCTGAAACTCACTTCGTCGAACCCAGCCCAATCCAACCCAACCTATCGTCAGTTCATTCCTACCATGCAATTCAACTTATCGATCCTCACTGTCTTCGCCGCCTCCTCCCTCGCCTCCCTTGCGAACCCCCTGCCCACCCTCGACGGCAAGGTGCCTCTGGTCATCGGCCATCGCGGAGCCAGCGGCTACCTTCCCGATCACACCTTGGAGTCTTATCGCCTCGCCATTCAGTTGGGCGCGGACTACATCGAACCCGACCTCGTCTCCACGTCCGATGGCGTGCTGATCGCCCGCCACGAGCCCATCCTTGGCGGAACCACCGACGTTGCGAGTCATCCCGAATTCGCCGCAAGAAGGACCACCCGCGTGCTGGACGGAGTATCGGTCACCGACTGGTTCGCCAGCGATTTCACCCTCGCTGAGATCAAAACACTCCACGCTGTCCAGCCGAACGCATCGCGCAATCAAGGCTTCAACGGCCTCTACGAAATTCCGACCTTCGACGAAGTCATCGCGCTCGCGAAATTCGAAGGTACCGCAGTCGGTCGCACGGTGGGCATCTACCCCGAAACCAAGCACCCCACCTTCCACGACAACCTTGGATTGTCGCTCGAAGAGCCACTGCTCGTCTCCTTGACCGCCGCAGGCTGGAATAGCGCCGGCGCCCCGGTCTTCATTCAATCGTTTGAGGTCTCCAACCTCCAGCAGTTGAACACCCTCACCGACGTCCCACTCATACAGTTGATCGACGCCGATGACGTCAGACCGGACGGCTCGCTATCTCTGGTCGCGCCCTACGCCCAACCCTACGACTTCGTCGTCGGCGGTGACCTGCGCACCTTCGCGGATCTTCTCACTCCCGCCGGCTTGGATTTCGTCAACGATTACGCCGATGGGATCGGCCCATGGAAGCCCTACCTGCTGAAGACCCGCATCTACGACACGAACAACGACGGGGTCGCCGAGGACCGTAACGGGGACGGCATTGTCAACATCCAGGACCGCGAAGTCGTCGGCGACACCGGGATCATCGGCGAAGCGCACGCGGCCGGACTCTACGTGCACGCCTTCACCTTTCGCAACGACGCGAGCCTCTACGGATTCACGGACCCTATTGAAGAGTACCAGACCTACTTCAAGCTTGGCCTGGACGGGCTTTTTTCCGACTTCCCTGACACGGCCTTTGCCGCCCGTGCTGCAGTTGTTCCGGAGGCGTCCACTTGGACCGTCGGGATCGCTGTCGCCACCCTCGCGGGAACGGTCTTTCGCCGTCGTCTCAGGTCTTAGTCATGGCCAACGCCGCGCGCCCGGAACACGTAGGAGGGGGATCGACCCCGTCGAACAGCGTTCCGGGCGCGATGGGAGTCAGAACGTCAACCCGTTACAACTTCACCCGACGGCGAGAAGCGATTCCAATAGCCCCGGCCGCCAGGACCGCGCCCGCTACCCAGGTCAGGGTTCCGGCACCGTGGTGATGCAGACCTCGAAGGCGAGGTTGTTACGGATGCCGGTGGTTGTATCGGGAACTGCCGTGGGAAAGAATTTGGCAGTAGTGTCAAACTCGCCCGCGTACGTCCCGTCGGAATTCATCTCGTGAACGAAGGGGTTGGTGAGCCGGAGAGCGGATTTCTCGCCCTCACTGGTCCAAACCAAGGTCCCGGTGCCTGGCCGGAGCCGGATGGACTCCGGATCGAGTCCGAGGGTAGGGAACGAGGTTCCATCTGGTCGAAGTATCGTGGTGACGAGGTCGACTGCGACTGAATTAAAGCCACCGAGGTCGTAGTCGAGACTCAGCTCGTAGTACCGGGCCGGATTGAATTGCGAACGATCGTCGGCGATCGCCACAAAACGGCCGGTGGCAGCGTTGTAGTCGATGCCGGATAGGCCACTGAATTCCGTGCCCAGGGCCTGGGTTCCCGTGGGAAGGGTTTTCTGACCCAGATACAGGAGGTTGAGGCTGGAGGCTTATGCTGCGGTCACGGCGCCGAGTGCGCACGCGAGGACAAACGGGCGTGTAATGTTCATTCGGGATTCAGGTTTGTGTTGATTTGTTATCGTCATTCTAAGGGGTGGTGAATCAAGAGGAGTCGATTCACACGCGACTCCGGCGGGTGCGGCCATGGATCAAGGCCAGTATCGACCCGGACGCAAGGAGTAGGCCCGAGGTCGTGGAAGTCTCGGGAACGACCGTGGGAACACCCAGGCGGAGGGACCCGATGGAAAAGTCTGCGGTGGCCGTCAAATCGTCGGGCATCACATTGATCACGATCGAACCGACGTTCACCGTGTCATTGTGGAAACCCAGAAACATCGCGCTTCCGTCCTGATCCTGGGTGCTGGATCCAATTCCAGTCACGCTCCCCAAGGCGCTCCCGAAGGTGTCGAACACCTCGATGGACGCATGAAAGCCGCCCAGGGTTGCCGACTGGAAGGCTGCACCCGCTGCACGCACAGCATGGTCGAATGAGATCGTGATGGGTCCGGCACTTCCGAATCCCGAATAGAGCAGGGGCTCGCCGATCCAAAAGTTGCCCAACCAGCCGTCGCCCTCGTCGGCACGTTCCAGGTCGAATCCCGAGCCGCTCCCGACACCGATGACAGTGCCTCCGACCGAGGTGGCGGTGAAGGGATTGCCGAGGAGGTCGAATGCGGCGCCTTTGGACGACCAGGCGACGCGGTCGTTCCACACGGAATGCGAAGGATCCGTGAGGGTGACGAGAACGCCCAAGGCGCTCGGCGTTGCCGAAGCCCAAGTCATGGCGGATGGAATCAGAAGGTTGAAAATGGATTTCATGAGATCAAGTGTGCGATCAGGGTTGTGTGCGTAGTCTGTCAGACTGCGAGGGAACTCAGGGGCACGTGATCAGGCCGGTCATGTTGCCCGAAGCGTCAACCGCCTGAAAAACCGGTTTTCCGCGAAGTTGGATCAGCGCTGCATAGCCCGCCGTTTCCCGTGCGAAGGGCGCCTGGCGCGGGTTGGTCCGGACGAGAACGGAGTCACCGTTCCGATACGGACCGGCGATGAAGCTGCTGGCCGTGTCGCGTATGTACACCGCAGGTTGGATGTCCACCGCGTCGACGACGCTGAAGGTGTATCGCCGTGCGCTGGCGGAGTTGACGCAGTTCAGCAGAAGGTTCGGTGCCGTTCCGTCCAGGGTCAGACGGATGAGGACCGGGTCGTGATCGCTGAGTTGGTCGGGGAACTCCGAGTTGAAGTGAACGATGTCCGTGACGACAACCGGGGCGAGGCTCGCGCTGACCATGACGTGGTCCAGTGTCTGGGAGTTGCCTTCGAACACATAGGTGTAGCGTTCGTTCACCGGGAGTTGCTCCACCGTGGCGATAAGGCCTGCGGTCTTCAGAATTCCGACGGAGGGTGAGAATTCGAAATCGTTCAGGTCGCCGAGCACCACCACGTTCGCATTCGGTTCGATCGCGGTCAGGCTTTGGACGAAGTTCGCGACCAGTGAGGCCTGCTGTTGACGCTGAATTTCGCTGGGGCGGACCGGAGGTTGGAGCGGTCCGTAGAGGGGCTGATCCCCGCCTTTGGAGTTGAAATGGTTGCCAATGACGAAGAGCCGGTAGCCCTGAAAGAAGAACTCCCCCACCAGTGGCTTGCGGCTGTTGTTGAAGGCCGGATTCAGCGGATCAATACGGCCGGGGCTGAAGGACAGCTCAGGCTCGCTCGAATTGTTCACCGCTAACACCGACCCGGTCGAGGTGCCGCCGGCACGATCAACGAAGCTGACGCGGCCCGGGTTGAAGAGAAATGCAACGCGAATATTGCCGCCCGGTTCCCCGCCATCCTGATCGTCCACGGGGTCGATCTGCCGGTATTCATAGGTTGGTCCACCCTCATCAACAATGGCGTTTATTAGGGTCTGTAAGTTGCTGGAGGCGTCGACCACCGAATCGTTGACCGGCCCGTTGTTGTCCTGCACTTCCTCGAGATTGAGGATGTCGGGAGCGCCTAAACGATCTACAATGGCACCCGCGAGATCCGCAAATCTCTGCGCGCCGTCTCCCATGTCGAGGTTCTCAACGTTGAAGGTCGCCAAGGTGAGTTGATCCACTCCTCCGACCAACGTCGTTACTTCGCGATCCACGCCCCCGGTTGCGGTGGGCAGAGGAGCGATATTGAGGACTTTGAAGGCCGAGAAGCTGTAGGACAGCACCCCCACCACGGGGCCGGGGAACTGCTGGCCCACCCGCACCGAAGGCGGATTCGGAATCAGTTCGTCGTCGAGGAAGATACGCTCTGGATTAAAGTCTGCATAACTCGAGGCAAGGGAACCGCCGCGAATTGAAAGGCTGGTGGCGCCAACTCCCGCATCGGCGAGGACCACGATTTCACCGAATCTATTTCGGCCACCCGTTACCAGGGCGTCGTTCACCTGAACCAGCATGCCTTCAAGGCTCTCGAAGAAGTCCATGCCGTCGTTGGTGGGGTCGAAGAGGCCCCCAGCGTCCTCGACGGTTCCGTTGACGGCGTCATCGGCAAAGATCTCCGTTGGAATCGCGCGTCCGCCGAGGCCAAGCACGACGGGCGTGGGCAGTGTCAGTCCGGAACCTACCCTCGTGATGGTCGGTTGGGTGATCTCGGTGATGGTGAGGTTGTTTGCGGATCCGCCGGGCCGGAACTCGATCACTCGGCCGGACACCTTCAGCGAGTCACCCACGTGAACGCTGGGCGCGCTCGAAGTGAAGACGAAAATGCCTTCGGAAGTCGCGGGGTTGGCGTCAGGCGTCGGGTCCTGGAGGTAGAAACCATTGCGGGCAACGGCGGTGACGATGCCCGGCGTCTCCACCACATTCTGGCCCGCGTAGGGCGAGAGGTGAGCGACACCCTGGATATCGCGGATCCGAGCCACCTGGGCCGTGTCGTTGTCGGCGATCGACACGCTGACTCCGCTGATCCCAAGAGTCGTGGGGTACTGGTCGGCATCAGACGTTGCCGTAATCGCGTGCTGGATGTTCGCGGAATGCGCGCCTTCCACAGCCAGATCGTCGATCGCCCGCACATAAACAGTGACCGGGCTCTGCGACGTTAATGGGATTTCAAGCGCCCCTGAATAACTCACGCCATCCAAGCTTATTTCCACCTCGGATGCCGTGGTAGCGGTGATGGTGACTTGCCCGGCCGGGAGGGTCGCAAGTGCAAGGGTGTAGTGATCGTTTGCTCCACCCTCCGCAACGGCGGTGTTGCCATCGCTTTGGGTGAGATTGACACCCGCTCCGGAACCGCCTCCACGCAAGCCGGAAAGGTCTTGGCCTGGGTTCGGCCGTCCGGGCGTGTAGCCCTCGGGCATGGGCAGCGCGTCCACGGGGCCGTCATACCGCACCCACGCCGCCGCCAGATCGTTTGCGGCCGTACTTCCGGTGAAGTAGGCGTTATCCGCGAGTGAAGGAAGGTTGAGATCCGCAAGTCCGGGCGGCGCGTCCGCATTGTCCGTCTCCCAGGACACGAAATCGAGGTAGACGTTGTCCGAGCCACTGCTGTTGCCGTTGGGTCCGGCAAGATAGATGTAAACTGCATCTCCGCCGACTGCGAGGCCTACTCCTGTGGAACCACCCAGGCCATCCGTTCCGACGGTGACTCCAGTCCCTGGCGTCAAAGACAAGGAGTAGTCGCCGGTGCCGGGGCTTAGGGTCGTGTCCGTCACCACTCCAGTTGCGACCGTCCACACCGCGATCAACGTTCCCCGGGGTACGTCGCCCAGGTAGTCATCACTGCCGAGCGTCAACACGCTTTCGTTGACGTTCAGCGTCGAGCCTCCTCCCGTCAATTCATTGTCCGAAAGCCGCAAGCCACGCAGATCCAGGTGATCGGTGAGCGTCAGGAGCTCGACGAAATCGCTGCCGGACGTGGTGTTGTCGGACGCGTACTCATTTAGGATAACGTCCCCAAGGCCGGGCGGCGTGGCGGCAGGCAAGCTGAGCGGGGCGGCGCAAAGAGCGCTCCCAACGACGGCTAAATGATGGAAGGAAGTTCTCACAGGATTAAATCAGCGAGGGCAGGTTTGGATGCGCCAGTAGCTTCGCCATGCATGCCATAGGCCGATGCACGTGGTGGAAGATTTCGCGAGCGCTGAGAAAATATGATGGATCGTCGTAACGAATTCGCGACGTACCGGAGGCATTTGGGCGAAATATTGTCCGGTCCATTAAAAGAATGGGGCTCCGTCCTGATTCTAGCGCGGGTCCCCCCGTCTGGGGTGACATCGCACGCGCCACTCGCGTTCCGATCCTACAGAACAAACCTCCTCCGCCGTGATTCCAGAACTCCTGACATAGAGGAACCGTTTTCCACGATCTTGCTGACGTTTCCAGACTGCCAGTGGAGTCAGTTGGGTGGCTCGGGCGCTGCGCCTGGATTATCACCGTCTCAAACGTCGATGCTCGGATTCGGAGAGGATTTCACCACGGTCCACGCGATCCCCGGCCTTCGTGGAGATCCAGTTGGAGTCGCCGGTGCCGGATTCGAGGCGGCCATGGCGCATTGAGCTGTGCGACCGGGTGGGTGGTCGAGTGTCGATGGAGGTCGGCAACGATACCCAGGCGCTGGTCGCCGTGGTCGAAGCCTTTTGGAGGCGACAACCATGATCCAGATCACCCCGCAAATGCGGATCCTGCTGGCTGTGGAGCCTGTAGATTTCCGCCAGGGCATCGACGGATTGGCGGCAGTTTGTCGGGCCAGTCTGGATTCCGATCCCTTGGCCGGTGCGTTGTTCGTATTGCCGCTGGACCAGGAACCTTTCGCCGGTACGCTCCGCGACCTGGGCCCGCTGGAGGTGCGCCAAGTGCGTCGCCAGGAGGGCGAAGGACTCTTCAACCAACTCAAGGAGCTCTGGGTGTATCCAT
>Ga0209181_10006393_pt1 | contig 16531 bp, 10 predicted proteins | sample MAT05_FD_187208 | JGI IMG/M metagenome (GOLD analysis project Ga0209181, IMG submission 187208) | Freshwater microbial communities from Lake Fryxell liftoff mats and glacier meltwater in Antarctica - MAT-05 (SPAdes) (version 2) | ecosystem: Environmental > Aquatic > Freshwater > Ice > Liftoff... | reverse complement strand
TCGATCCCGCTCCCGCCACCCCCCCCGCCGCCACCCCCGCCCCCGCCGCCACCCGCGCCCGAATCGCGGCCGCTCTCGGTTCCGCCCCGTTCAATGCCCCGTTCCACGGCGACGTGAACGTACGCCACCGCTGGCATTGCCCGCCCCGGCGGCCGCTGCGGCGATTTTTCGAACAGGCCGTCCATGTTCACGAGCATAGAGGGTGAGCGGGCACTTGGGATTCGTGGTGGGGCCGGTGGGGGGCCGGTGGGGCCACCGGCATAGACACGCCGATACTGCCGATTCGGCCGATTCCGCCATCGCCCGAGGGGCCGATTTTCCTGCTCGCGATCCCTATACTCGTCTCCAACATGAACTCAGACCCGCGCTCGCTTCCTCCCGGCCGTCTCGCCCTGCAAGACGGTGCGGTATTCCACGGCTCGTGCTTCGGCGCGACGGGTCGCAACCTTGCGGTTGCGGCCGAGGTGGTCTTTAACACCGCCATGTGCGGTTATCAGGAAGCCCTGACAGACCCCAGCTATACCGGCCAGATTCTCGTCATGACCGCCACCATGATGGGTAATTACGGCGTAAACGAGGCCGATGTGGAGTCGCGAAAGGTGCAGGTTTCGGGCTTTGTGGTGCGTGAACTCACGCTCGAGCCCTCCAACTTCCGGGCCAACATGTCGCTCGCGGCGTATCTGGACCGCGAGGGCGCCTTGGGACTGACTGGCATCGACACGCGGGCCCTCACGCGGCGGCTCCGTAGCGGCGGTGTGATGCAGGGGGTGATCACCGATCGAACGGATTTGACGGATGCGCAGCTTGTTGAAATGGCCCGCAGCGCCCCCTCGATGAGCGGTCAGAACCTCGTTCCGGCTGTGGGATGCTCGAGCAACCAAACTTGGAAAGAGACCTTGGGCGACTGGTCGCCCACAGTTCAGCTTCCCAAGTCGCGCCCCGACCTGTCGGGCGGACGGGCTCTCAAGGTGCTGGCTCTGGATTGCGGCGCCAAGAGCAACATTCTGCGCAACCTTGCCGACCGCGGGTGTGATCTCATCGTGGTTCCGCACGATATCACCGCGGCCCAGATCACTGACCTTCACAAGAGTGGGCGCGTTGATGGCCTCTTCATCAGCAACGGCCCGGGCGATCCGGCCGCAGTGGCGGCCACGATCAAGACACTCCGCGAAGTCGTCGGCCCGTCATCACCGATCTCGCTGCCAACCTTCGGCATCTGCCTCGGCCACCAGTTGCTGGCGCTCGCGCTTGGGGCACGCACGTTTAAGCTGCCTTTCGGACATCGCGGGGCCAACCAGCCAGTGAAGAACCTCCTCACTGGTCGCGTTGAAATTACCAGCCAGAACCACGGCTTTGCGGTCGATCCGGAATCGCTCAAAGCCGTCGGCGGCGAACCCACGCACATCCACCTCAACGACAACACCCTTGCGGGCTTCCGCCTGGCCAAAAAGCCCGTGTTCTGCGTGCAGTATCACCCCGAGGCCAGCCCCGGCCCGCACGATTCGGCGTATCTCTTCGATGCCTTCGTGCAGATGATGATCGACAAGCAGCCGACCACGTTTGCGACCCAGCCAGGCATGCCCATCGCAGAGCCCGTGAAAGTCGCCTGATCGGCGCTTGAAAAAGCCCGCTTCGCGGCGCGTACACGTTGAAAGCACGTCCGCCCTGCAGCTTTCGCTCTCCCGGAAGCCGGCCCGCTTGGCCAGGCCTTGCGGCGCTGACCGGCCGTGCTTTACTCACAGCCGCCGAAGTAGACGCCGATGAAATCCGCGAGGTCGTCGGGATCGACGAGGCCGTTGCCGTCGATGTCGGCCGCGGCTGGGGGAGGAACGGAGAAGAACGCTCCGATGTAGTCGGCCATGTCGTCAGGGGTGGCGGCGCCGTCGGAGTTGAAATCCGCTGGGCAGAGCGCCACGACCCACGGTTCTTCGCCGGTCATGCCGTCATCGGCCCCAAAAAGCATGAGCGTGCCGACGAGCGCGAAACGGTCGTCGCTCTTGACATTGATTTCCGCCTGAACGCTGCTGCGCTGCGACGCGTTCACAGGCGCAATTGGGCGGGTGCCTTCCTGCGTGCCATCGGTCGACCAGAGTTCGAACCCCTGGCCGGGCGTCCGTGCGGCCCACACCACGCGGTTGCCGACAGTCTGCATTTTCGTGATCGAAGACCCATTGCTTCCGGGCACCACATCACGGAGCAGCCGCGTCTCGCTGCTGGCCTCATCGAATGCGTAAACCTCTTCACCTTCGTTGTCCGAGAAACGCGTGAAGATGATTTTGCCGGGAAGGACTCCGAGGTGGCGGTAGGTCGGCCCGATCGAGTATGAGCCAGGCATCGGGGCCGAAGAGAGCACAGTGAAAGGCGTGGTGCCGCCCTGCCAGCGAATCAATCGCTGCGGAAGTTCAATGATGCCCAGGAGGCCTGAAGCATCGACCGTATACGAACGCGCGAAGCTGCCCGTGGTGATCGTGGCCGCTGTTCCCGCGGCGGAAAACGAAGAGACACCGGTGGATGAATCGGTCGTCGCGAAAAGTTGCGTGGCGGTCTGGCCAATGAAACGTGGGGTGGCATTCGCGTTCGTCGAGAATGTCGCGGAGACCAAGATCGTCGTGGTGCCGTCAGTGCGGTAGACGCGGTAACCCGACGTCGTGCGGCCGAAGAACCACGCCTGCTCCGCAAACGCCGTGACGTCTCTGATCGTCACGGCCGGATCGGCAAAGACCACGGTTGTTCCCGCTTCGGTGCCGTCGCTCTTCCACAGCCGCGAACCGCTTCCGGAATCCGTGAAGTAAACAAGGTCGCCGACTCGGGCCAGGTTCCCCGGAGACACCGGTCCCGCCGCGCCGCTCTGGAAAACGGGGTGGGTGCTGCTGGGGGTGCCGTGCGTGAAATAGAGTCGATTGTCGGGTGGCGAGCTCGCAAGCAACGCGCCGCCGGGCAGCTCCGCCCAGGGCGAACCGATGGTGGACACGCGAAGTTCCGCAAGTGGCGACGCAGAATCGGCGCTGGCGGCGACCGTGAACGGTCGTCCGCCGCTCGCGATGACCTTCAGATCGCCGAGCTTGCCCAGTTGCTGCACTCCGCCGTCCGGCGGGGGTGGGAGAACGTCGGTGAGCAGATTCACGCGCGACGGTTCAGAGTTCGTAATCCACGGCTCAAAGTCGCGCGGCGGAGTGAGTGCGCCCGACACATCGCGCCATCCACTAAAGATCGCCGCGCCACTGGCGACGTTGAGCGGTTTGAAACTCCCGGGTCGCAGGAATCCGTTGAGCGGGGCGTCCTCAATCGTTGTTCCCGCGACGGTGCCGTCGGTGCGGATCAGGCCAAAGACCTGGGCAACAGGGAACGAGCCGGCGGTAATGACGAGTGTGGCATGGGAAAGGACCGGCAATGCAGATGCTGCGGGAAGCGCCAACGTCCGAGCGAAGGAAGTAATCGGATTGACGACCCGCGTCGTCAGATTCATCGCGCAAAGCTGCGCGCTGCTCGATCCATTCACACGGGCGGTGAAAAGGAGCCGCCCATTCACGATCGCCCGGATCGCGCCAAACTGCGAGAGCGGTTGCCCGTCGGCCGTGCGGTCCACCCGCCACGTCCCCCCGATCGTGCCGTCGGATACTACAAGCGACGCCGTGCGCACAAAGTAGGCCTTGCCATCGATCGATTGAACGTCAACCTGCGAACCGCCGGACGAGCCAAGAGCTGCCCAGGAAACGAGGACGACCGTCCCTTCTGCGGTGCCGTCGGTCGTATAGAACGCACGCCCGACCGATGCCGTGCCGGCGTCGAAAACCACGCGGCCGCCCGCAAAGGCCATTTGGCCCGGATTTGAACCGCCGGAAACGCCCGGGGCAAGCGTGGCGAGTTGTCTGGTGCCGGCCGCGGTACCGTCGGAAACCCACGGCTCCATCGCGTCGAATGACGCCGTTGGGGCATCGAAGACAAGCGAGTTTCCGATGGTCGCGGCGAAGATCGGTCCCGCTACGTCTGGGGAGATCGCGAGGTTTCGTCGATAGATCCGCTCGGGCGGCTCGGAGGGCCGAAGTGCATAGATGCTGCTCCGCGAAAACCCCTGAGCCAGGAGGTAGGTTGTCGAGGGTGTCCCCAGGACTCTGAACGAGCGATAGCCATCGCCATCATCGAGATCTATGACGAGGCGCGGCGAGACGTCTTCAGCCAACACGGCGAACACTTTCTGCATGCGCAGGGAAGACGAACCCACGCCGATGAAATAGTCAGAGCCCAGCACTGACGGGGTGAATATCACGCTCTGGTTTCCTGACGGATCATCGATTCGACCGTGGTCTCGCAGGTCGGTGCCGTCTTGGCGCATCGAACGAACGTGGATGGACTCCGTGCTGAGCCCCGCGCCCTGGCCCGACGCCGTGAAAAACACGCGATCGCCTACCAGCGCAAAGTTGTCAGGGTTTGAACCGGGATTGGCCGCGCCAGTCTGTGGGGCGAGGTCGCCGAGAAGCCGCGGCTGCTGGGCAGCAACGTATCGGCAGCCTGGGCCAAGCAACACGGTGCCGGCGGTCAGGAGCGAGAGGAGAACGGGGAGTCGAATGAACACGCGTGTGCTCCGAAGGCGTGGAACGAGCTTCGGAAGATACGGAGCGAGACGGGGGGCGGTTCCGCAGAGGCGACCGCCGGGGCCTCAAGTGATGCACGAGGCGAGCAAATAGCCGACGCGAATCGGGGCCGATGGGGGCACATATATCCGTACGTAGCCCTATCATGAGGCGAAGCCGGCGCGGCAGTCTTTCGGCGGGTCGGACACGGGCTGGCGGGAAGATGAAAGTTTCGGTAGATTTCAAACGATAGAGTTCAAGACAGCACTTTTTCTCGGACGTTTGCCTGAACAACCTGTGTACGACAAGAGAAAGTGAAATCGGAGGCGAGGTTTTTTGGACAGTGGCTTGACGGGGGAGTGGGACCGGCTACACTCCTCGCCCAACTTTGATCGATTCGATCGAGGTTGTAGTGAAGGCCGCCGCAAGGCACCGCCAACACCCTTCCATCAAACGAAGGCTCTTTGAAATCTGGATACAGAAAATGAATCTTGCCGACGGCTCTATGGCTGCGGACCAAGCGGACCAGTGATGGACTGTGAGGTTTTAAGGCCAGCTTCGAGATCACGCAAAGCGTGGTTGAGGGGTCGAGTCGTCGTGTAGTTTAATGTAGATTGCCGAGGCGAAAATTGAAGTAACTCGAGTATCGAAATCAACTGATGGCAGTTGAAAAGCTCATTGGTGGCTGCTGATCGATGGTTTGACCATCGGTTGGCGTGATCCATCAAGGGCGCACGGTGGATGTCTTGGCGTCAAGAGGCGATGAAGGACGTAGGAACCTGCGATAAGCCCAGGGGAGGTGGTAACCGACCCGTGATCCTGGGATTTCCGAATGGGGCAACCCACCCGCAAGGGTACTTTACTCTGAATGCATAGGGGTAAAGAGCGAACGCAGTGAACTGAAACATCTCAGTAACTGCAGGAAAGGAAAGCAACAGCGACTCCGTTAGTAGAGGCGATCGAAAGCGGATAAAGCAGTATGGCGAGCGAACCGGAAGGAATGCCGGATCAGAGAAGGTGAAAATCCTGTAGCCGCACGCTGCCTATGCCCTCGAGTAGACTCGGGCTCGTGAAACCCGGGTTGAACATGGGGAGTCCACTCTCCAAGGCTGAGCACTCCTTGACGACCGATAGTGAATCAGTAAGGCGACTGAACGATGAAAAGCACCGCGATGAGCGGGGTGAAAGAGTATCTGAAACCGTGCGCTTACAAGCGGTCGGAGTCCCTTCGGGGATGACGGCGTGCCTTTTGCATAATGAGCCGGCGAGTTGGTCTGTACGGCGAGCCTAAGCGCTAACGGCGCGGAGGCGGAGCGAAAGCGAGTCTGATAAGGGCGTTTAGTCGTACGGGCCAGACACGAAACCTTGTGATCAACGGTTGGTCAGACTGAAGGGCGGGTAACTCCGCCTGGAGGGTCGAACGCGTGAACGTTGAAAAGTTCTGCGATGAACTGATCGGAGGATTAAAAGTATAATCAAACTGGGAGATAGCTTGTTCTTCCCGAAATACCTTTAGGGGTAGCCTCGCGGATCAGCAGTGGGAGGTAGAGCGACTGGATCGATAAAGGGGCCTACCCGGTCACCTTGTTGAACCAAACTCCGAATGCCCATTGCATAGCCGCGGGAGAAAGACTTCGAGTGACAATATCCGAGGTCAAAAGGAGAAAAATCCTGACCGCCAGCTAAGGTCCCTAATCTACGCTCAGTTCGAAAGGAAGTTAGGGTGCAATGACATCCAGGATGTTGGCTTAGAAGCAGCCATCATTTAAAGAGTGCGTAACAGCTCACTGGACGAGGATCCTAGCGCCGATAATTATCGGGAATAAGCGTAGAGCCGAAGCTGCGGGCTCGCCCTTCAATGGGTTGAGCGGTAGGGAAGCGTTGCTATTGCTGCGAAGCGGTTCGGGAACGATCCGTGGAGCGATAGCAAGTGAATATGCCGGCTTGAGTAACGATAAAGCAGGTGAAAATCCTGCTCGCCATAAACCTAAGGTTTCCTGGGGAAGGTAAATCCGCCCAGGGTCAGCCGGGACCTAAGACGAGGCCGAAAGGCGTAGTCGATGGACACACGGTTAATATTCCGTGGCATCCGCAGAGATCAAACCAACGTGCAGATTCACGGACAACGAGGGACTGTTAGATGTCCAGGCCGCAAGGCCGATTCGTTGAAAGTGGGTTTCTAGAAAAGCGTTGGGGGCAAAGCGGGTCTCGTACTAAAACTGACACAGGTAGGTGGGGCGAATAGCCCAAGGCGCTCGAGAGAACGGTCGTGAAGGAACTAGGCAAATTAACCCCGTAAGTTCGCGATAAGGGGGCCCTCATCCCGCAAGGGAAAGGGCGCAGAGAAAAGGCTCTGGGAACTGTTTATCAAAAACACAGCTCTGTGCAAAGACGCAAGTCAACGTATACAGAGTGACGCTTGCCCGATACCGGAATGTCAAGGAAGTGAGTTAGCGAAAGCGAAGCCCGCGACCTAAGCACCGGTGAATGGCGGCCGTAACTATGACGGTCCTAAGGTAGCGAAGTTCCTTGTCGGGTAAGTTCCGACGCGCATGAATAGCGTAATCACTGGAGCACTGTCTCCACGACCGACTCGGTGAAATAGAAGTGGCGGTGAAGATGCCGCCTACCCGCAGCAAGACGGAAAGACCCCGTGGACCTTCACTGTAGGTTTTCATTGGTCACGAGCATACTCTGCGTAGCATAGGTGGGAGCCTTCGACCTCTGGATTTCGGTCCAGAGCAGGCAACAAGTGAAATACCACCCTGAGCACGTTTGTGGCCTAACCTTGATTCCCGTTAGCCGGGCGAGGAACAGTGGAAGCTGGGCAGTTTGACTGGGGCGGTCTCCTCCAAAAAAGTAACGGAGGAGTACAAAGGTCGGCTCAGCACGGATGGAAACCGTGCCAAGAGTGCAAGGGCATAAGCCGGCTTTACTGCGAGACCGACGGGTCGAGCAGTTACGAAAGTAGGTCCTAGTGATCCTGCGATCCCGTGTGGAAGGGTCGTAGCTCATCGGATAAAAGGTACCCCGGGGATAACAGGCTGATCGCGCCCGAGCGTCCATAGCGGCGGCGCGGTTTGGCACCTCGATGTCGGCCCATCACATCCTGGGACTGAAGGCGGCCCCAAGGGTTCGGCTGTTCGCCGATTAAAGTGGTACGCGAGCTGGGTTCAGACCGGCGTGAGCCAGGTCGGTCCCTATCTGTTGTGGGCGGTGCAAGTTTGAGAGGAGTCAACTTTAGTACGAGAGGATTGGGTTGGACGTACCCCTGGTGATCCAGTTGCATTGCTAAATGCACCGCTGGGTAGCTACGTACGGCAGGGATAACCGCTGAAAGCATCTAAGCGGGAAGCCCCCCTCAAGATTAGACTTGCTTGTCGAAAGACGAAAGACCCCTGGTAGACTACCAGGTTGATCGGCCACGCGTGCAAGGGCTGAAAGGCCCTCAGCGGAGTGGTACGAACGGTCAAAGGGTCACGCCAACCAATGGTCAAATACATGACTTCTCATTGTCATGAGCCATCGGTTGAGTTGACCATCAATGGAGCTCTTCTCTCCATCAGTTGATTTGGAAACTCCGGTTGCTCCGGTTTTCCTCTTCGTGATCTACATCACGAACACGCTCGGCCCTCACCGGCCTTGCGGCAAGATTCATTCCTTATCCAGACATTCGACTGGGTCACGCCGAAAGGTGTGACCGAGTTTTGTCGGTGACCATAAGTAAGGGGCCACACCTGTTCCCATCCCGAACACAGCAGTTAAGCCCTTGCTGCCAATGATACTGCCAAGCGGGAAAGTAGGTTGTCGCCGGCGATTGACCCCATCAAGGTAAACCTTGGTGGGGTTTTTTCGTTTTTGGCTGATGTGTTTGCCTTTCGAAGCCGTCATCCACTCGGAGATCTTCCGCATGCTCCCGCTCACCCTCGATTTTCAACTCCATGCCGAAGATGTGTTCCATTGGTCCAATTGGGCCACCTCGCGGAGCAACGCGACAGATCAAGGAAACTCAGCCGCGCAGTCGAGTCTTTTGGCAGGGCGCGGGTTGATCCGTATCGGCCTCATTTCGGTGGTGGCGGGCGCGCTCATTGCTGGTGCCACGATCGTCTGGCCAGCCCTGGCGTTTGGCTGGCCCGCTCTTTCGATTCTTGGCGTCGGAGTGTTTTTCCTGCTGTGCGGAGCGATGGTGTATCGCAACGTGAATCGCAAGCGGATCGCATGGGCCAACCAGTCGGCAAGCGTTCGCGCCAAGTTTGAGGTCCAGGCCGGCGTGCTCGAACAGCTTTGCCCGCGCCGCGTGTGCATCACGTCGGCGGCGATTGCTGATTTGCAGGCAGGCATCGAGTACCGTGTCGAATGGTCGGCCGTGCGGGCAATCCGGCGAGTTCCCGGACTCACAATCGTTCAGATTTCGTCGTTCTTCGCGATTCTGATCCCCACCCGAGCCCTCCCCGGCGGGCTCACAGCCGAGGCTTTGGCGACAGAAATGGCCGACCTCGCCGCCGCGGCCAAACCGCTGCAGGTATCTCGATGACCCCATAGATCGGTTGACCGCGGTCTCATCCCTCGTATATCGTGGTATGTCGGTTTTGCTTTGGGGACCCCGAAGTTGCCCCGCTCGCCATTTCGCCAAGATCGTTCATTTTAGGGGGATCACCGGTATTTGGGTTCCACCAAATTATTGCAAGCGGTGCCACAGCAGGAAATTCCTTGACAAATCGCCGATCTTGAAGCACAATGTAAGCGGTTTCGTCGTATCGTCAATGGGCGGTGGCGTTGCCGTCTGGGTGGCCGTTCTGATTGCTGCAACTGTGTCCGTCAATCGCACGTTTTTCAAACCGGAGTTCTCCGATGTCAGCCCGCTCGATTTCCCTTGCCGTTGCCTGCGGCTTGCCGCTCGTGGTCGCCGCGGCGGCCTTCGCACAAACTCCCGGTCCGCTCACCAACGCTTCGTTTGAGAACTCAAACCTCTTCAATCCCGTGGAGCCTGAGGGCTGGCACAACGTGAGTAACCCTTTCGGCGCTCGCCACCGCAGCAACACCGATGGCCTTTTGCCGACGGTGACGGCCCGGACCGGCGTGCGCTGCATTGAGCTCGCCCCGATCATCAACCAAGGCGGCAACCCTTCGGCCAATCAGGGCGGCTTCATCGGCTTCACCACCGACACCACCAATTTCTTTGACCCCAACTTCTCCTTCTACGACCCGTTCTTTGACTACAACGACCAGCGGGGCGTTCACATCAGCGGCTGGTACATGATTCCCGCCGATGCGCCCATTGTCGGCGATGCCGCCAGCATCAAGATCGACATCAAGACCGGCAATCAGAACGTCGCTACGTTCGAGCACTTCGCTCCCGATGGAACCGATCCCTTGGCGATCCAAGGCCATACCGGCGGCGAATGGCGGCTCTACAACCTCTACATTTCACGCGCGGAAATTGAGGCGCGGTACCAGGAGAACATCGCCCCCAACGGCTGCTCCTGCGTCCCGGACAACCCCCGCCCGAACCACATCAAAATCACGCCCAGCCGGTTTGGCCCCATTGGCACGGTCACAAGCGGGGTCATCTTCTGGGATGATCTCGCCTACGAACGGGCCGACCAGCCGGTGAACACCTGCGCGCCCGACTTCAACGGTGACGGCAACCTCGATCCCGACGATCTCGCCGACTACATCGGTGCATTCTTCTCCGAGCCTCCCGGCGCCGGGAGCGACTTCAACGGCGACAGCCTCACTGATCCGGACGATCTCGCCGACTACATCGGTGCGTTCTTCGCTGGCTGCCCGTAAGGCTCGTCGTGAATCAGCCAGTTTGACTCCCGCGCGGGCTGACCATGTCAGCCCTGCGCTGAGGGTCTGTCACCAAAGCAGCCAAAGCGCGACTCTGTTCAGACGAGATCTGGCCGCCAGCCTTGGGCTATGGGCATGCGCCGACCGCTCCCGAAGGCCACGCCGGTCACCTTCAGGCCCACGGGTGACTGCTTGCGCTTGTACTCGGCTAGATCGATCATGCGAATGGTGCGGCGAACGACCGCCGGGTCGGCCGTCGATGCCAGCGCGGCGATGATCTGGGCTGCGCTCTCGCGGTGTTCCACGTAGCGCTCGATGATCTCATCGAGCACGTGATAGGGCGGGAGCGAGTCTTGATCGGTCTGATCGGGGCGAAGTTCGGCGCTGGGCGGTTTGGTGATCGATGCTTCGGGGATCGGGGGCCCGGCTAAACCGGAGATTCCGAGCTGGGTATGGTGCTCGTTCATCCAGCGGGCCAGGCGATAGACGAGGATCTTGGTCACGTCGCTCAGCACTGCGAGGCCGCCGTTCATGTCGCCGTAGAGCGTGCAGTAGCCGACAGCGAGCTCGCTCTTGTTGCCGGTGGTGAGGAGAATGTGGCCGAACTTGTTGCTGGCAGCCATGAGCAACGTGCCGCGGATGCGCGACTGGAGGTTCTCCTCGGTTACATCCTCAGTTTTGCCGGCGAAGAGACCGCCGAGCGATTCGCGAAGCGAAATGAACGCGGGCTCGACCGGCACGGTCTCGTACTTCACACCCAGCGCGCGGGCGAGTTCCGCCGCATCGTCCTTGGAGCCCAGCGAGGAGTAGCGGCTGGGCATGGAAAGCCCGAGCACGTTGCCGGCCCCGAGAGCCGCAGCGGCGAGGACAGCACAGACGGCCGAGTCGATGCCGCCCGAGAGGCCCAAGACGCAGGACTTGAAGCCCGACTTTCGGCAGTAGTCGGAGATGCCAAGCACGAGTGCGTCGAACAGGTCCCGGTCGGGGCTGGACGGAGGAAGAACAATGGCCGGTGCCGTGACGGCTGTAGCCGCGGGCTCGACGTCGATGCAGACGAGCGAATCGCCGTCAAAGGGGCGTGAGCAGGCGAGGAGATCTCCTTGGGGTCCGAAGCCGCAGCGCAGGCCGTCAAAGATGAGTTCGTCGTTAGCGCCAAACTGATTGACGGCGAGCACGTAGACGCGGTGCCGCTGTGCGTGCGCGCGAAGCAGGTCAAGGTGCCGCTGGCGTTTGCCGAGAAGGAACGGGCTAGCGCTCGGGTTCACGATCACCTGGGCACCGTGCCCGCCAGCGGGCGGATGCACGAGTTCGTCGACCGGATCGGGCGCGGTGAGGTATCGGTCGGCAAAGCCGACGTCGTGGCCCCGCCACAGGTCTTCACAGATCGAAAGGCCTACTCGGACGCCGGCAACATCGATGATCACGGGCCGGGTGCCGGGGGTGAAGTAGCGGTCTTCGTCGAAGACGTCGTAGGTCGGGAGGAGGCGTTTGTCGTAGAACGCCACAAGCTCACCATCGCGATAGGCCAGGAGCGCGTTGGCGATGGCGGAGCCGTGTTCGTGGAGCGGGAGCGGTGCGCCGAAGACGACGGTGATGGCGCGGGCGGCCTGCTGGGCGACGCGTTTGGCGGTGCGCGCGGTGTGTTCGAGAAACGAGCGCTGCAGCAGCAGGTCTTTGGGCGGGTAGCCCGTGAGGGAGAGTTCGGGGAAAACAACGAGGTCAGCACCTTGCGCTTTGGCGTTTTGGGTGCGCGAGACGATGGCGGCCGCGTTGAGTTCAAGTGCGCCGACAGTGGGGTTCATGGTGGCAAGGGCGATACGCATGGCGTGCCCAAGCGTAGTGGAACCGGCGGCCCGGGTCTTAGCGAACGCCGGCGGCCTTGCAGGTCCGTCGCGGCGATGGGGCCAGCCAGGCGGCAAGGGTGAGCACCCGCTGCTGGATCGAGGCGAGGCCGAGGGTGTCGAGGTTGGTTGGCTGCACCCAGCGAGCGGTTGGGCCAGCCCGCTTCAAGATGCTCGCAGCCGCTCGATTGGTCACGCCGCAGGCGCGAACATGGACCACGAAGAGCCGGTGGGTGGTCTGGTGTTCAAAATCACCGCAGTGGCGGGTGGCGGTGCGCGACCCGTCGCCGAGGAGGCTGGACGCTGTCGCTGCCAGTTCGGTCGGGCCCGCAGGGGAATCGGTCTCCACGGTTGGAACCTGCCACATGTTCTGCCACATGCCGGTGGAGGGGCGCTGCACGAAGAGGACCGCCCCATCGGCGCGGGTGATAACCAGACAGGTGATGTGAACGGTGGACGATTTTTTGCTCGGCTTGGGGAGCGGAATCTGAAACTGCGTGCCGGCCGCGTGGGCCCGGCACCTGGTGCGGAGCGGGCACCTGGGGCAATCGGGCCGGGCGGGCTGGGGCAGGCAGATAGTGGCCCCGAGTTCCATCATGCCCTCGTTGAGGAGGGGTGGCGACTGGGCCGCGTTCACAAGCCGCTCGGCCTCGGCCCACGCCCACTGTGCGGCGGTTTTGGAGGATTGATCAAGGGGCTGGTTGTTGAGTCGGAGCAGGACGCGCATGACGTTACCGTCAACGATCGGTTGGTGGCGCCCGAAGGCGATCGAGCTGATCGCGCCGGCGGTGTATCTGCCCACCCCCGGCAGCGAGAGCAGATCGTCCACCTCGCGAGGGACCTCCCCGCCGAATCGATCGACGATGAGCCGCGCCGCGGCGTGGAGGTTGCGGGCGCGTCGGTAATAGCCCAGACCCGACCAGGCGGCCAGAACGGCGGATTCGTCTGCCTTGGCCAGGGCGGCAATCGATGGAAAAAGCGCGAGAAATCGGTTGAAGTATGCGACGACCCGGCTGACCTGGGTCTGCTGGAGCATGGTCTCGGCCACGAGGGCGTGATAGCCGTCGCGTTCGCCGGTGGTGGCAGAGCGCACGCGCCAGGGGAGGTCGCGCTGGCAAGACTCAAACCAGACCGATAAACGAGTCGCCAGGCTCTTGGCGGGGAGTGGTTCGTGGGCTGAGAAAGCGGCCGCTGGACCGTTCAAACGGTATGTTTTGGTACGTGTTTTCGTGGCCGGGGCGATCGGCTTACGCGGGGCCAAGCGCATCCTCCACGCCGCGCTTGACCTCGGGCCAGGATGCACCGGCCGCCTTGTTGACGGTGAGCCAGGTGGTGCTCAGCAGCAGGCCGGTGACGCCCGGGACGGCAAAGAGACGAGCCGCGACGGGGTCGGACGCGGCGGACTCGGCCGAGCGAAAAGGGAGGGTCGTGCCATCGGCGACCGGGAGGGGCCGGGCCAGAATGCACTTGAGCGCATGGGGGTTGGGGGTGGGCTCAAAGCGGAGGATGTTCTTAGGCATGGATCGAGACCCGAAGTGCGCGTGCGCGAGAGGTCAGAAAAGAAAGAAAAGCACCGGAACTTTCGATGATAGAACTGTGCGCACGCGAGTCTGTGATCTAAACTGGTCGATAGGGCGTATCGGCGTTATCGACGCTCTCGGCCGACGGTCGCGCGGTGGCTTGGCCTCGCTGGCGAATCCACCCCCGTCGATGCTGCGAACGGCACGAGTACTTGGGCGGAGCGGCGGGTGGGCAGTCGCCGTGCCTGGGCACTGAGTCCGGTGGCGAGAATGCCTGCCACCACGGAGCGGTTTGACGTGACGATGCACGAACGCATCCAGCAGGTCTTTGAGCGTCTGCAGACGTACCCCGCCTGGCAGGTCGCTGTCGAACTGGCTGTGATCGCGCTGCTCGTCACGATCGTGGTTCGGTTTGTGCAAGGCACGCGGGCGGCGGGAACGCTCAAGGGCGTCATCTTGCTCGTCATCGTCGGCACCCTGGTGGTCCGGATCCTCGGCCGCGGCGAAGCGTTCCAGCGGCTCACGTTCCTTTACGATAACTTTCTGACCATCGCCGCCGTGGCGCTGATCGTGATCTTTCAGCCCGAACTGCGGCGTGGCCTGACGCAGCTTGGTGAAACGCCGATCTTCCGTCGCCAGCCTCAGCAGGTGGCTCGGGTGGTCGGCGCGGTGCGCGATGCGGCCCTGTTCCTGAGCCGGGCCCGATTTGGGGCCATCATCGTGATTGAGCGCGAAGTGCCGCTCAAGGGGATCGTTGAGGGCGGAACGATCATGAACGCGGTGGTGTCGGCGCCACTCCTGCAAACGCTCTTTTTTCCCGGCACCGCACTGCATGATCTGGCGACGGTCATCAGTGGCGACTGCATTGTCGCGGCGGGCGTGCAGCTTCCGCTGGCCGATCCGCAGACGATGAACGATGAATCGCTGGGCTCGCGCCACCGCGCCGCCGTGGGCCTGAGCGCCGAATGCGACGCCATTGTGGTGGTCGTGAGCGAGGAATCGGGGATCATCAGCATCGCTGAACGGGGCCAGCTCAGTCGCGGCCTGACGCCCGATGAACTGGCCGGGGTGCTCACACGCCGGCTGGAGCGTTCGACACCCGAGCGGGTCTCGCGGCTGCGCAAGCTGCTGCGGGCACGCCGCAAGGAAGAGCGCGACCAGACGGCTGGGCAAGATGGACTGGCGGGCGCGACGGTTGCTGCCCAAGAGGGGGGAGTTTAAACCATGCTCGCCTTCCTGCGCACCGCCGGACTGATTAGTCTGTTCACGGTCCTCATCTGGCTGTGGGCCGAGGGTGAATCACTGGCGACCCAGTCGGTGAGCCCGCGGATTGAGTTCGTCAGCCCGCGGAGCGACCTGGTGGTTCGGCTTGATGCTGAAAGCCTGGCAGCGCTCCCCGGAGACTCCGGTGCTGCCGCGCTGCGTGGCGGATCGGCCCTGGGCACACGGCTGCGCTTACAGGGCACACGCGCTTCGATGGACAAGGCCCTGCGGCTGCTCACGCTGCCGTTAAAGCTCACGCCCGGCGTGGGGACGATTCCCGCGACCTCGGGTATTCACTTGATTGACCTGCGCGAAGCCATTGCCGAGCACCCGGATTTCCGGCATTTGGCCATCACGGTGCTGGAGGCCGAACCGCCCGCCGTGCGCCTCGTTATCGAACCGCTCAACACGCCATCGATGAGCTCGGTGATTGAGTCGATCCAGCGCGACCCTTCGACGGCGCGATCTGGCGGCACGCCGCCGAAGTGAAGTCGGCGAGGGTTACCAGAATTCTGCCGAGGTCCCTTCCCCGCTTCACATCGGCTTCTTAGCAATCGTCACGTCATACACCTTCAAGAGTTTTTCTTTGTCAAAGATCATCTCTTGGCGGGTGGTGGCGACCATGTCGTATTCGGTGGTCAGTTCGATGGCATCGACCGGGCAGGCCTCTTCGCACATGCCGCAGAAGATGCAGCGGAGTTCGTCAATCTCGAACTTGACGGGGTACTTCTCGCGGTCGTCCCACGGGCTTTCGCCGGCGGTGATGTGGATGCACTTGGCGGGGCAGATGGTCGGGCACATCATGCACGCAACGCACTTGGGGCGGCCCTTTTCATCGCGGTTGAGGCGATGCACGCCGCGGAAGTTGGACTTTTCCATGCCGCCCTCAAGAATGGGCCGATCTTCGCGGCGTTCTTCGGGGTACTGCATGGTGCGGCGGGTGCTCTTGGTCACCAGATTGGTGTAGAGCCGGCGCATGGTGGTGGCAAACCCGCGGAAAACCTCCGGCAGGTAGACGCTTTCCATCCGATTAAGCTTGGGAATGTTGATCTGCAGGATCTCGTCGTCGCGGATCGGCATAAGTGACGTAGTGTAGCGGGCGGGGGTCGTGCGTGATGGGTTCTTGCCGGTGTGTGGGTGCCAAGGTCTGGGTCCCGTGCGTTCGGGCCATTCCGTTCAGGCCGGTGCGTTCGGGCCAGTTGGTTGTCGTCGTGCGTTCCGGGCTTCGTGGCCTTTCCGTGCCCCTAAACAGGGTTTATCCGTCCCGCCGCTCCCGGCCAAGGTAGCATTCCTCATGCTTCGTAAGCGCGGCACCCCAACCTTTATTGAACTTCTCCGCAATCGCGGGCCGCGCTCGGGGGAGGGTGCGCCGCAGGCCCCGCTGGCCAAAGGGCCTCGGCCCAGCGGGTTTGGCCCTTCGGCGGTGGGGGTGGCTGGGCGCCCAGCCAGTGACGACCATGTGAGCCCGATGCTGTTCGTGCGGGGCAATCGGCCAGCGAATAGCTCTGTTGGTAGTGCCTCAGGCAGTGGGACGGGCGCATCC
>Ga0209181_10006389_pt1 | contig 16538 bp, 10 predicted proteins | sample MAT05_FD_187208 | JGI IMG/M metagenome (GOLD analysis project Ga0209181, IMG submission 187208) | Freshwater microbial communities from Lake Fryxell liftoff mats and glacier meltwater in Antarctica - MAT-05 (SPAdes) (version 2) | ecosystem: Environmental > Aquatic > Freshwater > Ice > Liftoff... | reverse complement strand
GGCGGCGCGGCGGGTTTTCCGCCAGATTTAGCTGAACTGTTGACGATTGACATGGGCGCGATTGGCGATGGGCAGGCAGGTGACGAATTTTCCGTAAGTATTTGCGTAAAAGACGGCGGCGGCCCCTATCACTTTGATATGACGAATAAGCTGCGGCGGCTGGCCTCCACGCATGACATCCCGTTCAACATGGATATTTACGTCTATTATTCGTCCGATGGTACGGCCTATTGGCGGGCGGGTGGTGATGCGAAGGTCGGGCTGATGGGGCCGGGGGTGGATGCCTCTCATGCGTATGAACGGACACACACTGAAAGTATTGAACATACCGCCCATTTGATTTCACGCTATATGCTGGACACTGTGTAGGCTTTAAAAACAGGCAAACAAGAACGGGCGGGTTAGTTTTATGGCTAATCCGCCCGTTTTTTGTTTAGGGTGTTTCAGTGGTTTCTGGTGCGGAGGTGGCTTCCGGCGTTGCGGAAGGAACAGGGGTTAAGGTGGGCAGCGGAGTCGGCAGCACAGGTTCGATAGTCGGCGGCGCAATTGTGATTGGCGCAACGCCGATGAGGGGCTGTCCGTCGATAATCACCGCGTCGATGCCGATGGATGCGCCTCCTGCCGCGATAATGCGTAGGGTGTGCTGTCCAGCGCTCAGGCCGCCGACAGTTGCCACTTGCCCAAAGGTCAGTTCCAGCGTATTGGCATTGATGGTAAGCATAATCACGCCATCTACTTCAACCGCCCATGAACCGTAATTTGGCCCAGCGACGTAAATGATGTCCGCTTGTGTCCCGGTGAAGTTGAGTGTCAATGTGTCGCCGATAGTCGCGCTGCTGGCAAGATAGTTGCTATCAAGCGCCGACTCAGACGCAACCGATGCCCACGCACCGCTGCGCGTGATTGCACTGTCATCGGATTGCACCAAGACCGGATCCGCCATTGGTGTACGATTGATCGAGAGCGAGATGAAGTTCCGCACAGGGGTGAAGACACCTGCGCCGCCCTGACCAATTGCCTGCATCTTCCAACTATATACCCCGTAGACAACTGGATTAGGCAGTTGTCCGGTACAAATCCCCGTGATTGTATTGCAAACCACCGATTCGGGTTGTGTGGTGATAAAGACGACATTATTGTCGCTGTTACGCAGTTCAAAGGTGTAACTGGTGGCATTCGGCGTGACCTGCCATGTAAAGACGGGACGGTTAGTATTGTAGACGATGCCGTCGGCGGCAGGCGTAAGCAGTGTCGGCGCGGCGGGGGCTGGAACAGCAATCGTAAAGGTCGTGTAGGGTGCGCCGTTCCATGGGCCAATGCCTTGCGGCGATGAGGCTTGGACGTTCCAAACATAGACATTATTCGGCAGCGCCAGCCCCGGAATCGTGAGTGTGCAGGTACCCAAGTTACAGAGTTTACCTGCGCCACGTTCCGCCCGATACCATTCGAGGTGATTAAGCGTAAATACGGGTGCTTCTACGCCAATGGCGACTTGATACCAATCCGCGCCAGCCTGATCTGTCCATGAGAAGGTCGGGTTGTTGATGGGGAGCATTCCGGCAGGCGCACCTAATACGACTAGCGCGGGAATATTTGAAGTAACGTTGAACGTAATCCCCGTGACGGCATTCGCATAGGCGCTTAAGCCGCCGGGGCCATACGCCCGTACATTCCAGATATTCTCGCCTGCCGTCAGATAAACATCCGGGCTGATGGTACACGTTCCGGGATGCGGTGTGCAATCCGGCGCGTCTGCCCAATACCACTGCTCATGACGCATGATGAACTGGCCTGTATTATTGCTGGCTACAGCCAATTGGTAAGAAATCGCGCCGGCAACCGTGTTCCAACTAAACGTCTGATGTCCAGTGGTGACGTTGCTCCCCAATGCCGGACTCAATCCAGCACTAGGCGGAAGCGGGGCAGTGAGGTTCAAAGCGGCATTTTCTAGCACCCCGTAACCGTTGTTATACGTGCCGTCCACGCTTGGACTTGCACTGCCGACAGCATTAACAGCGAAATTATATGCGCCGTTTGCGAGGACGATGTGCAAATTCCGCAGTGTACAGGTTATGCCGTTGCACAGGCCATTCACCCCGGTTGTGCGCGGATAAGTCTGGAAGTGAGTCTGTGTTCCCCAATTTGCCGCTGGGCTAATATAGACGTTAAACGATTGGGCGTTAGGCGAGTCGTCCCAGCTAATCGAAGGCAGCCCTTGATTGTAATTTACAGCGAGGTTCGCCGGAATGTTAGGAATGGTGAAATTCGTCCTGAAGTTCCCGGAACCCGCATAGCCGTTGTCATAAGGGCCGGTGTTCGTCAGTGCGCCCGCTAGATTGACACTTTGAACAAAGAAGCTGTAATCTGTGGCGTTCAAAAGGTCAACATTGAGTTGAACAGAGCAATTCAAGCCATTAATGCTGCCACAGGCGGCAAGGCGCGTGAGGTTGGTCAGGAACATGCTGCCTGTGCCGAGATTTGCCGCTGGAGCCACATAAATGTTAAAGGCTGTCGCGGAATTGGCATTGACATCTAATGTCCAATTCAAGGTTGGGCGAAGTTGATTAAGGTTTGTGGCTGCGCCGATAGTTACCAATCCGGGCGGGGTCGCGGTTAAAGTGAAGTTGCCGAAGCCGACCCATTCCGCCGGACCATCATAATTCCAGCCGCGCACTGACCATTGATAACTGCCATTTGGAAGGCGATAGTTTTCCGCGAGGATACTGGGTAACTGAGTCGGATCAACGCTGCAAATTGTGCCGTCGCAGAAAAGCGTATCGCTGATGACTTCGTTAATCCGCTGCACCCCGGTGGTCGCTTGCAGGAAGAGATAATAATAACGCGCCCCCGGAATATCTGTCCATTCATAAGACGGGTTGCCATACTTGGTCGTAATGGCGTTGAGGGGGCCGTTTTGTACCAGCGCATTGATGCTAAAACGCGCAGACGCAGTTCCCACGACGGGCGTGGTGCCCACTTTGGCGAGCATGATGTAATAGGTCGTATTGGCTGTGGTATTCCAACCCACCACCGAACTGGTTAATGTGCCGTCATTATTATCACATGCGATTTGTGTAAGCGCGTTGGCGGCTCCTGTATACACACCGATAGCGGTATCAAAAGCGCTGCCTTCCGTGCTGAGTTGTACATAACGACTGACGGTGGGCGTGTATTTATACCAGATTGAATTCACATAATTATCGTTGGGCGTAAGGCAGGTGATCGCTGGGTCGCTATCGGGCGATGTCGAAAGGTCAACATCCTGAACCGCGTTAAATACCCCCGGCAGCGCCGAAATTTCTGCCGCATCATCAAAATTGTCATTGGCGGGCGGCAGCTTAATGACTTGCAAATGCAGCCTTCTAGGGAAGCTCACGGCGGTACCAAATTTAGCGATCATAATGTGATAGGCCGTATTCGCCGTCATATCTATCGTCGCTATGCCACCACTTGCACCGTTATCATCACAGGCGACTTCGGTAAAACTACCCGGACTGCCCGTATATACGCCGATAATGCTGTCATAGCCGCTGGTAGACGTATCCAGACGGATGCGCTGATTAGCGGTTGGCGTGTAGCGATACCAAACAGTGTTATTACGTGCGCCACCGCAAGGCATAGCGGGGTCTGTGCCTTCGACTGTCGCCCTAAAAATGTCTTGATCGAAATCTTGCGGCATTGCCGTAGTAGGGATAACCCGCGCTTGGGCGAAATTGTCATTACTCGGCGCGATAATATCCAGCGAGACATCCAACCTTCGTGTGCTGTCAATTTCATCTGTGTCGCCCTGCGCGACCATGATGTAATAGGTTGTGCCTTCGTTAGCTGCGAAATCGACGTATACAGGTTCCCCAAATGTTGTGCTTACCCCATAATCATTACAGCCGACTTCCGTTAAGCTGCCGGGATTACCTGTAAAGACCGCTACAACGGGTAATTGCCCGCTGAACGTCAAGACCTGTCCATCATAATCCGCACTAAAGCGCACATTCTGGTTTAGGGGCGCGGTGTAGCGATACCAGATTGTGTGTGCAAAATCTCGCGGGGTGGATGTACAGGATAAGTTCGGGTCAGAGGGTACAACGGTGGTTTTATAGGCATCCAACTGCTGCGTATACGGGAAGATCGTATTAGGAATAGTGATAGCGTTTTCAATCGCATCATTTGCGACAGGAACAACATCCAAAACGACATTGATTACGGTGTCTGTGAGGCCAGCGATCAGCGGCAGGCTAGGCAGCGCTCCAAAGCCCGCCTTAGCGACCATGACATAATAATCCGTGCCGCCCACAGCATTGAAGCTTAACTGTGCGCCCAAAGCGGGGCCACTGTCATCATCACACGCGATTTGCGTCAGCGCCCCTTCTGTACCTGTGTAAACTGCCATCACTGGGTCGAAGGGTAGTGGTTCATTCGGGTCAACGGTGCTGGCAACCGTCGTCAGTTGAATGGTATGGTTGAAAGATGGGCTGTAGGGAGTTCGGTAATGATACCAAACCGTATGCGCGTAATTTCGATTACCGCCCGGCGCACAACTCATGGTCGGGTCGCTTTCGCTTACCGAAGCATTGTAGTGCATGGCATTCGCGGTTTGCGGAGCGCCTAAGCCAAGAATAAACGGAAATCCGAGTGTAAAACCTGTTTCATCGGCACGGCTAAAGACATCATTGGTTGGAGCGGTGGGAATCCCCGCATAAATGTCATTGATCCCGTTCATATCAATATCGGTTAACCAGGTCATCCCGCCGAGATTTCCCATTGTTGTTTGGAAGGCTTCAAAACCGGGTTTTACGATCACAGTGCGGAGATCCGGCGTGCCGCCCGTCCCATCAGTACAAGGGGGCGGAGCTGCGCCAGCGTTACAAACCGAGAAGGCATACTGCCCATAGTGCATGACGGAGTTGAAATCGTAATTGCCGATATTTGTACTTTCGTCATCGGCAGTGAGGTTGAAGTTGCCTGCTTGCCCGGCCTGTACGTTGCCCATCACAATCGTGACAAAAGTATCGCGTCCGGGGCGTTGATGCTCATGCACTAAGCCAATGGCATGACCTAACTCATGCACGATGACAAATTTTGCGCCCCAACTGGTCATATTTAAGGTTTGCTGACCGCCAACGCGTCCCACCGGGGAGTTATTAGCAGCAACCGAATTGCCCATTCCGTCGACATCGTTGGTTGTGTCACGATAGAAGATAAAATCGTCTTGGTCGGTACGCGGGATAAAATCAACATTAGCAACTGCTTCCCACGCCGCCATTGCCTCAATCGCTCTCTGTTGGTTTAAGGGACTGACGTTAGGCTGCCCGCCGCCATCGAGCGTAAGATCAAAAGCATACGGAATAAGCGATGGTGAGGCTTCTGTCGGGCCGCTGCGAGGCCACAAATTGCCTTGATGCGAAAATTGTCCGCCGACTTCAAAGAAATCAATCGGCACTTGAATATCGCCGTAGACGATCATATAGCCATCAGGAATATTCGGTGGACGTGCGCCCATCGGCATTAAAGGTAATTCGCCAGTCGTTGGGGTGGTTGGCACAGGGGTCGAACCGCCATCAAAAGCGATGACACCCCCATTGAGCGTTAAATCGCGCCCATAAGCCATTTCTAACGCGGCGATGCCTGCGACTTGGGGTGCGGCGATGGATGTGCCGCTGCGGGTCGTGTAGCCCCCATCGAGTGCAGTTGAAAGCACATCACTGCCGGGGGCATAAACGTCGATTTCTGGGCCGTAGCTGCTAAAACTGCTGCGCTCAAGATTTTGATCGACTGAGCCGACGGCGATAACGGGTGCATAAGCCGCCGGATACAATACCGCGCCGCCCGTGTTGCCTGCCGCTGCGATCACGATACTATTGCGAGCGATAGCATAATCAATTGCGTTTTGCAGGAGTAAAGATTGATTCGCGCCGCCGAGTGATAAATTAATGATTTGTGCGCCATGATCGGCTGCCCAAACAACTGCTGCCGCCACATCGCTGTAGAGGCCATTGCCGCGCCCATCTAAGACACGCAACGGCATAATCCTCGCGTTAGGCGCAACCCCAGCGATACCGATGCCATTATTTCCGTCTGCGGCGATCACACCTGCTACCGCGCAGCCATGCCCAAAGGTATCCTGCGGGACAACATCGTCTTCTACAAAGTCGTATCCGGCCAGAATGCGATTTGCCAGATCAGGATGATCGGCGCAGATACCGGAATCAATCACCGCGACGACAACAGATGCGCTATCCGCTGGAAGTGATTCCCACGCGCTAGGCGCACCAATCACAGGCAGCGCCCACTGCTGGCTTTGCATCGGTTCTTCGAGTGCGGTCACAAAATAATCCGGCTCAGAGATGGTGACGATAGGCGGGAGAGAGGAGGGGGAAGGATCATATTGGGGCGCGTTGGGCGAAATGCTGACGACGACGGCATTAAGGGCTGGAATTTCTTCGATGACCGTCCCGCCGATTGAGGCGATATAAGCGGCGCGTTCTTCGGTAGTAGCAGCAGGGGAAAACTGGATAATCGTTTGGTTCGATACTGCGGTGGTCGGTGATGTAGCGGGGTCTGTACCCTCGGCAAACAACGTGGCGGCAGAGGCCATCCAGATGAAGCCGATCATGAGCAATCCAACCCAAATAATAGGATGCTTCCTGAAAATATGGTTCATCTTTTCCCCCAATTAGGCATTTTATATGATTTTAAAGTCAAAAAAATTAGTTATTACACTGGATAAAATGAGGTGCTATCGCCAGCACACACGCTATGAATGTCTAAAACTAAGAGATGAATAGATGATAGCACCAAATGAAAAGCACAAATTGTAAAAATTTCGTTTGTACTGTTACAAAATCTAAACAATATGAATGAGGTGTTGTTAACGGAGGGGCTAAAATAATGGGTGCTGGCGGAAGCAAACATCGGTGCTTCCATACATCCTCCCAATACCGCCACTCCTGTTGTTAACAAATCCCGACAAACCTCAACTTGCCATAAACAGCGTTCTCATTCAAACTGAGTCTGTTGATTGACGTAATTAAAGGAAGATGACGTATGCGTTACGCTCTGATTCTGATGCTGTTAAGCAGCCTATTTTTAGCCGCTTGTGGTGGGGGCGGTGATGACGCAACCCCTGTGCCGGATGCAGCGACTACGGCACCACAGCCAAATATTGAAGTATCTCCTGAAGTCAGTGACGCAACCCAGCAAGTTCTCACTGAAGTGACAGAAGTTCCGACGGCATTTTTGCCAGCGCCGGGTGTGTTGGCGGCAGCGCCTGTGACGGAAGAACCGACACCCGAAGATGGATCGCCCATCCAGCCCACCAGCGGTTTTGATACCGTCGTCTTGGCGCAGACGGGTGGGCCGAATAATATCACGCTGGTGATCGAGGTCTATAGCGATGGACGTGTTGTCACGAATGGAAGCGAATCTACGGCCTCAGCGGATAAAATTGCCGCGCTCGGACAGGTGATTGATGAGATTAATTTCTTCAATGTACAAGGGACATTTTTAGGTGCGCCGGGGCGTGAAGACATTTATCGCTATCAGATCGCTGTGACACGCGGCGACCTTGCGCGGTCAATTCAGGCGCAGGAAGGCTTTTTGCCGCCGGAGATCGTCAATCTGATTGCAGTAATTAGCGACCTAGCACAATAAATGATTATTTGGGGACGAAACTGGTTTCGTCCTGTATGGCCTTAATGCTAGGCAAGGGACGCAGAGATTTTTAGAAAAATTTCTCTGTGTCCTTTGGGAGTTTAGTGCATCAAAAGATTCATTGCCTCACCCGCGCAGCAACCGCACCACTGTTTCTGCCAGTACTGCCGTGCCGACAGGCATACACTTTTCATCAATATCGAAAATGGGGCTGTGATGCGGACGATTTACCGAGTCATATTGTGCGCCCAGCATAAACATTGCACCCGGTACAAGCTGCGTCATGAAGGAAAAATCCTCTGCGCCCATTGACGGTGCGCCCGTCACAGTCGTAGTTTCCCCAATCATTTCCACCGATACTTGGCGGATGAGAGTGGCGACTTCGGCATGGTTAAAGAGGGCAGGATAGCCCTTCGTAATTGTCAGTTTGTAATCGCCGCCTAATGCGCGGACGAGGCTGAAGGCTTTTTCTAATTCCTCATGCAATTTACTGCGTACTTCCTCGCTGTAACTGCGAATCGTCCCGATCAATTGTACTTCGTCCGGGATAACGTTAGAAGCCGCGCCGCCGTGAATCGCGCCAATCGTGATAATGCGCGGCATAATCGGATCAATGCGGCGAGAAATAATTCCCTGAATAGCGTTGACGACCTGCGCCTGTAAGAAGATCGGGTCGATGCCTTGATGTGGGGATGCCCCATGACAGCCTTCCCCTAAAATCACCCCGACAAAATCATCCACCGCCGCGCCAACATACCCGCTGGCAATTTCGACCTGTCCAGATGGGGCTTTGCTATCGACATGCAGCGCGATCACAGCATCAATCCCAGCCATCGCTTGATCTTCAATCATCCGTACCGCGCCACTTTTGGCCTCAGCATCCTGCATTTCTTCGCTCGGCTGAAATAACAACCTGATTTCACCCGCAGGTAAATCCGGCGTTTCATTGAGCAGCTTTGCGACACCGAGCAAAATCGCGGTGTGTGCATCATGCCCACAAGCGTGCATCACACCGGGAATCTTGGAGGCATACGGAACATCATTCGCTTCTTGAATCGGCAGCGCGTCCATATCGGCCCGAATACCGATGACACGCCCGCCCCCCTCGCCTATGCGAGCGATTACGCCCGTCCTACCGACTCCGGACTGAACTTCGATCCCCATCGCCCGCAAATTATCAGCGACCAAGCCTGCTGTGCGCTGCTCTTGAAAGCCAAGTTCAGGATAACTATGAATCTCGCGCCTCCATGCGACGAGTTGATCTTGGAGTGCTTGCGCTTGTTCTAAGTACGACATGATTTTTCCTTCATAAGAAGATACTATATTGCATAATTGGGTTACGTTGACACTTTGATTGTAGCTTGCGCCGCGGGATTTGAAAGAGCATTATCCCATTGAACTATAATCAGATTTTGTGTCTTCATGTTAGACCGCGCAAAATAATTGAATTGACCCGCTCAAATCGATCTGGTATCCTCAAATGGACTATAGTCCGTTAAATAAAGGCTTGATAATGACGGAAAATATACAGGCAATGACCGGCGTTATGTGGGAGAATCAGCGGATATTACCTATAACGTAAAACGCTGCATCCATGCTGCCTATTGTGTTACGCGCTTATCCGAAGTGTTTGATCAGCAAAAACGCCCGTGGATTAATCCCGATGGCGTATCTGCTGAACAGATTGCCTTCGTGGTAGAACAATGTCCTTCCGGCGCGCTGCATTATGACCGGAAAGATGGAATCAAAGAAGTTGTTCCAGAGAAAAATACGATCATCGTACGCCCTAATGGGCCACTGGAAATACGCGGCGACCTCGCTATCAACGGCGCAACTACCGCCCTCGAACAAGAAACGCGAGTAACACTTTGCAGATGCGGCGCGTCTAAAAATAAACCCTTCTGTGATAACAGCCATAAAGACTCCGCGTTTGAAGCGGTTGAAGTTGTCCCTATGAACCAAGAAAGTACCGTTCCAGCAGGCGGCAAATTAACGATTACCGCGCATGTCAACGGCTCACTGGAATTACAAGGGGCGGTAGAAATTCTCAACGCCAGCGGCGAAACACTCTTTAGAGGGCAGGAAGTTTGGCTGTGTCGCTGCGGTGGTTCGGGCAACAAGCCCTTCTGCGATGGAACCCATAAGCGCATCAATTTCGAGTCGGAATCTTAAACATGGTATTGGTTAAAGGGGTAACGTAAAAAATGACAATTGATCCGAATCAGTTAGAAGTGAAGAACAACCCACAAGAAAACCGCTTCGAGGTGGTCATTGATGGGAAAATGGCAATCGTGGAATACATGATTGCCGGAAACAATATGGTCTTCACACATACCGAAGTGCCGCCGGAATTTGAGGGAATGGGCGTTGGCGGCAAGATGGCGTATGTAGCTTTGGAATATGCCAAAGAACATGGTCACAAAGTTCAAGCCCTATGCCCATTTATCGCCTCTTATGTGCAAAAACATGAGGAATATCAATCAATCACTTGGGGTTATTAGTTTTTCAAGGGCTTAGAATGGATCGTCCACGCCCTTTCTCTTTTCCCATTTATACTCATCCTCTTCAACAAAATAATCAAAACTCGCGTAATTTGATCTATCCCATCATATTTTCCGAATACCTCAAAAGCGCAGGTTATTTACACACGCAAGGGAAAGGGTTTATGAAACTTTTGTCAAATTGGATAGGCGCAGGGCTGTTTGTTGCGTTGACCTCCATCACAGTGGCAGCAATCGCCCAAAATGGCGATTGTGCGGCATTGGTGGAAGCAGCTATCGCAGCCGCACAGGAGGCTTGCCAGGATGCAGCGGCAGGCGAAGTCTGTTACGGGAACGCTGGCGTGAGTGCAGAATCACGCCTGGATGCTGCGGATTTTGTTTTTGGTACAGCGGGTGACATTGTGAGTGCCGCCGATCTCGAAACGCTGACATCTACGGCCTTCGATGCTGAAGCGGAGCGTTGGGGCGTAACGACGATTCGCATCAGCGCCGGATTACCAGAAGGGCAATTTGTCACGATGCTCATTTTTGGCGAGGTGGCTGTGCAAAATGCTGTCGCACCTGTCGATGGTGAGTCTGTTACGCTGGAATTGACCGCGCTGCAAAGCGCCAATGTTCGGGCGTATCCCTCTACAGAAGGCCGTGTCGTCGGGTCGCTCACAAATGGTCAGGTCGTTACCTCGGATGCACGGCTCGCAGATCAATCGTGGCTGCGGATCGCGTTAGAAGACGGCACAGTCGGATGGATATTTAAAGACCTTGTTTCCGGTGATGCAGGCGCGGATGTGCTGGCGGTTGCCGATCCTGACGAACCGCTTTACAGCGCCATGCAAGCGTTTACTTTCAGCAGCGGACGCGATGATGCGCCTTGCGATGGAGCGCCTGAAAGCGGCATTTTGTTACAGACACCCGGCGATGCACGACGTGTGACAGTAAATGTTAATAATGTTGAGATTGAACTCGGCTCGACGGTTTATCTGCAAGCCGCAGCGGGTGAAGATTTGTTGATTGATGTATTGGAAGGGCAGGCTTCCGTCACAGCAGATGAACTCACAGTCTATGTTCCGGCAGGCGCTGGCGTTAATGTGCCGCTTGATGATGATCTTAACGCCGCCGATTCACTAGGGACGGTTTCAGCGTATGAGGATGAAGAATTCGGCAATCTTCCGCTGGAATTACTCAACGAGGTTATCGAAGTCGCCGATCCGTTTGTACCGCCGCCTCCACCTGCCGAACCGCCGCCACCAACCAATCCGCCGAGTGGGGTTGCACCACCTCCACCGCCGCCAGACCAACAGACGGGACCACAACCTGTGCCGACTGTAGAACCACCTCCACCGCCGCCACCTCCACCACAAGGGACGGAAGAACCGTAAATCGTTAACACATTTTGTGTGTTGGGAGGGCTTATCTAGTCCTCCCAACACTTTAACTGATTAATTAAAGCTATTTTAGAACTATGTTTTTTCTACCGACGAAATTGGATTAGGCGAATCATTTTTGGTATGGATCGAGCGATAATTGCCAGATAGACTGCAGGATTATTCGAGAATCTACCAAGCCGATCTAAAAATTCCGAACTTTCTTTTGCATAATCAATATACTCTATTGTCCACTCGGGACCACCACCTATAACTTCTTTTATGATTACGGGACTTGTTGAAAAAAGATTCAGTCTAACTTTATCTTTATAGAGCTTTAAAGAATTGATATATAGTAAGCTAACCTCAAAACCCTTATTTGGTTCTGTCATAGTATTAACTGACTTAACTTCGATAAGTCTTTCAGGAATGGAACTATCAAAACTAAAATGAAGTATGGGATTAGAATCCAAAAAAGAAATCGAAAATTTAATATCCTTTATCAATTCTACGCCGCTGTTATGAAGAGTAAATATAGTCAGGTACAATGATTGGATGTCTACACCTTTATAAGCAATTGTTAAGTCGTCTTTTACCTTTGGGACAATACTTAATGCAGACAATTCTTCTAATTTGAGTAATTTCAACTTTCGTGGTTGCTTCCGGCTTAACCATCGGTTAATGAGGAATCCAAGAGAAGTTACTAATATCCCTAATCCAAAAATTACAAAATTTGATAAAGCTTCCGGAGAATTACTAAAGTTCATCGGTTGAATTTATCCATTATTGCAATGCTGATTGCAAAAGATTGTATCATATCTCATTTCTATAGTGTCTATTACTTTTTAATCAGCCACCAACTCGGAAAAGCTGATGGCTGACCACTGAAAGCTAACTCAGCACTCGTTACTTATTGTTCCTCACTAATTTCTGAGCGGCTTATTCGTCTGGAGCATGTGCATGATGCGCTCCATCGTCTTGGCCTGCATAATCAAATCAAGGAAGCCCTTGCGCTCCAGATCAAGCAGCACCTGCTGATCGACCCACTGCGGCTGCGAGAGCGCCCCGCCCGTGAGGATATAGGCCAACTGCTTGGAGATATAGGCATCGTATTCGCTGGCGAAACCACCCTCGCGGAAACTCTCGATGGCGATCAGCAGCGCAGCGTAAGTATCCCGCCCGGAAGCCCATACTTTCTCTGGCCTGTGGGGGACGTAACTTTCGGCGATCTCCAACGCGACCCGCTTGGCCTCACCGAGCAAATGCGCCCGATTCATGACGATATGATCGGTTGGCGCGAGGAAGCCGATCTGCTGCGCTTCGAGGGCGCTGCCGCTGACCTTCGCCGTCGCCACTGTTTCAAAAATCACCTGCATCGCAGGCAGAATATCGTTGTGTTCGTGCGCCTCTTTGATGGGATTAATCACCCGACGGACGAGTTCCTTCATCCCGCCGCCTGCCGGAACAAGGCCAACGCCGACTTCTACCAACCCTGTATACAATTCGATATGGGCGACAGTCGCCGTGCCAGACATCATCAATTCGCAACCGCCGCCGAGCGCCATATTGTGCGCCGCCGTAACGACAGGTTTCGAGGCATAACGCAGCGCTTGTGTCAGGTCTTGTAAAGCGCGGAGGGTGCGTTCAATCCCTTCCAGCCCTTCTTGTAAATTGCTCGGATCGAGATTCGCGCCGATGGAAAAGCGCTCGGCATCATTGCCCACGACCAGCGCCTTATACACATCATCGTTCAGGATTTCCAGTGCTTTGTGTCCCATCTCGATTAAGCCAGACGTAATCGAATTTTGCTTGGTATGGAACTCCCACAGCAGCGCTCCATCGCCCATATCATAGACGCTGGCATCTTTGTTTCCGGCGAGTTCTTTATTGGCGGCTTTTAAGCTGGCAACCGTGATCTGGCGCGGATCGACTTTCAGCGGCACATACTGCGTCTCTTGTGGACTGTAATAGCCTGTAATCTGTCCAGCCGCATCGCGCTGATAGAAGGTCGTCTTTCCGCTGGCGACCATATTTTTGACCCAATCCGCCACCGGATAGCCTGCTGCTTCAAACGGCACGATATTTTCCTCAACACCAATCGCATCCCAAATTTCAAACGGCCCCATCTCATGGCTGAAGCCCCATTTTTGCGCGTTATCAATATTGAGGATCGTATCGGTGATTTCTGGCACGCGGTGGCTGGCATACGCCAGATAAAAAGCGTGAACGTGCCACAAAAATTGTCCAGCACGATCTTCTTCCGCGATCAACCGCTTGATGCGCTCACCTGTGGGCTTCACACGCTCATGCTTCTTTACGCTCTCAAACGTGGGATTTTTCGGGGCTTCATACTCAAATGTTTCCAGATTCAGCACCCAGAATTCACGCTCGCCGCTTGCGCCTTTGACCTGCTTATAAAAGCCTTGTCCGCTTTTGTTGCCCAACCATTTGTTATCCGACATTTTCTGACTTAGAGCTGAGGCCGCGGGATGATTCAGCACTTCCCGCGCCGGATCATCTTTAATCGCCGGATACAAATTTTGCGCGACATGAACCGCAATATCAAACCCGACCAGATCATTCAAGCGGAAAGTCGAGGTCTTAGGCCGACCAATCAGCGGGCCCGTCAGCGCATCTACTTCCTCGACTGTAAAGCCTTGATCGAGCGCCAACCCCATCGTTTGCATCCCCGCCATCGACATAAAACGGTTGCCGATAAAGTTCGGGCGATCCTTAGCGACAACAACCCCTTTGCCGAGCCGAGCGGTAGCGAACTCTACCATGAAGTTTACGGCTTCAGGATCGGTATTCTCGTGGGGGATAACTTCGAGTAAATATAAATAACGGGGCGGATTAAAAAAATGGGTTCCCATAAAGCGGCGGGTAAAGTCTTCGCCGAGTCCCTCTGCGATTTGATTAATCGGCAGACCGGAGGTATTGGTCGTGATGATCGCCGTCGGCTTGGCAATTTCCGCCAGCTTCGCCATCAAATTTTGCTTGATGTCCAGCCGTTCCACGACGACTTCGATGATCCAATCAGCATCCGCTAATTTTTCGAGGTCGTCGTCAATATTGCCGATACTGATATTTTCCATCACGGACGGGCTGAACAACTGCGGCGGGCGCATTTTTTGCAGCATTTGGAGATTGCCGCTGACGACGGCGTTACGTTTGGCAGGTGAATCACCAGGCTGCGTCCCTTTGGCGGGAATATCCAATAACATCGTTTCTACGCCGATGCCAGCCAACACGGTAGCGATGCCGCCGCCCATCGTGCCAGAGCCGATCACGGCAGCCTTGCGAATATTGTAAGTCATGTTTTTAAAAACCTTTCCGAATCATCATTAGATTATTCGGGAAAAGTGTACCAGATTTTGCCAGATTTGGGGTTACGAACTGGGGTTGATCGCCTCTTCAGCGCGTGATTCGGCAATCATCTGCAAGGCATGATCGACGCTATTACCCAGCAAATAGCGGCTCACAACCGCATGACGGGGATAGAGCATCCGCATAGTCCGATATAAAGCATTGCCGAAAACGTCCCAGCCGATAACAACCGTAATGCCCCAGTTGGGGGTATTTGTTGCCGTAGCACGTCTGAGCTGCCCAATGGTACCGAGCGGAAAGCCACCACTTTTACGTAGGTCAAGAATGGCATCAACCCGATGGGGGACGCTGGCATACCATGCATCAGACTGATCGAACATCACATGATATTCCTGCCATGTCCAATCACCGATATAGCGATAATGAATAATGGTTTTCTGTTCGTCGAACCACTCAAGCGTAACAGGCATTATAGCAGTTCCCTATTTATTTCTTTGTCTATTCGCATTGTACAACAAAGAAGCCGATATAACGAAAAAATTTAAGGTGGTAAAACTGATCTCTAGGCAAAGTTTAGGGCGGCGGAATACAGGCCAGCCGCCCCTCATTTCATCAGCTCAGTTCTTTGCGCGTGTAATTTAAAATTTGACGGGCGACGATCAACGTATTGATTTGATTTGTCCCTTCGTAAATTTCGGCGATCTTTGCATCTCTCATCCACTTCTCAACCAGCCATTCGCGGCTGTAACCGAGCGGCCCCAGCACTTCAACCGCTTTATGGCAAATCCAACTGCCCATTTTGCCTGCTTTGACCTTCGCCATCGATGCTTCCAGCGGATTTGGGATACCCTCGTCGAGCATCGCAATCGCCCGCAGCGTGAGCAGATACGCCGCCTTCAACTGCGCTTCCATCTCCAAGACATCGCGCTGGATCGCTGTCAATTTATGGCGCGGAATATCATAGCGAATCTTGATGCCTTCTTCCGTCAATTTTTCTTTGGTGAATTCGAGTGCGGCACGGGCTGGCCCCAATGCGCTGGCAGCAACTAATGGACGACTGGCATCAAAGGTCGCCATCGCGCCTTTAAAGCCTTTATTTTCGCCGCTGGCCTGTAAATCCGCGCTGCCGAGGATGTTGTCCGCTGGGACACGCGCATTCTGGAAGCTGATGGCGACGGTATCACTGGCGCGAATGCCATGTTTCTTTTCCGCTTTGACGACCTTCACACCGGGCGTTCCCGCCTCGACGACAAACGGCTTCATCCCCGCGCGTCCAGCTTGACGATTAACTGTCGCCCAAACGATTACGAGGCCGTTGGATTCATTCAGCGCTAACCCACCGCTGGTGCAGAAGATCTTTTCGCCGTTCAGCACCCATTCATTGTGTTCCTCGTCAAATTCAGCCGTCGTCTGGATGGAGGATGTATCTGACCCTGCCCCAGGTTCGGTCATCGCCATCGCACCCCACACGGGTTGATCGCCTTCCGCGAAGCGAGTCAGCAGACGAATTTTCTGTTCATTCGTGCCGACGGCCTCAATCGCAGAACCGCCTAATGCTGGACTCGGCAGGCACAGATAAATCCCGGCATCGCCCCATGACAACATCTCAACCATAATCATCAAGTTAAGATATGTGCCGCGCCCGACGCGCTCTTTGACCGCTGCGCCGCTGCTTTCTGCCCGTTCCTTCATTTTCTTGAGC
>Ga0209181_10006386_pt1 | contig 16544 bp, 13 predicted proteins | sample MAT05_FD_187208 | JGI IMG/M metagenome (GOLD analysis project Ga0209181, IMG submission 187208) | Freshwater microbial communities from Lake Fryxell liftoff mats and glacier meltwater in Antarctica - MAT-05 (SPAdes) (version 2) | ecosystem: Environmental > Aquatic > Freshwater > Ice > Liftoff... | reverse complement strand
GGACAGAGCAAAGCTCACTTCGTGTAGCTCTTGGTCTGTCCCGCAAGGTGGGCAGCCGGACATCCGACGAAGTGTTGAGGACAGAGCAAAGCTCACTTCGTGTAGCTCTTGGTCTGTCCCGCAAGGTTTCACAATGTTTCAATCGTGTGGTTCATGTTGGTATAGATACAAATCTCACCCGCTATTTCCAGCGATTTTTTGACCATCTCTGTGGCCGAAAGCTCGGTATTGTTGAGCAGCGCAATCGCAGCCGCTTGCGCGTAGGCGCCGCCCGAACCAATCGCCACAATACCGTTTTCAGGCTCCAGCACATCGCCGTTGCCGGTGATGATGAGCGAGGCTGACAAATCAGCCACTGCCAGCATCGCTTCCAGGCGGCGCAGCACCCGGTCGGTGCGCCAGTCTTTGGTGAGCTCAATGGCGGCGCGCACCAGATGCCCCTGGTGCTTTTCCAGCTTGGCTTCAAAACGCTCAAACAAGGTGAAAGCATCGGCTGTCGCGCCGGCAAAACCGGCCAGCACTTTGCCGTGGTAGAGCTTGCGCACCTTGCGCGCCGTGCCTTTGACCACAATGTTGCCCAGCGTCACCTGCCCATCCCCGCCAATCGCCACCTGAACGCCTTCTGGGGTCTGACGGCGCACGCTGATGATGGTGGTTCCGTGAAATTGTTCCATACCGATGCTGCTACCCTAGTTGGCACGCGCCGCAACGCGGGCGTGCTCGTTGATACCGATCAAATTGAAAAAGGCCGCCACCAAGTGCGGCAAACTGCAAAACTCGACTTTTTTACCTGCTGCCTGCGCGCTGGCAACCCAGTTCAAAATGCTGCCCGCCGCCGAAAAATCAACCCGCACCAGGCTGTCGCCACTGACCAGCACATCCCCGCTGGCCTGCAGAGCCGCTTGCAGCGCGCCGAGCCCGGTCGCTGCCGACCCCATCACCTCACCCGACAACGCCACCCGACAGGCACTGGCATCCACAAAAGGCGTGGCTTCAGTCAGTGGCCCGGGTATGGTGGCGTCAGGGCCGTCGTCGATGCGTACCGAAGGACTCTGTGCAGGAGCCGGTGGACGGCAGCGCGCAATTTGCCAGGCTGGCGGCGACACCTCGTAGGTCACGCAATAGTCCATCGATACCAGCTCAAACTCATCTTGCGCGGCCAACACACGCAGGGTGTTCAGACGCAGTTGCCACCAAAACTGGGGGACCTGACTGTCTCCTATCGGGGTATGGATGCCCAGCAAAGCTTCGAGCACTTCCAGATTGTCAAACTGCAGTGTCAGGGGCTGATCACACCACTGTGCTGTCAAATTGGCGAGTGCCACAGCCGCTTCAGGGGTGATGGCCTTCAGGGCCCCCCAGTCCAGCCGGATGTGGATATGCCCGCTGGCCACGCTGGCCTGCAGCTGCAGCACCGCTGCCTTGTCAAGGATGGCAGGTGATTGCCAGGTGGTATAACCTGGCTGGCTTCCAGTTGTGGTTGCTACCAGGCGCATCACCCGTGGGTTGCGCGCTAACCGGTCAGTTCGCTGAGCGTACTCCAGTGCCAAGCGTTCAAAACTGGCGAGTTGGCCAGTACAACGGTACATGTCCAGCAGTGCGGTGGTCCAGGTGTCTTTCAGATCAGGTGTGGCCTGGTTGCCCTGCAGGGCCAGCAACAGGACCGACTCGGCGCCCGTGTCATCACTATTGGCAAAGCGAATGGCTGCGTCCTCCAGCACCGGGTCCGACGAGGCCTGACCCATATCGATGGACACCATCTTGGAGTTGGAAAAGCCGTTTTGGCCAGAGATTTCAAGGCTTTGGGGTGACGCGTGGGCGCCAACCACTCTGCTCGGTGCGAAATGATCGGACTCGGCCAAATGGGTCGGCATGGTCGGGGCGAAGGTGTTGCAGGTGTCGAGCTGCGACTGTAAGAGCCCTGCCGTCGCGGCTCTGGGCGACGGCGTCACGGCGTCAGACAGATTGGCAGGCACGGTCGCGTCAAACGGTTGGCCCAGCTGACCTTTCCACCACTGTTTGGACATCTGCGCTTCAATATCGTCGATCTTTTTTAGCGTGGACTCGCGCCCCGCAGATTCGGGAAACCCGGAGCTGTCCTGGAAAAAAGAGGCTCGGGCAGCCATCTCGGACAAGGCTGCCGGAGAGGCTTCACGCAGCTTGCGAAGCTGGCTGAATTCACGTTGACGCACTGCGTCGTTGTGCGCCTTGCGCGCAATCATGCGCTTGATGGTTTGTTTGCCAGCTTCGCCCTCTTGCGGCGAGGCTGCCAGGTTGCGCAGGGACGGATCTGTCGCCGGGCTGCGAACAAAATTGGCGACCCGGGCCAACAGCCCGGGGGGGGTGTCTTTGGTTGCCATCAGCGTCTGTGCAGCGACTAGCCCCGACTGGGCGTCATCTCAATCCCCAAACATTTTCTGTTTGAGCTCGCGGCGCTGTTGCGCCTCCAGCGACAGGGTGGCGGTGGGTCGTGCCAACAAGCGCCCGACACCAATAGGTTCACCCGTCTCGTCGCAATAGCCGTAGTCCCCCGAGTCGATACGGTTGATGGATTGCTCAATCTTCTTGAGCAATTTGCGCTCGCGGTCACGCGTGCGCAGCTCCAGGGCATGCTCTTCCTCAATGGTGGCACGGTCTGCCGGGTCGGGCACAACCACCGTGTCTTCACGCAGGTGCTCGGTGGTTTCACCGGCGTTGCTGAGAATGTCGTTTTTCAGCACCACCAGTTTGTGCCGGAAAAACGCCATTTGGGTATCGTTCATGTAGTCATCGTCAGACATGGCCATGACTTCCGCGTCGGTCAATTCGGTGACCGGCTTTTTCTTCCAGTTGTCGGCCAGCTTCGGGTCTTTTTTGATGGCAGAGGCCAGCGGTGACACGATGGGCTGCACCGTGGTCATCTGCGTGAAGCTGGCTTTGGCTGCGGTAGAGGCCACCGACTGGGCCATGGAGGGCACCGTGAGTTGCGCCAGCCGTGACGACGGGCGGCCAGAGCGCACAGGAACACCCAGCGGCGTCATGGCAGGCGCCACAGGGGCTGGCTTGACGACCGCTGCGACAGGTTCTGCGGGCTTGACGACTTTGGCGGGTTTGGAAGAAGACATCGCGGTTTCGTTTGGATCAATAGTGGTCACAGGGTCAGACTTCTTTTTGGAATGGGGTGGAATAGGCCTTGCCGCCGGCACCGTCTTGGCGGGTGCCTGGACTTTGGCAGCAGGTGCTTTAGCGGCTGGCTTGGCGACGGGTTTGGCAACAGGCTGACTGACAGATTTGGGAGGTACGGCAGGAGGCGCCACGGTCACCTTTTTTACCGCGGCCGTTCTGGCAGATTTGGCAGCAGGGGCGGGTTTGGCGGCTACAACCGCTTTGGCGGGTACAGCTTTCGGTTTAACGGCTGGCGCTTTCAAGGGTAGTCTCCTGGCGATTTTGGGGGAACCTTTGGGTGCAAATGCGGGTGTTTCCAGCTCTTTGGCGGATGGGGTCTGCGTTCTGGCTGCTTTGGGCGTGCTATTTCTTCGGCGCGCGAGTGTACTGGCGCAGCCGTTGAAAAACCCATCAGTTGCAAAAGCGAGACAAACATCATTGTTCCGTCGCACGGTTAAAAGGCAAACTCACACAAGGCTTTGCTCCATGCCTTGCAGAAAAATATCCTGGGGCAGATCAATACCAATAAACACCATTTTGCTACAACGCTTTTCGTCCGCGCCCCAGGTCGGGCCCAGGTCGCTGCCCATCAACTGGTGTACGCCCTGGAAAATCACCTTGCGGTCGGTGCCTTGCATATAGAGAACGCCTTTATAGCGCAGCATACGCGGGCCATAGATGTTGACGATGGCCCCCAAAAAGTCTTCCAGCTTGGCCGGATCAAACGCCCGGTCTGAGCGGAACACGAAACTTTTCACATCGTCATCATGCGCGTGGTGATGGCCATGCTGGTGCGAAGGATGGTCACAGCTTTCGCCGGAGGCGTGGTCATGACCCGTATGGTCGTGGTCGTGATCGTCTTCCTTGAGAAAGTCCGGGTCAATGTCGAGCTTGGTATTGAGGTTAAAACCCCGCAGGTCAAACACTTCGCTTAAGGCCACCTCGCCAAAATGCACGGCTTTTTGCGGCGCGCGCGGGTTCATGTGTTTCAGGCGGTGCTGCAGGTCAGCCACTTCTTCGGCAGACACCAAGTCCGTCTTGCTGATGAAGATCTGGTCGGCAAAACCCACCTGGCGACGCGCTTCCTGGCGGTCATCGAGCTGCTGGTTGGCGTGTTTGGCATCCACCAGCGTCAGAATTGAGTCGAGCAAATAGCTCTCGGCAATCTCGTCGTCCATGAAAAACGTCTGTGCCACCGGGCCGGGGTCGGCCAGGCCGGTGGTTTCAATCACCACGCGGTCGAAGTCCAGCAGGCCTTGGCGTTTTTTGGCGGCCAGCAGTTGCAGCGCTTCAAGCAGATCTTCGCGGATGGTGCAGCAAATGCAGCCGTTGCTCATCTGGATGATCTGCTCTTTGGAGTCGGTCACCAATATGTCGTTGTCGATGTTTTCCTCGCCAAACTCGTTTTCGATGATGGCAATCTTCTGGCCGTGCGCCTCTGACAACACGCGTTTGAGCAGCGTGGTTTTGCCGGAACCGAGAAAACCGGTGAGGATGGTGGCAGGAATCAGGGACATGGTGCGGCGGCAGGTTGAAAGGCAGCGAGTGTAACGACGAAGTTCTGCACGCCTACTTTCGCATCACCACCAACCCTTTAAGGTACTCGCCTTCGGGAAAATTGACCGTCATCGGGTGATCCGGCGCGCCACCCATGCGCTCGTGGATATAGCCATCCACGCCCGCGTCACACCCCGCCGAAGCGACGATCTTGTGAAACAGATCGGCGCTGATGCCGCCCGAGCAACTGTAGGTGAACAACACGCCACCAGGCTCCAGCAGTTTGAAGGCCAGCCGGTTGATGTCTTTGTAAGCTCGCGCGGCGCGTTCAGCATGCGCCACCGTTGGCGCAAACTTGGGTGGGTCGAGCACGATGGCATCAAAAGTGCGCCCCTGTTCGCCAAACTGGCGCAACGAGGCATTCACATCCGCATCCATGAAGCTGGCGCGCTCGGGCGCCAAGCCGTTCAGCGCCACATTGGCAGCGGCCTTGGCCAGCGCCGGGCCGCTTGAGTCGATCGAGGTGACATGCGCGGCACCCCCTTTAAGTGCCGCCACGGTGAAACCACCGGTGTAGCAGTAGCAGTTCAGCACCCGCTCGAATTTGAGCCGTTGCGCATAGTCAAAAAAGCGTTTGCGGCTGTCGCGCTGGTCCAGGTAGAAGCCGGTTTTGTGGCCTTCGGCAATGTTCACCTGGAGCTGCCAGCTGTGCTCCTGCAGCAGCAGATCGGCCTCGCCCGAGCCACGTAGCCAGCCGGTGGCTTCCGGCAGACCCTCCAGCGCGCGGCTGCTGGCATCTGAGCGCTCATACAGTTTGGTCAGACCGGTGGCCGCCAGCAGCGCATCCGCAATCACGTCTTTCCAACGGTCTACCCCGGCGCTGGTGAACTGTGCCACCAAGGTGTCGCCATAACGGTCGACGATCAGACCGGGCAGGCCGTCGGATTCGCCGTGCACCAGACGCAGGCCGTTGCTTTGTATGTTAAATCTGCCTCTAGCCCTTACTGAACATGCGCAAGCAGCTATGAAAAACGATGCATCAATACGCTGCGCTTCGTCAAAGCTCCAGACCCGCGCGCGGATCTTGGAACTGGGGCTGAACGCCGCCCAGCCCAGAAACTGGCCCTCGGCAGATTCCACGCGCACGGTTTCGCCCGCATCACCGCCGCCTTTGGCGATGGCTGACTCAAAAATCCACGGGTGTCGGCGCAGCAGCGAGCGCTCCTTGCCGGCGCGCAGGCGGATGGCTTTCATTCAGTAGGTGATGGCCATGGACGGCACGTCCACGCGAATCATGGATTTACCCAAAGCCGCGCTGACCGCTGCCACATAGCCTTCCACCCACTTGGCATCCTCGAACAGCTTCGGCCCCGCCGCTTGCGTGACCACCAGCACCTTGTCGGCGGTCAGCACCTTGCCGCTGGCGCGCAGGGGCTCGCATTCCAGCGCAACAAACTGCTGGTCAAGCCACGCACGGGCTGCGTCGTGACCGAGGGGTACACCATCAGGGACATGAAAGGACAGCTCAATACCTTTGTCGAACAACACGCTGATTTGCTTTTGCATAAGGCACCTGTTAATAAAAATGACTGATAAACCGCTATTTTGAACCACCCGGCTTGAGGTGGGCGCGTGGATGCGCTGCATCGTAGGCTTTGGTCAGGTGACCAAAGTCCAGCCGGGTATAAATTTGGGTGGTGCTGATGTTGGCGTGGCCCAGCAGTTCCTGCACACCGCGCAGGTCGCTGCTGGACTGCAGCACATGGCTGGCAAACGAGTGGCGCAGCATGTGCGGGTGCACCGGGTGCGCCAGCCCGGCCTGCAAACTGCGCGAGCGCAAGCGCTTCCAGACCGACTGCGCCGCCAAACGGGTGCCGTTGCGACCAATAAACAAGGCAGGCTGTGGCACTAACGCAGCGTCGGCCGTGGCTTGGCCGGGTGATGTGGGTTCTGCCGCCTGTACCACTTGCTCAGCTTGATCCAGACCCTGATCACGCACCGCCAGCCAAGCCTGCACGGCCAACACCGCGTGGGCACCCACTGGCACGATGCGCCGTTTGTTTCCCTTGCCCAGCACATGCGCCTCACCAGCCTGCAAATCGACCCAGCCACGCGCGCTGTTGCTGGCCAGCACGTCCAACCCGGTCACCTCGGCCAGCCGTAGGCCACCGCCATAGAGCAACTCGACCAGAGCCGCGTCGCGCGCTTCCAGCCAGGGGTCAATGCCCTCGTTTTGGAAGCTGGCGAATTGCACGGCCTCGTCCACCGCCAGGGCTTTGGGTAGAGGTTTACCGGCTTTGGGGGCGCGCACGTCCACCACCGGGTTGCTGGCGACCAGGCCTTCACGCCCGAGCCAGGCATAAAACCCGCGCCAGCCCGACAGAATCAGCGCCATGCCACGCGCGCTGCGCCCACCCGAATGCATCTGCGCCACCCAGCGGCGGATCTGGCTGGGCTGCACCTGCTGCACGTCCACGCCAGCCAGCGCCGCGTTGCGGGCGAGTTTTTCCAGATCCAGGGTGTAGAGGGCCACGGTGCGCTCAGCCAGCCGTTTCTCGAACCGCACATGGTCCAGGTAACGCTGCACCAGCGGGTCGGTCAGTGTCGTCACGGGTGTGAGGGTTTCAGCGCAGCCGTGTCAGCGCGGCGCTGGCGAGTTCGGCAATGCGGGCCAGGAAATCAGTGCCCATGGTGCTGTTGAAGCGCTGCGCGTCTGGCGAGGCCAGCACCAGCAGGCCAAACGCCGGGGCCAGACCACCGTGTGTGCTGCCCGCCACGGGCAAGCCGCGCAGCGGCAGAATCGCCAGCGACACGGCGGCTTGCGGTTCGGGCAGCCAGTTGATGGCCTCCAGCCCGGTGTTGACGCCGCAGAAAGGTTCGGTCAGCGAGGTGGCAAACGACTTGGCATCGTCACTCACCCCCCAGGCGAAATTGCAGGACTGAAACTGCGGCGTTACGCCCCAGACCTTGATGCCGACTTGCGGCACCGAAAATTGGTTGGCCAGCTCATCGGCAATCAACTGCGGCAAGACTTGCGGGTCAGCGTTCAAAAACAGCGTCTGCGCCCACTGCAGCAGCTTGTCGGACAGCACCATGTTTTCATTCACGTTGCGGATCATGTCCATGATGCGCTGCTCCAGCATGCGGATTTTCTCGCGCAACAGGGTGGCTTGGCGCTCTTGCAGGCTCACCGCGCGCTGGCTGTGCGGGCTGGACAGTTGCACCGCCGCCAGCAGTTCGGCGTGGCGCTCAAAAAAATCGGGCGTGTTGGCCAGGTAATTGGCGATGTCGTCTTCGGTGATCGGGCTGCCCATCGCGTTGGGAAATTGGTTGAAAGTCGTCATGCTTGCCTTCCGTTGGGGAGTTCTATGTCACCGTCAAAAACCACCGTGGCCGGGCCGGTCAACAGCACCGGAGTGTGTGCGCCAGCCCAGCCAATCGTCAGCATGCCACCGTGCGTTTGCACGTCCACGGTGTCGTCGAGCAAGCCGAGGCGGATACCGGCCACCACCGCTGCGCAGGCGCCCGTGCCGCAGGCCAGCGTTTCGCCGGCGCCGCGTTCAAACACGCGCAGGCGGATATGGCGGCGGTCTACCACCTGCATAAAACCGACGTTCACGCTGCGCGGGAACGCACTCAGGCGCTGGATCAGCGGGCCAACGCTGAGCACCGGCGCGGTATCGACATCGTCCACCAGCGTCACCGCGTGCGGGTTGCCCATGGACATCAATGCTACTTTAACTATAGCTGCCTGCCCTTGTACATCAAGGGCTAGAGGCCATTTTGACCATGAACCTGCGGGCTCTTCCTGCAAACCGGTGGCATCAAACGGCAGGTGCGCCAGTTCAAAATCAGGCGCTTGCATATCCACCGTGACGCGGCCATCGGGCTGCATCTGGAGTTGCAGCAATCTGTTCATGGTTTGCACTGTGACCAGGTCTTGGGTGGTCAGCCCCCGGCGGCGCACAAAGGCCAGAAAACAGCGCGCGCCGTTGCCGCAGTGCTCCACCTCGCCGCCGTCGGCGTTGTGAATGACATAGGAAAAGTCGATGCCCGGGGTATTGCTGGCGCGCACCGTCAGAATCTGGTCGGCTCCCACGCCAAAGTGCCGGTCCGCCAGAAAGCGGTAGTGCGCGGGCGTGAGTCCGTAGTGTGTTCGGGTTTCGTCCAGCACCACAAAGTCGTTGCCGGCGCCTTGCATTTTGGTAAAGGGGATCCGCATGGCCCGGATTATCTACGCAGGCGGACTGCATAATTTACCCATGCCACGCCCCACCCAACTCCTGCACCCCACCCGCACACCCGCCCCTGCCCGCCTGGCGGCCACCGTTTTGCTGCTGCGTGACGGCCCGCAAGGGCTGGAGGTGCTGATGACGCGGCGCTCCGCCAGCGCCAGCTTTGCCCCCGGCGCGTATGTGTTTCCGGGCGGTGGTGTGGATGCGGCAGATGCGCTAAACCATGCCATGGCCACCCGGCGTGTGGGCCAGAACGACAGCCACCTCACCGAGGCGATTGCCGCTATTCGCGAGAGCCTGGAAGAACTCGGGGTGCTGCTGGCGCGTCACCCGGACGGCCGCTGGGCCACCCAAGCGGACATTGAGGCGCTGGACCGCCAGGGCGATTTCTTCGCGCAATGCGCCGCGCGCAGCCTGACGCTGGCGGCTGACGAGGTGTTTGTGCTGGCCAGGTGGACTGCCGACCGCGCCCTGTCCAAGCGCTTTGAGGTGCCCTTTTTGGTGGCGCGCATGCCTGACGGCCAGCACCCGGTGGCCGATGAATCGGAGCAGTTCGAGCCGGTCTGGGTGCGCCCGGCTGACGCGCTGGCACGCCACCACGCGGGCCTTTTTTTCATGATTTACCCGACCATTCGCACGCTGGAGCGCTTGGACGCCTTTGCAGACGTGTCAGCACTGCTGGACGCCTGCGCCGTCAGCGAAGAGCCGCTGTGGACCAGTTGCCCGCGCGCTGGCCTGCTGAGTGGGCGCGAGGCCCGCTACATGGAACACGAACTGCCGTTTGGCGAACTGGCGCTGGTCTGCCCGGATGGCCAGATCGTGCACCCGCTGGACTGGCAAACCGAGCGCGTGGTGCCGCTGTTAAAAAACCTGCAGCGCCTGACCGCCCCCAACCCTGGCGCCATGACCGGCCCTGGCACCAACAGCTACCTGGTAGGCGACCCCGATACCGGCTACATCGTGATCGACCCTGGCCCGGCGGATGCCCAGCACCTGGAAAAGCTCTGGCGCGCCGCTGGCGGTGACATCCGCATGATCGTCTGCACCCACTCGCACCCGGACCACGCGCCGGGCGCCCGGCCACTGCAGGCCATGTGCGCGCCCACACCACCGATTCTGGGCCTGCCCAGCGCCCCGACAGCGCGCGCCGCCAGCACTTTTACGCCGGACAGAGCGCTCTTGAATCATGAGCTACTCACGCTTATTTCAAAAGGGCTAGAGGGCGATTTGGCATATAAATCCGGGCACACTCTGGAAGTGATCTATACCCCCGGGCACGCCGCCAACCACGTGTGTCTGGTGCTGTTGCAAGACGGCCTGCTGTTTTCCGGCGACCACATCTTGAACGGCAGCACCACCGTGGTGGACCCGCCTGACGGTGACATGAATGACTACCTGACGTCGCTGGACCTGCTGCGAACCACCTGCGTGCAGCAGGGCGTGGGCTTCATCCTGCCCGCACACGGTTACGCCATGGGCGGCCCGGGCGACGAAGCACTGGCGGCGATCGACCGGCTGAAGGCGCACCGTTTGCAGCGTGAGGCCAAAGTGATGGCCGCCATGCAGGCGCTGCCCGACGGCACGCCAGACGACTGGCTGGCAAGCGCCTACGCCGACGTGCCCGAGCGCATGTGGCCGGTGGCCAAACGCTCGCTGTTGGCGCATCTGGCGCGCATCGCCTCGAACGTTGGCTACTGAGCCTTACGCCATGCTGCCGGGGGCTTGGCGCCAGCTCAGCCGTGTCGCCCTTTTTGGGAATCGTTGATGCTACATTGGCCTATGAGTCTCCCACCGCTTGATGAGGGTCAGCAGAACAGTGCCCTGCGCCGCCAGGCCGAGCAGCGTCTGCAAAACCAGTTCCCCGATGACCCTGCGTTTGTTTCCCCGCAGGCGGTGCAGCGCCAGTTGCACGAGTTACAGGTGCACCAGATCGAGCTTGAATTGCAAAACGAAGCGCTGCGCGAAGCGCGCTTGCAGGTGGAAGAAGCCGCCGAGCGCTATGCCGATTTCTATGACTTTGCGCCGGTGGGCTATGTCACGCTGGACCGCAGCGGCAACATCTGCCAATGCAATCTGGCGCTGGCCAGCCTGCTGGGCCGCAATCGCGCTCGATTGGTCGGCGCGCGCTTTGGCTTCTCTGTCGCCATGGCTGAGCGCGAGATGTTTGCAAACTTCCTGCGGCAGGTGTTTGACCAAGGGTCTGAACACAGCTGCGATTTGACGTTGATCCGTTCAGATGACGCCAAGCCTGGAATACGGGTGGTGGTCAATGCCGTGCGGTCCAACGATGCGCTGCAGTGCCGCGCCGTTTTGACGGACATTTCCGAACGCAAAAAGCTCGAATCCGGTTTGCAGGCTAGCCATGATCTGTTGGAGAAGTTGTCGCAAAATGTGCCAGGGGTGGTTTACCAGTACCGCCGCTGGCCCGATGGACGTCGCTGCTTCCCCTATGCCAGCGCTGGCATTGCAGACATCTATGAAGTCACGCCCGAGCAGGTGCGCGAGGATGCCAGCCCGGCGACCGCCAGACTGCACCCGGATGACCGCGATGTGGTGCAAGCCGCGCTCATCGAATCGGCCCGCACCCTGCAGACCTGGACGCAGGAGTTCCGTGTCAATTTGCCTCGGCAGGGTTTGCGTTGGCTGTCGGGTCTGGCCCGACCGGAGCGATTGGCGGACGGTAGCACCCTGTGGCACGGCTTCATCACCGACATCACCGAGCGCATGCGTGCCGAGGCCGACATGCAGCAGGTGATGCAGGCTGCGGGTGACGTGGTCTGGATCAGCGACCTGACAGAGCGCCATATTTTTGCCAACCGGGCGGCCTGCAGCCTTTTGGGCTACACCATCGACGAATACCTGACCATGCGCATTGCCGACCTGCTGGCCGAGCCGGAACTGGCTGGGCTCCCCGCTCACATGGAGCGGCTGAAAACCGAGCCGTTTGTGCGCCGCGAATGGTCACTCAAAGGCAAGAACGGCAGCACCATCGTGACCGAGTTGGTCACCCAGCGCCTGGGAGAAGATCGCTATCTGGCCATCGGCCACGATGTCAGCGACCGCAAACGGTTTGAAGCGCAAAAGGATGCCCTGCAAGCGACTTTGCGCAGTGCGCTGGTGCGCGAGGTGCATCACCGCATCAAGAATAACCTGCAGGGCGTGGCTGGCATCCTGAGCGAATTTGGCCGCACGCATCCGCAAACGCAGGAGGCCATAGAACAGTTGGTGGCTCAAGTGCAAAGTGTGGCCGTGATTCACGGCCTGCAGGGCCAGACCGAGCGCAACCAAGTGAAGTTGTGCGAGCTGACGTCAGCAGTGGCGCGCGGCGTGGGTACGCTGTGGAAAAGGCAGATTGACGTTGCTGTGCCCACACCTTGGTCGGAGCGTGTGATTGGGCCAGCGGACGCCGTACCCGTGGCACTGGTGCTCAATGAACTGTTGCAAAACGCCGTCAAGCACAGCCACCCGGCCACCGGCGTCGTGCAGATTGCAATTCAAAAGGTCGATGACACCTGCGCGGTGCTCTGGAGTATCGTCAATGCAGGTGACTGGCCGGGCAAGGGCTCAACCCCAACAAAACCCTTGGGCAATGGCCTGCAATTGGTGCACACCTTGCTGCCCCGCGAGGGCGCACAACTGACGCACCACACAGAAGGCGGGTATGTGCACACGGTGCTGGTGCTGGGGCCACCCGTGCTGAGTTTTATGGATGATTTTGGCTTTAAGCCCTTTCATCTATTGAGTTAAATACTATTTTTTTAATAGCAGTACAGGAATTTTGAACGCCCATGAACACCACCATTGCGGCTTCTTGCAAGGCTCACTTGCTGCTGGTCGATGATGACCGGTTGATTCTGTCCACCTTGGCCAGTGGTTTGCGCCACGCGGGCTACCGGGTCAGCACGGCCGAGTCGGCACAGGATGCCGAGGCGTTGCTGGCCAATGGGGATCGCCCCGATCTGGCCATTCTGGATTTACAGATGCCACAGGTCGACGGACTGGCGCTGGCTGACCGACTGCGAGATTTTGAGCATGTAGCGTTTGTCATGTTCAGCGCTTACAGCGATGCGGCCAGCGTGGACAAAGCCGTCAGCCTGGGCGCCCTGAGCTACCTGGTCAAGCCCATGGGCGTGGCGCAGATGGTGCCCGCCTTGGAGGCCGCGCTGCTGCGTGCCCGCGAACTGCACAGCCTGCACGGCATGACAGCGCAGTTGCAAAACGCCTTGGTGGTGGAGCGCGGGGTGAGCCTGGCGGTGGGCATCACCATGGTGCAATACCGCCTGAGTCGCCAGGCAGCGTTTGACGTGCTGCGCACCGCCGCGCGCACCCAGCGCCGCAAGCTGGCTGATGTGGCGCACGCCGTACTGCAGGCGCATGAGGCGTTGACCAGCGGCTAACTTGCGAGGCGGCGCGGCTATCCCCCTCGAAAGGGGAAGGTCATTTTTTGTTGATATAGTGCTCGCAAGTCTGTATCCTTGCCTCTGATACCTGACCTTTCCTGAGACCTTACTCCCCGTCTCGTTCACCCGCCAGGTTGCGCCAGTCCGCGCAGCACTTTCGCGTTTACGAACTATCCCGCCGGATGGAATGAGGGAATTACGGTTATGAATCAATTCAAAATCTCCACGCGCCTGATTTTTTTGATCGGCTTTGCGTCACTGCTGCTGGTTCTGATTGGCGGTCTGGGTTTGTACGGCATCAGCAAAACCAATGATGCGCTGAAAACGGTCTATGAGGACCGAACGGTGCCGATGGCGCAAATTGCTGACATCGACAAGCTGAATTTGCGCATCCGGCTGGCCATTGCGGGCGCCCTGATCAACCCAGTGCCAGAAGAAGTTGCCAACGGTACTGCAGTTGTTGAAGCCAACATGCTGGCCGTTGGCAAAATCTGGGCAACCTATATGGCGACCACGCTGACACCCAAAGAGGCTGAAATCGCCAAGCAGCTGGCGCTGGATCGGGGCCGGTTTGTCACTGAAGCCCTGAAACCCGCCGTCGCGGCGCTGGATGCCCAAGACTTCGAAGCTGCCAAGCGCATTACCCTGGAGCGCACGCGCACGTTGTATGGGCCGGTAGACGCTGGGCTGGATGCGCTCATGAAACTGCAGATTGATGTAGCCCGGGAAGAATTTGATGCGGCAACCGCGCGCTACAGCACCATCCGCATGGTGTCCATCACTGCCATCGGGGCGTGTGTGCTGTTTGCAGTGCTGTTTGGTGTGGCGCTGATTCGTGGCATGTCCCGCGCCTTGCGGCTGGCCTCCAAGGCAGCAGACGCAGCCGCATCAGGTGACCTGAGCCACATCGTGACCGTGGAAGGCAAGGATGAAATCAGCCACGTGTTGTCATCGTTTGCCACCATGCAGGTCAATCTGATCGGAGTGGTGAGCAAGGTGCGACACGGGGCCGACGGTGTGGCCACGGCCAGCGCCCAGATCGCCGCCGGCAACTACGACCTGAGCGCCCGCACCGAAACCCAGGCCAGCGCCCTGGAGCAAACCGCCGCCTCCATGGAGCAGCTCAGCGCCACCGTCAAGCAAAACGCTGACAACGCGCGCCAGGCCAACCAGTTTGCGCAAGAGGCCAGCACGGTGGCGGTGCAGGGTGGCGAGGTGGTGACCGAGGTGGTAGCCACCATGCGGGGCATCAACGACGCCTCGCGCAAGATTGCCGACATCATCAGCGTGATTGACGGTATTGCCTTTCAGACCAATATTCTGGCGCTCAACGCGGCAGTCGAGGCGGCCCGCGCCGGGGAACAGGGCCGGGGTTTTGCGGTGGTGGCCACTGAAGTGAGAGCGCTGGCTGGGCGCAGCGCCTCTGCCGCCAAAGAGATCAAGGCATTGATTGACACCAGTGTGGCCCGGGTAGAGCAAGGCAGCGCTTTGGTGGACAAGGCTGGTGTCACCATGACCGAGGTAGTCACTGCCATCAAGCGCGTGACCGACCTGATGGGTGAGATCAGCGCGGCCAGCCACGAGCAAAGCCTGGGGGTGTCGCAGGTCGGTGAAGCAGTGATGCAAATGGACCAGGTGACCCAGCAGAACGCCGCACTGGTGGAAGAAATGGCGGCTGCAGCATCGAGCCTGACTGAACAGGCGCAGGAACTGGTGGCATCCATGGCGGTATTCAAGATAGACGGCGACATGGACCATGCAATTGCGCCAGACCTTGCCACCAACAGCGCAACTGCCATGCGCCTGCAGCGGCAACCGCACACCATGATGACGCACCGGATTGCCCCGAGGTTGATGAAACCCTCTGCACCAGGCTTTTCTTAACAGCACATGAAATCGAACTGACTGCTATGCAAGCCCAACACAACCATCCGTTACAAAAGACGCTGGCTTTGACGCTTTTGGCCCTGGCTGTGCCCGCATGGTGGTGGACGTTCCAGTCGGGGCATACCGCGCAGCTTGAGCCGAGGCTATTCCTGCTGCTGCACAACGCCTCGGAGTTACTCACCATCGTGGTGGCAGCCATGATTTCTGCAACCGGCTACCGTGCCATGCTGTCAAAGCGCCAAGGTGCCTTGGCGGTACTGGGAGTGTTTTTTTTGGGCGTGGCCCTGCTGGACCTGCTGCACACCCTGAGTTATGAGCGCATGCCCGACGCGTTCTCGACCGACTCCGCGCAAAAGTCCCTGTTTTTCTGGCTCTGCGCCCGCTTGCTGGCGGCCATGACGCTATTGGCCTATGTCTGGCTGCCCATCACGTGGGCAGTGAGTGCGCTAAACAAGCGGCTGGCGGTGCTGCTGATGCTGTGTGGGGTCGGTGTGCTGGTTTATTACGGGCTGGTGTGGCCGCAGGCGCTGCCCGCCCTAGTCAGCCCCGGGCAGGGCTTAACCATATTCGCACTCACTTTGAAATGGAGCGTCGTCGCTATCCACCTGCTGACGCTGGCCGTGATTTGGGTTCGACGTGTGGCATTGGCCGAAGAATCGGTGCGCACGCTGGCTTTCGCCGTCGGACTATCTGTCGTGTCGCAGTTTTTTTTGGCTGTGGGGGACACTGCCGAGGACGCAGCCACCATCTGCGGCCTTCTCTTCAAGGCAGCAGCCTACTTGTTCCTGTTTGAGGCCATCGTTCGTGAATCACTGCGTCAGCCGTTGCGCCGGCTCAACACCATGCGTATGCGCGAGCGCCAAGTCTTGCAAGCCTGCCCCGAAGGCATTTTGTTGGTCAATCAGGCGGGCCAGATACTGCTGGCCAATCCGGCCATGGAAAGCCTTTCGGGTTACACGGTGAATGAGTTGGTGGAACAAAACGTAGACATTTTTCTGCCTCAACATTTGCGCGCGCGCCACGGCGAAGTCATGCGCGGCTACTTCCGGAACCCGAGCACGCGGCCCATGGCCAGCAACAACATGGAGATGGAACTGGTTCACCGCAGTGGGGAAGTAATTTCTGTGAGCATTTCCCTCGGATTTTGGAACGATGAGAATGAGAGCCACGGTATTGCCTATGTGCACGATCTGCGCGAGCGCAAGGGGTTTGAGGAGTCGCTGCGTCACCGTGCGACCCACGACGAGCTGACCGGCTTGCCCAACCGCTGGATGTTCAATCTGCAATTGAGCCAAGCCTTGACCCAGGCCAAAAGAACGGGTCGGCATGTGGCCGTGCTGATGCTTGATCTGGATGATTTCAAGGCGGTCAATGACAGCTT
>Ga0209181_10006385_pt1 | contig 16548 bp, 12 predicted proteins | sample MAT05_FD_187208 | JGI IMG/M metagenome (GOLD analysis project Ga0209181, IMG submission 187208) | Freshwater microbial communities from Lake Fryxell liftoff mats and glacier meltwater in Antarctica - MAT-05 (SPAdes) (version 2) | ecosystem: Environmental > Aquatic > Freshwater > Ice > Liftoff... | reverse complement strand
GGACCGTTTCGTTCCAATAGAGCTTTTATATATTATCGTTCTGTTTTATGGAACGATAAGCAATTGTCCTTTCAGCCACCGAGCTCCCTAAAACTGTGGACCGCTCCTCAAGCTCATTAAGAAAATAGTGAACATCGTATTGGTCTTCCATTTAATGCATCTGGGGTGCGAGCGACCTTCTGCTACTTCACAACTAACTAACTCAATCACAACCCATCATCCGTCACTGCTCCGTGTGAGGCATCGGTGACTTGGGACGCATACTTGGCGAGTACTCCACGACGAAAACGGGGAGAAGGTTGTTTCCAAGCTTGGCGGCGCAGCGCGAGTTCATCCGGGCCGATGTTCAGGGAAAGAGTGCGCTTAGAGGCATCAATGGTAATTTCGTCGTCATCCTTTACAAGAGCAAGAGGCCCACCGACGAAGGCTTCAGGAGTAATGTGCCCTACGACAAAGCCGTGGGTGCCACCCGAGAATCTTCCATCGGTGACAAGGGCGACATCTTTCCCGAGTCCAAGCCCCATAACGGCGCTGGTCGGAGAGAGCATCTCGCGCATTCCTGGCCCGCCTTTGGGGCCCTCGTAGCGAATGACGATCACATCACCTTTATTGATTTTTCCAGCGAGGATGCTGTCCAAGGCCTGCTCCTCAGATTCAAAGACGCGGGCCTTGCCCCCAAAAAGTAAACCCTCCTTACCAGAAATCTTCGCGACTGCTCCACCGGGAGCCAGATTGCCTTTAAGAACAACAAGATGGCTCTCAGGTTTGATGGGATTAGAGAGGGGGCGGATGATCTGCTGTTTCTTCGGATACGATTTGAAAGCTGAGAGGTTCTGCCTGAGCGTCTTTCCCGTTACCGTCATACAATCGCCGTGGAGAAGTCCTGCGGCGAGAAGTTCCTTCATCATCGGGACAACGCCGCCGATCTCGATAAGTTGGGACATGAAATATTTACCACTCGGCTTGAGGTCAGCAAGGACGGGCACGCGCTTTCCTATCAGTGTAAAGTCATCAAGGGAAAGTTTCACTCCTGCGGTGTGGGCCATCGCGAGCAGATGGAGCACCGCGTTGGTGGAACCACCGAGCGCGATCACGACGGTGATGGCGTTTTCAAAGGCCGCTCGGGTCATAATATCGAGAGGACAGATCCCCTTTTTCAAAAGATTCAGGACGGCGGCACCGGCCTCTCGGCAGTCCTGTAGTTTATTTGCGGAGACCGCTGTTTGTGCGGAGCTATTTGGGAGGCTCATGCCCATCGCTTCGATGGCAGAGGCCATGGTATTGGCAGTGTACATGCCTCCACAGGAGCCTGGGCCTGGGATTGCGCATGCTTCCACCTGAACGCGTTCCTTTGCAGAAATGGCGCCAGCGGCTTCCTGTCCGACGGCTTCGAAGACGGACACGATATCGACCAGCTTTCCATTGAGACAGCCGGGCAGGATCGTGCCGCCATAGACGAATACTGCGGGGCGATTTAGACGCGCGATGGCAATCATGCAGGCTGGCATGTTTTTGTCGCAGCCGCCAATGGCCACGATACCGTCGAAACTCTGGCATCCCACCACTGTCTCGATTGAGTCGGCAATGACTTCGCGAGAGACCAGTGAATATCTCATCCCCTCGGTGCCCATCGAGATGCCGTCGGAGATAGTAATAGTGTTAAAGATGATTGCCTTGCCGCCGGCCATATCAACGCCAGCAGCGGATTCGCGGGCCAGCGCGTCAATATGCATGTTGCACGGAGTCACCATGGACCAAGTCGAGGCGACGCCAACGATAGATTTTTGGAAATCCTTCTCGGTGAAGCCCACCGGATAAAGCATGGCGCGGCTGGCTGCACGGCTTGGGCCGTCAAGCAACCGAGAAGAATAAGCGCGTTCCAGAGATTTTGCTGAAGAGGCTTTTGTTGTATGTGTTTTTTTGGTGGAGGTCATAGGAATAAGGGAAGTGTATAAGAGAATTGCCTAGTTCAGAACTTCGAAAAAATAAGTGACCCGGTATTACCCCAGAACCCTGCGGCATGTGTCATTATTGCTTCTATTTTGCACTCGCGGGCAGCGTGCTGAACAAGATCGATTCTGAAAGCGGGATCAATCGGGAAACAATTAGCACTTGGAGGAATCAGGCAATGATTCATCGCCAAAATTCCAGCAATTGCGCCCATTGCGGCAGCGGCCCCCATGCAGTGGCCGGTGACAGGCTTTGTCGAAGAACAGGGAACGCCTGACGGAAAGACTTCGTTTAGAATTCTCGCTTCCTGCTGATCATTGACGATTGTGCCTGTGCCATGGGCGTGGAAGTAATCAATCTGCTGCGGAACCATCTGCGCCATGTTGAGGGCACTGATGATCGTATTTCGCATGCAAACGGCGCCATCGCTAATTCCTGTGCGCTGTCCGACATCCGATCCAAACGCCCACCCCGCGAGCCGCGCTAACACTTTGGCGTTCCGTTTGCACACCGAATCCTGGGATTCAAGAATCAAGAATGCCGCCCCTTCGCCTAGGATAGTTCCGTTCCGCAACGTCGAAAATGGTCGGCAGGCCAGTCTGGGATTTGAATGCGCTCCCAACAATCCAGCAGTTTCCATTTGCGCAAACAGTGAAGGGATCAGCGGAGCCTCAGACCCGCCAACTATTGCGATGTCTGCCATCCCAAGCATGATTTGCTGCGCTCCCATCGCAATTGCCTGGGCGGAGGACGTGCAGGCGGAGGAGATGGTCGCCGCTGGTCCTTGTGCGCCCAGAGCTAGCGCCAGCGCCCCGCTTAGACACGCTATCGTTGTGTTGGGTGCCAGACTGGGTCGCATTTTCCCGATAGAGTATCGCTGATGGGACTCGGTCCACTTGCCAAGCGGCCCACGTGAGGTTCCTGCAAATATAGCCACCCGATCAGCCGAGACCGATGAAATAGCGAGTTTCGCATTTCCCCAGGCTTCCAAGGCCGCATGCAACGCCATTTGCACAAGACGATCCATTTTACGGGCCACACGAAATTCCGGCAAAGCTGTATCTATTTCTGGTGCAGCACAAGCAAGCAGCTTGCAACCCTCTACATCGTGGTAATCTCCAAGTGCCGTCCCAAATTTAATGCTCTCAAAAAACTCATTGGTGTTACGACCGGCAGAGTTGAAGATACCAAGACCGGTGACTAGAACTGGTTGATTTAGTTGCAAACTTTGAGAAGGGTTTTTTGCCATAATGAATGGAGCATTAGCATGGAAGCGCCCGACTGGACGCGCGGAAAGCTGCCTGCCAAGGGACGAATCTCATGGATTGCAGTAGGGGCAGAATTGAGGGTCTGCATACGCCTCAAGGCTTTGCTTTTCTTCACGGTGAATGCATTTGGAACAGGAAAACACTCTAAACAGAGTCAAGGTAGTTGGGGCATCTTTCCCGTGCTTCGTGGCCAGGCTTGCCATTTGACCTTGATAAGGCTTGGAGCGATTCATTTTCGGGGTGTTGAATTGAGCTGATATATCGATCCGATGATCGCCAGAAAGCGCCGAAAAATTGGGCGCATTTTGTGGAGACTCCCATTTATCGGCTTTGTGTCCCGAGCAACCGACTAATGTTCGCGGCGGCATACGCAGCGCCGAAACCGTTATCGATATTCACCACGGTCACTCCTGAGCCGCACGAATTCAGCATCCCGAGCAGCGCGGCAATGCCGCCAAAGCTGGCCCCATAACCGATACTTGTCGGCACCGCAATGATTGGCTTGCTGATGAGGCCGGCTACAGCGCTGGGCAATGCGCCTTCCATGCCGGCGACAACAATGACCGTGGTGCATGCCTCAAGGCGTTCCCGCACTGCTAATAGCCGGTGAATACCGGCCACGCCGACGTCGCTAACACGCTCAACCGCGCTGCCGAAAGTTTGGAGAGTCACCGCCGCCTCTTCCGCCACCGGGATGTCCGATGTCCCAGCGCACACCACCGCGACGCTGCCCAGTAAGGCCGGTAGAGGCCGCCGCGTAATTGTGATGCACCGCGCAAAGGTGTGAAAGTGGGCCTCAGGAAACTCAGCGAAAACCGCTTGATAATGGTCCGCCGTGGCCCGTGTTGCCAACACTACGCCGTCGACCTCGAGAAGCGTGCGTGCAATTGCAACAACCTGCTCCGGCAATTTGCCGGAGCAAAAAATCACCTCCGGGAAGCCCCGTCGGATGAGCCTGCCCGTATCGACTCGTGCAAAGCCAAGGTCGACGAAACTCAAGGCTGTTCTGTCGAGTGGATTGGCGACTGTAGGAACACCCTCGCCGGAATCTTCTTTGAGCTCTGGAGTTCGTGATACATGGGATACGGGTTCGTCTAAAAAATTGCTCATGCATACCTTCATGCAATGTTTTAATGGTTCCTTCCAATATATCTTTTGAATCATACCGTTCGTTTTATTAGAATGATGACATGTCGTTCTTGAATTATCACCACCTACGGTATTTCCGATCCATTGCCAACGAAGGTAATCTGACGCGCGCCGCCAAACATCTCAATGTCTCACAGTCGGCAATCAGTACCCAATTGCGCAGCTTGGAAGAAAGCCTCGGCCAACCACTATTTCACCGGCAAAATAAAGCGCTCGTCCTGACCGAAGCCGGACGCATTGCCTTGGATTACGCAGATTCGATCTTTCGCGCCGGAGAAGAGATGGCCGCAGTCTTGAAAAATGAGGTGTCGGGACGCCGGCGCGTGTTGCGAATCGGGGCCGTTGCAACCCTCTCACGCAATTTTCAAATTTCGCTCCTGCGACCGCTCATCGGGTGTTCCGACATCGAACTGGTAATCCATTCTGGAAACCTTCGCGACCTGCTCGCACAACTGCGCGCACACACGCTAGATGTCGTGCTTTCTAATCTGCCCGTGCGTCGAGACGCGGCCACCGATTGGCACAGCCATCTGCTCGACGAACAACCGGTGAGTCTCGTGGGCAAGCGGACGCGCCAGCGAAACAAGTTCCGTTTTCCCGACGACCTCCGCACCACGCCCGTCCTGCTGCCGAGCCTCGACAGCAACCTCCGTTCGGGATTTGACCTCATCCTCGAACGCTCCGGCATCCGACCGATCATCGCTGCCGAAGTTGATGACATGGCAATGCTGCGCCTGCTAGCTTGCGAAGGAGCCGGTCTCGCACTCGTGCCCCCGGTGGTCGTGCAGGATGAGTTGAAAAGCGGCCTGCTCGTCGAACGTCACCGCATCCAGCAAATCCACGAAAGCTTCTACGCCATCACCCCCAGTCGCCGTTTTCCCAATCAGCTCGTCCGCGATCTCGTCCAGACGCATGCAACAAAAATGCAAAAGGCGAAAATGCAAAAGACTAGCCGCTCAGGGTGTCCGGCGAAGGGGAAGTAGGATCCCACTCTTCGGCCAATACTTGATCTTTCCAATTCTCCCGTGCCTTTCGAATGAGAAGGGAAATTGGATCTCGTGTCAGTTTCGGCTGAGTTTGTGGGTCACTCCTGCATGTTGCCCGATCCATTTTCCGCAGATGCGCCCCGCTCGGAGCGTAGGCACTATATGCACTGTATGCACCAAATCGTGCGTGGAAATGGGGTTGGATTGGGGGTAGGGAGGCGCACGCATCATCCGACTGGAAGGCGCTTGCATCCAAGGGTTTGGGGCCGCTTTGTGCGGAATTGATTTGGCGGTGAGGGGGGGATTCGAACCCCCGGTACCTTTTAAAGGGTACGGCGCTTTAGCAAAGCGCTGCTTTCGACCACTCAGCCACCTCACCGGTTGCAGAGACGCGCAAACTAAAACCTCCACAGCCCTGCGCGTCAAAGAAGATTTTTGGATTCTTGGTTTTTGTTGAGGAAATGGACGAAAAGAAAGATGAGGCTTTGAACCACTGGATGAACGGCAGAAGGCTCGCGGACGCGGCGTAAAAATCTTAAATCTTAAATCGCACTTCATAAATCCCCCCGGCTAGTATCGTGGGTGTCATGTTTATCAAGCGTTACTCCCGTCCAGGCACCGCGCCCGCAACGCTCACGCCGCTCGTTCATCCCGAGCATGCGCATCCCCCGAAACTTCGTGTGGTGGAGTATGATGAGGACTCCATAGTAGAGCGTGAGGTCCATAGTGTGGCCGACCTTCCGCATCGGATTAATGACGGGAAGATTCGCTGGATCGAAATGAACGGTCTCAGCAACGTGGAGATGCTGAAGGAGTTGGGAGAAAAATACGGGTTGCATCCGCTGGCGTTGGAAGACGTGCTGAATGTCGGTCAGCGTCCAAAACTGGAGGCCTATAATGACCATCTGTTTATGATCGCGCAGATGATCTACCGGGATGACGCGGATCGACTCTGCGGAGAGCAGGTGAGTGTTTTTCTATGGCAGAACATGCTCATCAGCATCCAGGAGGAGGACAATATGGATGTCTTCCCGCCGGTGCGGGAGCGGTTGAGGACAGGGCGCGGTTTTATTCGCAAGATGAAGGCGGACTATCTCGCCTACGCGCTGATCGACGCGGTGGTGGATCATTGTTTTCCTGTGTTGGAAGAAATCGGCGAGGCGCTGGAGGAGATTGAGGAGACGCTGATGGGAAGGCCGGACAAAAATGTCATCCATCAGCTCCATGGCTTTAAGCGGACGCTGATGCAGCTCCGGCGATTCGTCTGGCCGGAACGTGATGTGGTGAACTCGCTTTTACACAGCGAGCACGCCGTGGTGGCTGCGGACACGAAGGTGTTTTTACGGGATTGCTATGATCATACGGTGCAGATCATGGATCTGATCGAGTCTTATCGGGACGTCACTTCCGGGCTTTTGGAAATGTATCTATCGAGCGTAAGTTTCCGGACGAATGAGATCATGCGCCTACTCACAGTGATCTCATCCATTTTTATCCCGCTGACGTTTATCGTGGGTGTGTATGGGATGAATTTTCATCGGGAGGGCGCTAACGGAAAGGATATGTTCTGGAATATGCCTGAGCTGTACAGTCCGTATGGTTATGTCGGCGTGATGACTTTCATGCTTCTGATTTCCGTGGGGCAGATCGTTTACTTCAAACGCAAGAAGTGGCTGTAAAATGGAGGTATTGAACCGCGAAGAGCGCGAAAACGCGAGGGTGCTTTCCAGCAGTGGTGCGCATGCTTCCAGCCAAGAGCGACCCGGGCGCTTCTATAAACGCGATAGGCATATTCTGGATATCTATTTGCAAACTCAAATTCCAGTCACCATTACAAAGAATGGAGCTTCGCCATGGTAAAACAGCGCCCGGGACGGATCGCTGGCCGCACAGGATTCAATTCTGTGCTACGCTTTGCATGCCGAACAATCTTACCTTCCATCTTGCGCACTCAGACAGGTGCAAGCTGGAAGCTCGTACACCATTGTTCGGTTTTGCCGCTTGGACTAAACAGTTCCCCCGAAATTTACTCCATACGAGCTGAGAGGTATTCAAAATGGCGTTGATTGTGCATAGCGGGAACCGGCTGGAGGATTTGGCCGGAGTGTTTGCGGAGGTGATGCGTGAAAACCCGCTGCCACCGCTGGATGCAGAAACGATTATTGTGCAGAGCGTGGGAATGCGGCAGTGGCTTTCGATCAAACTCGCAGAGCAAGGCGGGATTTTGATGAATGCTCGGTTTCTGTATCCGGCGAATTTTGTGGAGGATTTGTTTGGCAGAATCCTGCCAAAAGAAGCGCCCTCCCCGGTCTTTCGGCGCGAGGTGCTTTCGTGGAAGATACACGGCTTGCTGCCGGGGTTGCTGGACGGCGAATCATTTGCGGAGCTGAGCCGCTACATCAACGCTGGAGAAGTTTCAGTGCAAAGTTTCCAGCTTTCACAAAAGATCGCCGGTGCCTTTGATCGTTACCTGGCGTTTCGTCCGGACATGATCCGAGCATGGGAAAATGGCGCGCCGGAAGGCTGGCAGTCAGAACTCTGGCGTGCTGTGGCAAACGATACCGGCTCGGCGCACCCTCCGGGGCTTGCTTATAAGCTGGCTGAAAAATTGAAGTCTGAAACTTTGCTGCCGGGGTTGCTGCCGGGACGGGTGACGGTCTTTGCGCCGTTTAGTCTGCCGCCGTTTTACATCCAGATCATCGGAGCGATTGCAGCACACACTGAGGTGCGCTTGTTTCAGCTGACACCGACGAGAGAGTATTGGGGGGACATCCGTTCGGAGAAAGAGCAGGCGCGTCGACGACGCTGGCTTGTATCGCATGAAAGATCGCCTGACGAAGCCGTGCGAGAGGTGGGGCATCCTTTGCTGGCGTCGCTCGGGAGGATTGGCCGGGAATTTCACGAGAGCCTGCTCGATCTGACGCCCTCCCAAGAACCGGATCACTCCCGTGAGCCGGAAGGAGACAGCATGCTGGTCCGGCTGCAGTCGGATATTTTCAAGCTGACAGTTCCGGAGGTGAAGCATCGTATCGCTCCTGAAGATCGGAGCCTGAGTGTTCATAACTGCCATTCGCCGTTGCGCGAGCTGGAGGTTTTGCGGGATGCGTTGCTTGCCTCCTTTGATGCAGACCATACGCTGAAGCCTCGTGACGTCATTGTCTCCATGCCGGATGTCGAAGCGTACACGCCTTTTATTGATGCGGTCTTTGGTGCTACCGAGGGGGATCAAATGCGTTTTCCGTATTCCATCGCGGATCGTCCTATGCGGGTGGAAAGCGGGGTGGCGGATGCATTCCTGCGTGCGCTGGAAGTAATCGGCACGCGTTTTACTGCCGGACAGATTCTCGGTCTGCTCGATTGCCGGGCGATTCGGGAACGGTTTGGTTTTGAAGAGGATGATTTACCGCTGCTTCAGAAATGGATTCGTGAGGTGGAAATCTGCTGGGGTCGCGACGCGGAGCATCGTTCGGAATTTGATCTGCCAGCTTGGGATCAGAATACATGGCGGCTGGGACTGGATCGTCTGCTGCTGGGTTACGCACTGCCGGGCGATGGGCGGCGTCTCTATGAAGGAATATTGCCGTGCGATAGTGTGGAAGGATCGACTGCGGAAACGCTGGGGCGTCTTGTGGAGTTTTGTGAATTGCTTTTTGCCGCCGATACGATCTTCAAAAAGGAACACACGGCGGAAGCCTGGGCGGAACATTTGAAAAAGCTACTGTCCACGTTTTGCTCAGACCGGGATGCGTTTGCAGGAGAGTGGACCGAGGTGGCGGAAATCATCGAGCAACTTGCGGTCAGCACGAAAATCGCGGGTCATACGTTGCCGCTTGCGTTCGAGATTATTCGCGCGCACTGCGTTTCGGTGCTGGATGTCACGGATCGCGGTGCGGCTTTTTTGCGTGGCGGCTTTACGTTTTGTTCACTTAAGCCTATGCGCAGTATTCCACACCGGATTGTCTGTTTGCTCGGACTAAACGGCGACGCCTTTCCTCGCGCTGGACGACCTCCTGGGTTTGATCTCACCGTTCAGAAACGGGAGCACGGGGATCGTTCAGAGCGGGATGATGATCGTTATCTTTTCCTTGAGGCGATTTTAAGCGCCCGGGATGTTTTGCATCTGAGCTTTTGCGGGCAGTCCGCAAAAGACGGGAGCGAGAAGCCGCCGAGCGTGATCGTTGAAGAGCTGATGGATGTGATGGAAGCGCATTTCGAGGTTGAGGGAGACATGCGTTCGCATGTGGTGAGGAAGCACCGGCTTCATGGATTTCACCCCGACTATTTCCGAAGCGGAAGTGGGCTCTTTACGTTTTCACAGGCTCATTACGAGGCGGCGTTGAGTGCATTCAGTCCTCGTCTGGATTCACCGGCCTTTTTCCAGAAACCACTAGCCCGGCAGGAGGAGACAGTTTCCGAAATCAATCTGGAGCAGATTGTCTCCTGCCTCACGCATCCCGCGAAATATTTTGCGCGGGAACAGCTCGGGATTCGCCTGCCATTTGAGGAGACGCCATTCGAAGATGCAGAGCCATTTGAGCTTGGGTATCTCGCCCGCTATCAGCTCGCACAGGAACTGACTGTCTCTGCGCTCTCGGCAGATGAAGCCCTTCTGCAATACGAAACCGTGCAGGCGGGTGGAGGGATTCCGCATGGTTACACCGGTAGCGCGATCTATTATAAGCAGGTGGAAAGTGCGGAGAAGCTTGCGGCGATCGTTGCTGCGCATGCGCCCGGTGTTTTGTCGGAGTCGCTGTATCTGACTCGCAAGATCAGTTTCTGGAAGGTGCATGGAACGATCCCCAATCTGCGTGGACGTATTCTTGTTCGCTGCCGGAATGCCGATTTGAAAGCGAAAGACTTGCTGGCTCTCTGGGTGGAGCTGCTTTTCCTTTGCGCTGACGACTCCGCGCCATGCGATGGTGCTCTCGTGGTGGCGAAGGATAAAACCTATACCTTCAGCAAGCCGAGCGAACCCGCGAAGCTGCTTGCGGAGTTGATCGGACATTGTTTTGCAGTGCAGAATGAGCCGCTTCCATTTTTCCCGGAGACGTCGCTGGAATATGTCGCGCATCGGGATAAAGGAGAGGATGACGCACAAAAGAAGGCTTGGGCAAAGTGGGAGGGGAACCAATTTGACAAAGGGCAGCCGGAATCCAGGGATGCATGGAACGCCTTTGTGTGGAGGGATCATCCGGAGCCGCTGAGTGAACGCTGGCGGAAGCTGTCGGTGGAAATCTTGGTTCCGCTTTTAAAGCACAGGGGAGGGATCAATGGATAATTTCAATGTCGCGGAAACCGGCCTAGCTACCGGCACCACGCTTATCGAGGCGAGTGCGGGTACGGGCAAGACCTATACGATAACCGGGATTGTGGTGCGATTGATCGCACAGCATGGAATTCCGATTCAGCAGATATTGATTACCACTTATACCGAAGCGGCGACGGCGGAACTTCGTGAGCGTGTGCGCGGGAAAATCGAGCTGGCGCTGAAGGCATTGGAAACGGGGAGTAGCAACGATGCGTTGATCACGGCTCTGCTGCCCAATCTGGATGCGGAGAAAGCGCGTCCGGCGTTGCAGGATGCGCTGCGGGATTACGATGAGGCGGCCATTCACACCATCCACAGCTTTTGCAGCCGGGTGCTTCGTGAACATGCCTTTGAGACAGGCGCGACTTTTGACGCGAGATTGATTGAAGACGAAAACATGCTCCGCCTCGAATGTGCGCAGGATTTCTGGCGTCAGCATTTTTACGAAACGCCGGCTGTGATCGTGGCTGCGGCGCTGGCTGGAAAGCTGAGTCCCGAAAAGCTGGTTTCCATCTTGAATGAAGTGGCATCGCATCCCGAGGCGGAGATTCGTCCGGCAGCGGAACGTCTGGGGATTTTGAAGGAGATGATGTCGGGTTTGCTTGTGGAGTTTCGCGAGCAATGGCCGTTGTGGAGGGAGAGTGTTCACACGCTTTTCACCAGCGCCAATGCCTGGGCAAACAAGCCGATGAAGGAGGCGACTGTCAGCCCGGCGCTCGCTGCGCTGGAGTTGTTGATGGAGCGGGATGATGTGCCAGTGTCTGCCTATGAAGCTTTGAAGTATTTCACCCAGGAGGCTGTGTTGAATGGAACCAGCAAGCGTTCAAAGAGTGGTTCGCCCAGTCATTCGTTCTTTGAGTTTTGCTCCCGCTACTCAATGGCGGGAGAGGATTTGTGCGAGACGATTCCTGCGCATTTTGTCGCTTGGGCGCGCAAAGAGCTTCCGCTTCGAAAGCGGGCACATGGTGTGATTTCGTATGATGACCTGCTGAGGAAGCTGCATGCTGCTTTGGAAGGCGACGGCGGGAAGCTGCTGGCAGAACGGCTTGCGAGCCGGTTTCAGGCGGCGCTGGTGGACGAGTTTCAGGATACCGATCCAGTTCAGGCGGCGATTTTCCGTCGCGTCTTCGCACGGGACGACCGGTTCTTGTTTCTCATCGGCGACCCGAAGCAGGCGATTTACAGATTTCGTGGTGCTGATGTCTTTGCCTATCTGGACGTGAAGCAGTGGGCGGATCGGGTGTATTCGCTGGGGGAAAATCAGCGTTCCGTTGCAAAGCTTGTGGATGCAGTGAACACACTGTTTGAGCGCCAAGCTGCGCCCTTTATCGACAAGCGCATTGAGTTTCATCCTGTAAAAGCAGCCGGTCGGAAGGATGCGGAACCCTTACTTTTCGACGGAGTCGCGCGGGCTCCGATGCGCTTTCAATTTTTGGAATCGGAGGAGCCGGTTAGGAAAACGCACGCAGCTAGGCTGATACCGGATCTGGTTGCGTCGAGTCTGCTGCATTTGCTGCAAAGCGGGGCAACCATCGGGACCGGTGAAAACCAGCGTGCAGTCACTCCGGGCGACTGTGCGGTGTTGTGTCGCGCAAATCGCCATGCGCAAGCCATCCAACAGGCTCTGGCTGCGCGCTGCATTCCGGCTGTGGTGCTCTCCAATTCCAATGTCATGAAATCCCCGGAGGCGCGCGATCTGGATTTGATTCTGACGTCGCTCGTCGAATCGAAGCGCGAGGATTTTCTGCGCGCGGCGATCGGCACGGTGACGCTGGGTATGACTGCGCACGATGTGGACTTGCTCCAGTCTGACGCAGCAGGTTGGGACGCGCTGTGCAGCCGTTGGAGGGAGTATCACAAGCGCTGGGTGGAAGGTGGATTTATCCGCATGTTTGCAGAGTTCATGCGTGCGGAAAAAATACGGCAGCGTCTTCTTTCGCTCCAGGATGGAGAGCGGCGAGTTACCAATCTTCAGCATCTGGCGGAACTATTGCACGCTGCAGCGGACAAGGAGCACCTTACGCCAGTCACGTTGCTGCAATGGTTTAAGCATCAGGCATCGGAGAATAAAGGGGTGAAAGAATGGGAGATGCGCCTGGATCGCGACGATTCCGCGGTAAACGTCGTGACGATTCATAAAAGTAAGGGGCTGGAGTATCCCATCGTGTTTTGTCCCTTTCTGTGGAATGGGTTTTCGCGAGATGGAAAAAAGCCGCTACGCTTTCACAATGAAGCCAGTGGGATGGTTTACGATTTGCGCAAGGAACTGGATGGAGCCGATATTATACGGGCGGAAAATCAGGAGTTTGCTGAAGACGCGCGACTGCTTTATGTCGCACTGACACGCGCTGAATACGAGTGTCATGTCGTGTGGGGTCGCTTTGAAGATGGCAAGACGCATAAGGCTGAAATTTCGCCACTGCTACATTTGCTGGAGACGGAACGCGATGGAGCGTGTGACATCGAGAGCCTTCGCACGGCAGGGGGAAATCTGAATGGGGCAAAACTGTATGAGACTGTCAGCACGCTGGCTGGAAATGCGCCAGATGTCTTTGCGGTGGAACCGCTGATCGAGCGTGATGGAACGCTTTCACTGCAAACCAGTCCGACGGATTCGCTGCATTCGCCCCGAACCTTTACCGGAAGGATTGATCGCTCCTGGCGCGTCTCAAGTTTCAGTAGTCTCATCGCCGGAGCGGAGACAGTCGAAGCTGACCGTGACGGTGATTCGTCCGCCCCGGTTCCCGAGGTGATGGTAACTGGAATCCATGCCTTTCCGCGAGGGATCAAGGCGGGGGTGTGTTTGCACGAGATTTTTGAAGAGCTGGAATTTTCTAATGCCGCAGGGATCGCCCCGCTCGTTGAGAAGAAGCTGGAAGCTTATGGGTTTCATCAAGCGCAATTTCAGTCTGCTGTTTCTGAAATGATTGCCCACACGTTGAAGGTGGATTTGATGGGCGGTGAAAATCTTGGGGATGCAATCCGGCTTGAAACCATGGATCGAACGCATGCGCTGCCGGAGCTGGAGTTTTATTTTCCCACGGGACGGCTTGAGCCTGCGCAGCTGAGCGGGTTTGCAAACGCCGGGCTGACCTTTGAGCCGAGGGCTGGGATTCTGAAAGGCTTTATCGATCTCGTCTTTGAACAGAACGGACGCTTTCACATCGCGGATTGGAAATCAAACTGGCTCGGGCCCGATGCGGAAAGCTACGGCCAAGAGTCAATGGCGGCTGCGATGAAGCATCATCATTATCAGCTTCAGAGTCATCTCTATGCATTCGCACTGCACCGCTATCTTCGGAGCCGATTGAGAGACTATAATCCGACCAAACATCTGGGGGAAGTCTTCTATCTTTTTATACGAGGGATTGATCCGGCTCGCCCGGAAATGGGTGTCTACCGCGCAACTCCGCCGTTTGAAGCGATCGAACAAATGGAACGTGTTTTTGGAGGAACGCCATGAGCCAGGCCATGCCCGCTCTCAAGGACTACCCGCCAATCGACCGGCATTTTGCGCGGCTAATGGTGCGCTTGGAAAAGACCGATGTGCCAGGGCTCGAATATGCGGCGGCGCTGGCGAGTTATGTCGTTGCGCAAGGACATGTGTGCTTGCCGCGTGCTGTATTTGCAGGGGATTCCGAATTGGATGCGCTGGCTGAATGCTCTGTCGTCGGAAGACCGGGGGATTTCACACCGCTGATTTTGGATGGAGCCGGGCGACTTTATCTCCAGCGCTACTGGGCGTATGAAAATGCGCTCATCCAGGCGGTCAGGCGTAGATTGCCGGAGGAGGGGACGCGAAAGAAGGAAAGCTTTGAAAAACAGATCGCGATGGCTTTTGCCGGTGTTGCCGATGAAACCCAACTGCTCGCCGTAAGCCGTGCGGTCAATCTGCCTTTAAGTTTGATCAGCGGCGGACCCGGCACAGGAAAAACCTATGTAGCTGCGCTTGCAATGATTGCGCTGGCCGAGGATGCCGTGGCGGAAAAGAAGACGATCCGTTTTGCGCTTTCTGCGCCGACGGGAAAAGCGGCGGCTCGTTTGAAGGAGGTGCTTGAAAAAGGGTTGGATAAAATCGGCTGTCAGGAGGCCGCGCGTGCCATGCTGACGGTGGAGGCGAAGACGCTGCATCGTCTGATCGGAATGACGCCGGATTCCCTGCACTGTAAATACAACCTGGCCAACCCGCTGCCGGTGGACGTCGTGATCGTGGATGAATCGTCGATGGTGGATTTGCCGATGATGACCCGGCTTTTCGCGGCGCTGCGTGATGATGTGCGCGTCATTTTGATAGGCGATCAAAACCAGCTTTCCTCAGTGGAAGCAGGACACGTCTTTGGAGATCTCGCGATGGTTTTTCAGAACGGGAGCAATCCGGCTTTTACCCAGCTTTTACGCAACTACCGCTCGGAGGAGCATGGGGCGATTGCGCGACTAGCACAGGAGGTCAATGAGGCCAGGACAGATACGGCGCTAGAGCTACTACGCACGGAACCGGCTGGAGTTGCCGCGCGTGTGTTTTCCAAAACAGCGTCCATGACGCAGCACTTGAAGGAACTCGTGATGAGGCATTGGGGAGGGGTTGCCAGTGCGGCGACGGTGGAGGAGGCGATGGAACTCTTTTCCGGGTTTCGGATTTTGTGTGCGACGCGAGCCGGAATGTGGGGTGTGGAATCGCTGAACCGTCAGACGGAGGAGGCAATGGAGACGATGATGCTTTCAAAGAGCGGAGGGTTTTACAAGGGGCAGCCGATTTTGATTTTACAGAACGATTATCAGATCGGGCTTTTCAACGGGGATATTGGGATGGTCTGGCCGGATGCGAATGGCGTCTTGCAGGTGTATTTTACGGGTGAAACCGGGCTTCGTGCGGTGTCGCCTGCGCGTCTGCCTCAACATGAGACAGCTTACGCGATGACGATTCATAAAAGCCAGGGCTCGGAGTTTGGCAGCGTGCTTATGATCGTTCCACCTGGGGATTTGCCGGTGCTCACACGGGAGCTGGTTTATACGGGTGTCACTCGAGCGCGGAAGCATCTTGAGCTATGGTACGATGAAAGCGCGTTCCGTGTTGCTGTGGGCAGACGCATCCAGCGCTGGAGCGGTTTACAGGACGGATTAAAAGGGGACGCGCTGTTTTTGTTGTAAGGTGCGGCCTGCGAAATGTCACAAGAGACACTTTGAAATAGGCAGGTTTTTCGTAGTGCTATTTCACCTCGAGGAAGTTCTTTAGGAGCTTTTTGCCTTCGAGAGTCAGGATGCTCTCCGGATGAAATTGCACGCCATGCAGTGGATATTCCTTGTGGCGAAGTCCCATGATTTCTTGTTCCTCGGTCCAGGCGGTGATTTCGAGGCAGTCGGGGAAGGTTTCGCGTTTCACAATCAGCGAATGGTAGCGCGTGGCTTCAAAGGGGGATGGGATTCCCGCAAACACGCCCGTGTTGTTATGGATGATCGGGGAGGTCTTTCCGTGCATGAGACGGTCAGCACGAACGACATCGCCGCCATACACATCTCCGATGCTTTGGTGTCCGAGACAGACGCCCAGGATGGGTAGCTTTGGAGCAAAGGTGCGGATGACATCGCACGAAATCCCGGCTTCTTTTGGTGTGCAAGGGCCGGGTGAAATCACGATGCGTTCAGGTTTAAGCCCCGTGATTTCCTCCAGCGTGACTTCGTCGTTTCGCTTCACCAGTATTTCCGCCCCAAGCTCGCCGAAATACTGGACGAGGTTGTAAGTGAAGGAGTCGTAATTATCGATAACGAGGAGCATGGGATTTAAGAAGTGAGATTTAAGATTTAAGAATTGTCTGACTCTGAGCAGCTTGGGTGAAATGAGAGCCTTCTTGATGAGTGACAATAAAAGGCGTTTTGATGTGGTTGGGAG
>Ga0209181_10006383_pt1 | contig 16549 bp, 12 predicted proteins | sample MAT05_FD_187208 | JGI IMG/M metagenome (GOLD analysis project Ga0209181, IMG submission 187208) | Freshwater microbial communities from Lake Fryxell liftoff mats and glacier meltwater in Antarctica - MAT-05 (SPAdes) (version 2) | ecosystem: Environmental > Aquatic > Freshwater > Ice > Liftoff... | reverse complement strand
CCTGATGAAGGTCTCGCCGCCGAGCGAGATCGCGGTGGAGACGCTCGACGCGCCCGACCCGGCGTTCCCGGAGCAGCGCACCGTCATGGTTCGGACCGACATCCGCCACGCGGCGGGCGCGGGCGTACAGGTCGCCTCCACGGTCTTCAATCACCTCGTCGGCTGGATCAACAACGGCCACACGCGCACTGGCGCGCCGCCTGCGCCGCCCGCGGTCGAGGCCGGTACGGACTGCACGAGCGGCGCGGGCGCTGCGCCTGACTTCGATCCCAACGTCGACCCAGCCGACACCACGTCGTACGAGCGCTTCAAGAGCGATGTCTGGCCGGTGATGCGCGCGGGCTGCGCGAGCACGAACTGCCATGGCGCGCGGCTCGCGGACCTGCATCTCGCCTGCGGGGACACGGACCAAGAGACGCGCTGGAACTACTTCATCGCGCTGCAGCACGTCACCGAGCCGGTAGAGCGCTCCGAGATCCTGCTGAAGCCGCTGGCGGTGCTCGGCGGCGGCACCTCCCATGTCGGCGGTGACACCTTCGCGTCGCGAGAGGTCGCCGGCTACGCCGCGATCGCTCGATGGGCGAGCGAGCTCGTCGCGCGCAACCCCGCGCTCGTCCGCGAAGACACCGTGACCGAGGGCTTCCGCTACTTCGCGAACCGAGTGCAGCCGACGCTCGTGCGCAAGGGCTGCATGTTCCTCAACTGCCACTCGCTGATCTCGCCGGCGTTCGAGCTGCGCGGCGGCTCGCATGGCGGCTTCTCGCGATTTGCGCGGCGCGCGAACTACCGGCTCGTCCGTAAGTTCCTCGCCTACGAGTCGCCCGATCCGAACCAGAGCCGCGTCGTCGCCAAGAACGTCTTCACCGCCGACTTCGTCGCCGAGGGCCAGGGCCTACGCCACCGCGGCGGCTCGCTGTTCGAGGACTTCGGCGCGACGGGCGCCGCGATCAACCGCGCGACGCCTGACGACTGCGCGTCCTACGACGCGACGAACGGCGATCTCAACGAGGTGCCTGCGTATTGCATCATGGCGCAGTGGCACGCGATCGAGCGCCGTGAGGCGATCGCGCGCGGCGAGATCTTCGAAGAGGCGCAGCCCGTGCGCAGCGTGGTGTGGGTGGCGCGGCCGCTCGGCATCGGCCGGCTCGACGACTTCGACGCGTTCCGCGGCGGCGCGGATCTGCGCATCGCCGACGCGACGTTGGGCGCGGACGGCGCGATCGCGCTCGGCGCACCGCGCAGCCTGCTCGGCGGTTGCGGACTCGACACGACGGCTGACGTCCGCGGGCCAGCCGTCTCGTGGGATGGGACGCACATCGCGTTCGCTGCGCGTACGAGCGCCACGGTGCCGCTGCGCATCTACGAGATGGCGAGCGACGGAACGGGCTGCGCGCGCATCGACGGCCTCGCCTCGGCGACGGAGCTCGAGAACGGCATCCTCACGCACGACTTCGATCCGGCGTACGCGCCGGATGGACGCCTCGCCTTCGCGTCGACGCGCGGCAATCTGTCGTCGGTCTCGACGGGCTACTCCGGCCCGACGCGCACGCCGGCCTCGCTCGCCCCGAACGCGAACCTCTACGTCTTCCACCCGGCGGAGCGCCGCGTCCAGCAGCTCACCTTCCTGCTCAACCAGGAGCTCGCGCCCTCGTTCATGGCCGACGGTCGCATGATCTTCACCGCCGAGAAGCGTGAGCCTGGCTTTCACCAGTTCGCGCTGCGTCGGCAGAACATCGACGGCGGCGACTATCACCCGCTCTATGGGCAACGCCCGAGCGTCGGCTTCGGCTCGGCGCACGAGGTCACGCAGCTCTCGAACCAGGAGTTCGCCTTCGTCGCGTCGCCGATGGACGCCGTCGACGGCGCCGGCACCATCGCCTTCGCGAATCGCAGCATCGGGCCCGACCAAGCAGATCGCGATCCGGGCGACCGCGCGTTCCTGCACTCGCTGCGCATGCCGCTGCCGGGCGCGATGAGCGGGACGTCGGGCGTATTCCGCTCGCCGACCTCGCTGCCGGGGGGCCGCATCATCGCGTCGTGCGATCTCGCGGCCGCCGATCTGCGCGTGGGTCCCTTCGACTTCGATCTCTGCGAGATCGACACCTCGACCGGCGTCGTGCGTCGGATCACGGGCGAGCCAGGCGTCGCCGAGGTCGAGGCGACCGCTGTCTTCGCGCGCCCCAACCGCGGCGTCTTCCGCTCCGACGGGCTCGGCATCGACCGCCCCAACATTCGTCCGGAGGGCGGCGACGCGATCGTGCACTTCAACGACTTCCCCATGATCGCCTCGCTGATGTTCGCCAACGTCCGCACGGGGCGCCCCATCGATCTTCGCATCGGCGGCTTCGACGTGATCGAGCCTCTGCCCCCGCCGACCGGGGCGACCAGCTTCGGCGAGATCCCAGCGGATGTGCAGACCGACGAGCTCGGCCAGATTTACGTGTCACGCCGCAGGGTCGGCCACGTCGATGTCTTCGCCGATGGCTCGGCGCGCATGCAGGTGCCGAGCGGAATTCCGCTCATCTACCAGCTCACCGACCACGACGGCGCACCACTGCAGTTCCCTGCGGGCGGTGCGTTCGAAGGCACCATGATCCAGCGGGAGCAAGAGCAGTACTACCCCGGCGAGCGCATCCAGCGCTCGGTCCCGCGCCGCTTCTTCAACGCGCTCTGCGGCGCCTGTCACGGCTCCATCAGCGGCCGCGAGCTCGACGTCGCCGTCGACCTCGACGTCATCTCGGGCGCGTCCATCAACGCCGCCCGCGACTCCGATCCGGTGAACATCGCCCCGCCGCCGGGCGATCGCGCGCCGCTCTGACAGGATCGCGCGGCCGCCGCTGCTCGCTGACGGGGCCGCGCTGACGCGCCGCCTCGCTGACCGAGTCTCGCGGCCGCGACCGGCTCAGCGCCACATCTCCGCGCAGACGCTGCCGATGGCGAGCGGCAGCTGATCAGGATGGCTGAGCACGCTGTGCCGCGCGCGGCCGAACATCTGAGGCAAGTAGAAGCGCGCCTCGCGATCGAAGGCGAGCGCGTGCACGTGGACGCCGTCGCTCTCGGCCTCGCGCACGGCTTGGCGCACGTCGGCGACTCCGTAGCGGCCCTCGTAGCGATCGTAGTCGTTGGGCTTGCCGTCGGTGAGCAGCAGCAGCAAGCGGCGGCGCGCCTTCGTTCGATCGAGGACGCGCGTCGCGTGACGGAGCGCTGGACCGATGCGCGTGTAGCCCGTCGGCTCGACCGACGCGAGACGGTCGCGCACGGCGAGCCAGGGCTCGTCGAGACCCTTCACCACCGTGAAGCGGCAGTCGCGGCGCGTGTGGCTGTGGAACGTCGCGACGCCGAGCTCCACCTCCGAGTCATCGAGCGCCTCGGCGATGCAGAGCGTCGCTTCGAGCTCGACGTCGAGCACGCGTCGGTCGGCGACCCAGCCGTCCGTCGACAGGCTCGCATCGAGCAGCAAGACCACCGCGAGCTCGGGCGCATGACGGCGGCGTGAGCGATAGAGCCGATCGGGCCCGGAGTGACCGCTGCGGAGCGAGGCGAGCCGATCGACGACCGCGTCCTCGTCGACCTCGGGCCCATCGAGCTGCCGCGAGCGCCAGCGACGTGCGTGCTCGATGCGCGCGAGCTCGGCGCGGATGGCGTCGATGCGCCGCGTGCTCCGCCCTCGCAGCGTGGCGACGTACGCGAGCGCTTCGGCCTTGCTGACGCGCGGAGCGAGCAAAGTCGGGTGGACGCGACACCAGTCAGGCCGATAGCGGCGCTGCTTCTCGTGCCACTCGTCGTACGGAATGCCGCCTTCGACAGACGCGTCCTCGGCGAGATCGCCCGCCGTGCCCTCGAGCATCACGTCCGCGCGCAGCAGGGATTGCGTGCGGTCCGTGCTGCGGATCACCTCGCGCAGGTCGAGATCGTCGAGCGCGGCCGCGTGATCGTCGAGTTCGTCCGCGCCGTCGGTGTTCTTGTTGCCGCCCTTGTACTCCTCAGCGGTGTGCACCTTCTCGAAGGAGTGCACGAGCGGGTTGTCCTGCACGGGATCGGACGGCAGCTCGATGCGCCGCAGCTGCTCTTTGGGGCGCGCGCGGAGCTCGGTGCCGGACGGCAGGCCCTCGGAGGCCGACGGCGTGCCCGTCGCGCGGGCCATCGCGAGCTCGTCGTCTGCACCCACCGCGCCCCAGACGATTGGCACCGGCGGCAGCGCCACGCGCCCCCGCGGGCCGCCGAGCACGTGCAGACCGGGCGCGAGCTCGCGCAACGCGAGCGAGAGTGCGTGCGCGTCGGCCGGCGTGTGCGCGCACGCCGCCTCGAGCCAAGCGCGCTCGTTCGCGGACGCCAGCGCGAGCGCGGCAGCGTCACCGAGCCGTGCGCGCACGAAGAGTTCGAGCGCGCGCGTGGCCGACGGCGAGTTCGCGAGTGCGGGTCGCGCGGCGAGCTCGAGCCGCTCGATCGCGGCCAGGCGCTCGAAGGCCCCTGGCAGCATCGCCGCGAGTTGCTCGCGCGTGGCCGCGGCGGCGAGCGCTGTGCCGAGCAGGCGCTCGAGCGGATCGACGACGACCGCGTCGAGCCGCAGCCCCGCGCGCATCGCCGTCACGCTCCACGCGACGCGCAGCACGTAGACGTCCTCGTTCTCCGCGACCGTCGGCGCGAGCGCGATCCGCGCTGGTAGGCGCAGAGCGCGCCCGACGAAGCCGCCGAGCTGCTCCGCCTCGCGCAGCTCGAGCGGCGCCTCGGCGAGCGCCGTCGCGATGATGCGCAGGCGCTCGCGGAGCGGCTCGAACGTCGCCTCACGCGCGCGCTCGGCGGCCGTCGGGCGGCTCTTGCCGAGCGAGCGCGCCGCGCTCCAGACCCAGCCGAAGAGCTTCTCGTCCCAGCCCATGCGGGCCTCAGAGCATCAGATCCACGACGTCCTGCATCGCGCGCAGCGTCGCTGGATCGTCGGAGAGCGGCTGGACGACCGCCGCGTGACACGCCGCCCGCGGCGGCAGCCCCGCGCGCACGAGTCGCGCGGCCGCGACGAGCAACCGCGTGCTCACGGTCTCGGCGAGGCCGAGTTCGCCGAGCGTGCGAATGCGCCGCGCGAGAGCGACGAGCCGCTTGGCGAGCGCGGGCTCGACGCCGGCCTCCCGCGCGACGATCTCGACTTCAATCGGCTCGTCCGGGTAGTCGAGCGCGAGCGCGATGAAGCGCTGTCGGGTCGAGGGCTTCAGGTCTTTGGGCCCGCGCCGATAGCCCGGATTGAAGCTCGCGACGAGCATGAATTCCGGGGTCGCGACGAGCGATTCGTCGTGCCGATCGACGAGCAGCTCGCGCCGGTGATCGCTGAGCGGATGCAGGACGACGATCACGTCCTCGCGCGCCTCGGCGACCTCGTCGAGGTAGAGAATCGCGCCCTGCCGCACCGCGCGCGTGACCGGCCCGTCCTGCCAGACCGTATCGCCGCCGCGTACGAGCCAGCGGCCGAGCAGATCCGCGGCGCTCGTCTCGTCGTTGCAGGCGACGGTCACGAGAGGCCGCCCGAGCGTGGCCGCCATCGCCTCGACGAGGCGCGACTTGCCGCAGCCGGTCGGCCCTTTGAGCAGGAGCGGAAGCTGGTTCTCACACGCGAATCGGAACACCTCGCACTCGCGGCCGACGGGCCGATAGTACGGTTTCGCGCGCGGGGGCCCGCCGCTCGCGCCGTCCATTACTCGCCTCCCGCCGCGACAGCGACAGCAGGCACGGGCGCAGCTTCTGGCTCGGCGCGGTCGCGCGAGGTGTCGACCTCGCCGACGGGCATGCCGTGACGGATGAAGTTCCAGATGAACGCAATGATCCCGAGCGTGAAGAGCGAGGCGGCGAGGATCAGCCCCATGAAGTGCACCTCCACCTCGCTCTGCACCTGCAGGAACTCCATGCCGACGCGTCGCTCGAGCACGACCTGCGTCACGCCCGCCACTGCGAAGGCCAGCGTCATCGAGATCATGCCGATGTTCGACGCCCAAAAGGCGAACGTCGCAGACGGCTTGTCGTAGAGGCGACGCCCGGTGAGCATCGGCAACGCGTAGGTGATGACCGCGAGGACGATCATCGCGTAGGCGCCCCAGAACGCCATATGCCCGTGCATCGCCGTGACCAGCGTCCCGTGCGTCCAGAGATTTACCTGCGGAATCGTGTGCGCGAAGCCGAGGAAGCCCGCACCCACGAAGGAAAGGACGGCGCAGCCCACCGTCCACGCGAGCGCGGTTCTGTTCGGATGCGCGCGCCCGCCACGCTTCGCCATCGAGATGCCGTACCAGGCCATGCCGAGGAAGGCGAGCGGCTCGAGGGCGCTGAAGACGCCGCCGATCATCAGCCAATAGCGCGGCGTGCCGATGAAGTAGTAGTGGTGTCCCGTGCCGAGGATGCCCGAGAGGAACGTCAGGCCGACGATCACGTAGAGCCACTTCTCGATGATCTCGCGATCGACGCCCGTGAGCTTGATCAGCAGGTAGCTGAGGATCGCGCCCATGATCAGCTCCCAGACGCCCTCGACCCAGAGATGGACTACCCACCAGCGCCAGTACGAGTCCATCGTCTGGCTCGCCGTGGGGATCATTCCCGGCAAGTAGAGGAGCGCGGACATCAGGAGGCCGAAGAAGAGCACCATCGCCGTCGTGGTCTTGCGCTGGCTCTTCCAAAGCGTCACTCCGATGTTCGCCACGAAGAGCAGCACATCGATGACGACGAGGTAGTCGAGCGGCCGGGGGATCTCGAGGAACTTCCGGCCCTCCCACCAGTTGAAGTGGAAGCCGATGATCGCCGTGACACCGACGATCACCAGGGCAGCGAGCTGCACATAGGCGAGCTTCGGCCACTCGAGCTCGCGCTGCGACTCCTCCGGAATGATATAGTACGCGGCTCCCATGAAGCCGCAGAGGAGCCACATCACGAGCAGGTTGGTGTGAGTCGCGCGGGCCGCGTGGAATGGGATCCAGGGGTGCAGGCCGTCAAAGCCCGCGTGCGCGAACGCCATGATGAAGCCGTAGATGATCTGCAGGCTGAACAGCAGCATGCAGGTCGCGAAGAACCACCAGGCGATGCGTTGAGAGGTGTATTTCACGGGGTCCCCTGCCGAGCGCGGAGCGTCGAGAGATAGGTGGTGAGCTCGGTGATCTGCGCGTCGCTGAGCGGCAGCTTCGGCATCGCCGTTCCAGGCTTCACCGCGCCCGGATCGTGGAGCCAGCGCGCGAGATAGACCTCGTCGAAGCGATCGCCGACCCCGTTGAGCGACGGCCCGGCGTTGCCGCCACGTCCATTGACCGCGTGACACATCACGCAGTTCTGTTCGAACGAACGAGGCCGCCCATCGCTCGGTGGTGCGCCGGGTCCGGTGGACGATGCGGACGGCGCGACGACCCCGGCGAGCACTGGGCTCGGCGGAAAGCCGTTGAGGTCCATCTGCCCGATCCACTCGAGGAACGACACGAGATCGGCGATCTCCGCGTCGGTGAAGTTGTACTGCTGCATCTGGCGCTGCCCCGGGTACATCGCCGCCGGGTCGCGCAACATCGCAGTGATGAAGACCGGCCCTCGGCGCTCATACACCTTCGTCAGTTCGGGCGCGTAGTAGGCGCCCTCGCCGAGCAGCGTGTGGCAGCCCATGCAGTTGCTCGCATCCCAGAGATCCTTGCCGCGATGGACGGCAGGGGTGAGGTTCTGCTCCTTCGTCTGCTCCGGCACGCGCGAGATCGTGTCGATAGTGAGCAGGACGAACGCGCCGCCGCACAAGGCCGTGCCGATCAAAAAGAACATTCTTGCTGCAGATTTCGAGAGCATCTCCGTCCTCTCAGTTGCCTGGTTGGCCAGGCGACGAAGGCGTGTGGCGCTCAACTAGGCGCGGCACAAAAGCCGACCATGACGAAGATCAGTCGGGACCCGACAAATGAGAATTGGTCTTCGCGAGCGCTCAGCGAGTCGCGAGGACCGCGCGGAGCTCGTCGAGCGAGCGCAGCGTGAAGCCCTCTTTGGTCGTCGTCAGCAGGCCGCTCTTCTGCCACGCCGAGCACACGCGAATCACGGTCTCGACGCGCGCGGCCACGTACGCCGCATATTGCCCACGAGACAGCGCGAGCGGCACGAAGGTCCGACCGTCGAGGCCTTCGTCGCCGAAGCGCTCGGCGAGATCGAGCATGAAGGCCGCGAGGCGGCGCGGAACGGTACCGGCGACGAGGACGTCCACCTTCGAGTGAATGAGCTTGCAGTGGTCGAGGAGCGCGCGCGTCATCGCCACGCCGAGGCCGGAGTCGTGCGGCAGCGCCGCGAGGATGGGCTCGGCGCGCACGCGCAGCACCTCGAGTACGGGCGTCGTAGCGAGCGCGTCGGCGATGAACGGGCGTCGCTCGAGGGTCACCGGGATAGCGGGGCTCTCGCCGGGCCCGAAGAGCGCTATCAGTGTGGAGTCCGGTCCAGTCGCGGCCCGCTGGAGCTCGAGAATTCCGCGAATGATCACGTGGAAGTGCTCGGCGCTGGCGCCACGGCGCCAGAGGTAATTCCCTTGCTCGAGACGGAGGATGCTGGCCGACGGCGCAAGTGTCTCGAGGAACGCGCGGTCGACCCCCCGGAAGAGGCGGCTGGTCGAGAGCGCTCGCAGGAGCATCTCGCGCGAAGACTGGGTATCGAACTGCGGCATGGTCAGGGCCGAAACCGTACCCCGTCCCGCGATTGGAGTCAGTCTTCTTCGCCGCGGCGCGTCATCGGCGCGGGACCGCGGGATCGCCGAGGCGGCTCACGAAGGGCCGGGCTCGAGGACGCCAAGCGCATGGCAATTGGCTACGAACGTAGCGAGCAGCACGCTCAGTGTCCGATCTCGAGGCGCATGCGGACCAGCGAGGGCTCGAGCGTCAATCCGCCGTGGCCGATGCCGAGCGTGCAGCGTCTTGACCAGTCGGTTCTCGGTGGGGCACGCGCGCTCCGGGAAGTTCGCGCAGCCGAAACGCAGCAAATGCTCTTCGCGCAGCCACTGGCAGCGCGCGGGAGTGGTCGTCTGGTTGCGCTCCTGAATGAGCGGCAAGAGCTCATGCCGATACGGCCTCTTCGCCGAGTCAAAGCGCGCCCGCATGATCCCATTCTCCCAGTGCTTGAGCGACTCAGAGAGCGCGACCTGCGACGCGCTCAGCAATCGTAGATCGGCACGCCGAGCTTCTTCGCTGCGGCGAGCATGCGGTCGTCGTAGCTCGCGAGGGCAATTTTGTGGCCCTGCGCGCGAAGGAATTCGAGCGACGCGAGGTGAAGCGCGTCGAGCGTGCGCATTTGAACGGGAAACGGCTCGAGCGCGCGCGCCAGCACCGGGACGGCGAGCTCCAGCAGCGCAACACGCCCCACGAGATCGCGGCTGGCATCGGAGTGGGTGCGCGATAGCCCGCGCGCGTGGATGCGGGTCCAGATCTCGTGTTGGAGCAGGCGACTCGAGACGAGCGTCTCGCGCCAGAGCTCGTCGGGCGGGCAGCGATCCTCGGCGCACAGGTGCGCGAGCGCGACGGATGTGTCGAGGTAGATCATCGATCGCCGCGGTCGCGCGCGAGCTCGGCCGAGAGCTCGCTCCACTTCGCCACGGGAATGCGCGCGGGCGGCGCCGACCCAGCGAGCGTCGGCGGCCGAATCCAACCCTCGCGCACGGCCTCCGCGAGAAGCGCGTCGGCGAGCACCGGGCTGCGCGTCGGCGAGGGCGGGACCAGCTCCGCGACCACCCGATCACGATCGGCCACGAGCACGACCTCGCCGCCGGCGGCGATGCGCACGTACTCGCTGAGCTTGTTTTTGAGGACCTTGATGCCGACGACGCGCATCGAGCCGATGTAGCTACCGGAAGCTACCAAGTCAAACCATCGCCTCGTAGACGGACGTTGGGATGGCAGACGGGCTTCGTCGCGCGCGAGCGTAGCGTGAGCAGAAAACAAAACGCCCGATCCTCGCGGACCGGGCGCTCGTCACTTCGGTAGGTTCGCCGTACGGCCCTCGACGGGCCGTCGGCTACGCGTTCACTGGCAGAGACCGGGATTCGTCGGCACGCGGATCGGCATGCCCGCGTCGGGGGCGCCGAGCGGGAACGCCACGCAGCCGAGCGTCGGCGGGCATGCGCCGGTGCGCGGCGGACCGGAGTCCGTACCCGCGTCGACGATCGGCGTGCCCGCGTCGACGATCGGCGTGCCCGCATCGGTCGCCGGCGTGCCCGCGTCGACGTCACCTGCGTCGACGTCGCCTGCGTCGGTCCCGGCATCCGGCGGCGGACCGCCGCCGAAGCCGCCGCCTCCGCCGCCGACCGCGCAGTACTCGCGGCAGGTGGAGGCGCCGTCACCGAACATCCCGCCGACGATCGTCGGCAGGCAGCCCGCGCCGGGCGCGCACTGCGTCGCGAACTCACACGGCGTGTTCGGCGCGAACGGCGTGCCGGCGTCGGCATTGCGGCTCACCTCGAGGCAGGCGCCGAGGATCTCCGCGCGCGTGCTGTAGACGATGTAACAGGCGTCCGCTGCTTCCGTGCAGCCGGTCTGCAGCACCGGATCGCAGCCGCCCGGCGTGCAGACGCCGAAGCGCGGCTCGACGACCGCGGTCGCCGGGTCATCGTCGTTGAGGAGGTTGCAGAACTCGTTGTCCTCACAGAAGACGCCGGTGCTGCCGCAGAGCCGACGGCACGTGCGCGGCTGGGGCGGGAAGCCGGGGATCGGCGGGGTGTCCCAGCAGAACGCGCCCTGCTCGCAGATGTCGTACACGTTGACGATCGTGCCGCCATCGCCGCGGCGTGAGCCGGGGACCTCGGTCGAGAGACCCGGGCAGACTTGCCCCTCAGTGAGCGTGCCGGTGCGCGGCATGCACTCGAAGGTGACGGTCACGCTCGGCAGGCCGGCGTTGCGCAGCACGACCGAGCACTTCTCGGTCGCGGGACAGCTGTCGGCCGCGTACGGATCGCAGCTGCCAGCGGGCGCAGCGGCGTCTACTACGCCTCCGTCGGTCGGCTGACCGAGATCCGGCGCGACGTTCAGGTCGAGAACGCCGCCCATGTCCGTCGGCACGGTGTCGTCGTCGTCGCCACAGGCAGCGAGCGCAGTGCAGAACACTGCCGCGGAGAGCATCCAATACTTCCAAGCCATTCGTCATCCTCCCGAAGATCGCAGCGTCAGAAGCCGCTGCCAGTCGACGCACGCGCTGATGCGCGCGCCAGAATCCCGGACGGTAGCCGCCATGCCGCGGCTCGTCAAACGCGCGGCCTCACAGCGCCGTCGCGCGTCGCTCGACGAGCGGCGGTGAACGCCGTGGCGGCGAGCCGCGCGTCGCCGCTCTCTCGCTTCACAGCTCGTGCGGCATGCGGTCGCGCGGCGAGCGGTAGTAGTGCATCGGTGAGTAGACGATCAGGTTCGAGACGCGCTCGGTGTAGAGACACGCATATTCCTCGACTTGATCGCCGAAGATGCTGACCTCGGGGCCCGACTTGAACAGCGAGCCCCAGAACGGATGAAACGCGCGATCGACGCGCGTCTCGATCTCGTCGACCTCACCGTCGACCGAGCGCAGCCGCGTGCGCACGCGATCGATCGCGCGCTTCTGCCGTAGCCGCGCGACCTCGACCTCGGCGCGCGTCGGACCCTCGAGTCCCGGCCCGGCCGGCCCGGCCGCGGGATCATCGCCGACGCTGGTCGCCGAGGTCTGCAGCGCGTCGAGATCTTCGAGCTGCCGGCTCAGCTCTTTCCAGCGTCGCTGGCGTGAGCGCAGCTCGTCGTACATCGCGTCACGCAGATGTTCGAGCGTGCTGAGCCGCTCGAGATCGTCGCTGCACTGCTCGTGCGCGGTGAGCTCCTCGGCCATCTCCTGCACGATCATCGCGGTGCGCCAGGCGCTGTCTTTCTTCGCGCGCAGCACATCGCCGTAAATGTGATCGCCGACGTAGAGGATGCGATCACCGCCGGTCTCGAACAGCCGCTCGAACTCCGCGATGTTGCCGCCAGAGTAGATGTGGCCGCGCTCGAGCTGCGTCGCAGCGCGCGTCGTCGAGGCGCCGTGTTCGTCGACCTCGAGCAGCGCGGCGTCTTCGGTGAAGAAGCGCGGCTTGCCGGCGGCGGTGATGATGACGTCGAAGTAGTTGCGCCACGACGGGTACTCCGGCAGCGCGTCGCCGACGAGATACGTCATCATCTTGTCGGTGTAGCCAGCGCGGCTGTTGGTCAGCACGAACAGCTTCTTCCCCGCGCTTCGCAGCTTGTGCAGCGTCGCGCCGAGCAGGGGATCGCGGCGCACGAAGCGCGGCAGATCCGCCAGCACCGTGTCGAGGATCGAGCCGTCCTGATGCGCCAGATCGATGCTCGAACGCACGTCGGTGAAGAGCTTCGTGTAGTCGACCTCGAGGCCGTCCTTTTCGAGCGCGTCGACGACCGCCGCGAACACGCAGACCTCGCTGAGCGCGTAGAGCGTGTCGACCCAGTGGTAGCGCGTGGTGCCGACGCGGATGCGCTGCGTGTGATAGAGCGCGCGCCGCTCCTCGCGCGTCAGCTCGCGCATCCCGTGGTACGCCTTTTTCACGTACCGATAGCGATCCATCTTGAGGACGTTGCCGAGCTTCTTGTCGATCAACAGCCCGCGAATCGCGAAGTCGGTGCGGTAAGGCATCGTGAGAAGCCGCTCTGGATAGCCGCGCTCGACGAGCTTCTTCACTGTCGTGTCGATGCTCAGCCGATCCATCTCCGGCTGATCGTAGATCGCGAGCGTGTAGTCCATGTCAAAGCCCACGGCGTCGACTTGGTCCATGCGCAAGTTGCGATTCACGTAGACGCGATGCACCAGCGACGGCGTCGTGCCGGCCTCGGCAGAGAGCCGCAGCTCCGGCATCGGCAACATCAGCTGCGCCGACAGGCCGGGCACCGAGCCACTCGAGGTTCCGTTCTCGCCTACGACAGCGCCTGCCTCTACCGAGGCTTCCGTGTCTTGCACCGGACGCAATGTAGCACGCTGATCCGCGACGAAAAACGCCGCCCCGGACATGCCGGTGCGGCGTCGTTCTGCGTAGACACGCGCTGCGAGCTCAGCTCAGCTCAGCTCACGCGCGTGCGCTCAGCTCGGCGCGCGTGCGCTCAGCTCAGCTCGGCGCGCGTGCGCTCAGCTCGGCGCGACGGTCTTCGCGTTCGCGTGCTTCTTCTGCGCGTACACGCCGCGCGTCGGTGCCGCTGCCGTGAGGCGCGGATCCGTCGGCTCGTAGACGCTGATCTTCTTGCGGTCGCGGCCGAGACGCTCGTAGCGCACCACGCCGTCGATGCGGGCGTAGAGCGTGTAGTCGCTGCCAACGCCGACGTTGTTGCCCGCATGGAAGGTCGAGCCGACCTGCCGAACGAGGATGCTGCCCGCGGTGATCTCTTGGCCCGCGTAGATCTTTACTCCGCGGTACTGCGCGCCGGAGTCACGACCGTTGCGAGTGGAGCCGCCGCCTTTTTTGTGCGCCATGGTCCGTTACCTAGTTTCTTGGACGATATCTGTAGGAAGATGCCGGCTCTCAGGCCGACACTCCGGTGATCTTGAGCTCGGTGTAGGGCTGACGGTGCCCGTTCTTCCGGCGATAGTTCTTCCGGCGGCGGAACTTGAAGACGATGATCTTCTTGGCGCGGTCCTGCCCCGTGATGGTGCAGGTGACCGTCGCGCCAGCGAGAACGGGCTTGCCGATCGCGACGGTCTCGCCGCCGACCATGAGCACATCGTCGATGACGAGCGTCGAACCGACGTCGCCTGCGAGCTTCTCGACACGGAGGCGATCGCCCTCGGTCACTCGGTACTGCTTGCCGCCGGTGCGGATGACTGCGTACATGAAACGTCCTTTTCTGCGCTGCTGCTGCGGGCCCCGAGAGTGACTCCAGAGAGACCCCTCGTGGGCAAGGGGAGCGGAGTGTACGGATCGTCTCCTCGTCTGCAAGGGGAAAAAAGGGGCTCGATGCGGGAAGCGCCGCGCGGCTCGGGTGCTACACCCGCCGTCGCATGTCCAAGCCGAAGTCGACGGAGAAACGCGGGAAGAAGTCAGCCAGCAGCGTGCCAGTAGAGAAGGTGGGCGAGATGAAGGTCTCGCGCCGCCCTCCGGAGGAGCGCAAGAAACTGCCGCCCGACCTCGAGGCGTTCGCGAACAGCGACGACCGCCGCATCGCGCGCCCACGCCCAGCGACGCGCCTCGATGATCCGCGCGCCGTCTATCTCGTGTCGGGCGTCGCCAACCGCCACGCGCGCTCCGTCTATGACGCGCACCTGCCGCTGATTCAGGAGCTGGTCGCCGAAGTCGCAAACGGCGACGAAGAAGCGAGCTACGCGCTCGGCGAGGCGCTCGCGCACGCGGCGCGCACGGGGCTCTGGCGCGGTCGGAGCATCACGAGCTTTGACGCGTTCGTCGAGGGCGTGCTCGGGATGAAGGCGGCGACGGCGCGCGCGATGGTGCAAGAGACCGAGGGCGGCAGCTTTCCGGAGCCGCTCGCCGATCGCACGGTGGCGATCTGGATGCGCGTCGAGGCCGCGTTCGCCGAGGTCGGCGCGGCGCCCGGCTCGCACGTCGAGCAGAGCGAAGACGGCGACTTGATCGTGATGGCGGTCCCGGTGAATCGCGTGTCGGAGGCGCTCACCGCCGCCGCGCAGCTGCTCGGGCCTTTCGCGCGCGAAGACGAAGATGCGCGGCGCGAGGACGCACAGAGCGGCGCCGCCGAGCGCAAGAGCAACGCCGCGTGGCGCGTCGATGCGCGCAAGGTGAACGAGGGAGCGGACGTCGCCGCTGGGGCGAAGGTCGCGGTCGGCGAGATCGCCGATGCGACGGACGATGTCGCGCCCGCGTTCGACAGCGCCGACGAAGACGCGTCCGAAGAGGACGACCAGCAGGTCGCGGCGCTCGGCGACGAGGCCGGTCCGGATGACGACGACGACGATGCGGACGACGATGCGGACGACGATGCGGACGACGACGATGCGGACGACGACGACGACGAGGAGAGCGAAGAGCCGCTCCAGGTCGGCGCCGCGGACGCGAGCGACGCCAACGAAGAAGCAGACAGCGCAGACGACGACGACACGGATGAAGACGACGGCGACGACGACGACGACGATGCGCGCAGTGACGAGAGTGTCGCCGCTGCGCCGCCGTCGAAGCCGGCGCGTCCGTCGAAGAGCGGCGATGCTGCGCCGAAGCGCGCATGGGGCAGCCGTCCCACCGCTGAGCCGAGCGACGCTGGGCGTGGCGAGCGCGCAGCCGGCCGCGACGAGCGCGCGCGTCCCGCTGGGCGCGATGATCGTGCAGCGCCGCAAGGCGATCGCGGGCCGCGCCGTGAAGCGCCGCGTGGCGATGGGCCGGCGCCGCGACGCTTCGGAGGGGATGCGCCGGGCGGAGATCGCGGGCCGCGCCGCGATGGGCCGCGCGCCGATGGGCCGCCACCGCGTCGCTTCGGAGGGGATGCACCGGCGGGTGATCGTGGGCCGCCGCCGCGTCGCTTCGGTGGGGACGCGCCCGGTGGCGATCGCGGGCCACGTCGTGATGGACCGCGCGGTGATGGACCGCCGCAGCGCCGCTTCGGCGGTGACGCGCCGGCAGGGGATCGCGGACCGCGCCGCGATGGACCGCCGCCCGGACGTTTTGGTGGCGAGGCCCCCGCCGGGCCGCGCCGCGATGGCCCGCGCGGTGATGGACCGCCACAGCGTCGCTTTGGTGGCGATGCGCCCGCCGGTGATCGCGGACCGCGCCGCGATGGACCGCGTGGTGATGGACCGCCACAGCGTCGCTTTGGTGGCGATGCGCCCGGTGGGGATCGCGGACCGCGCCGTGACGGACCTCCGCCCCGCCGATTCGGTGGCGATGCGCCCGGTGGGGATCGCGGACCGCGCCGTGACGGACCTCCGCCCCGCCGATTCGGTGGCGATGCGCCCGCCGGTGATCGCGGACCGCGCCGTGACGGACCTCCGCCCCGCCGATTCGGTGGCGATGTACCCTCGCCTCCGCGCCCAAAGAGCGGCGGATTCGGCGCGCCGAAGAGCGGTGGATTTGGTCCGCCGAAGCCGCGCGGCCCAAAGAAGCGCTGACTCCCGAGCGACGAACCAAACCTCTCAAAGCTCGCCTTTTCAAAGCAAGTCGGTGGGTGCCTCCTGAAGCACCCCTCGTACGAGGTCGCACGAGGGAGACAGGGGTAGCGACCAGTAGACGTTCTCAGTCTGCGGGTGGCGCGGGACACCCTGCGCGGGTCGCGCGCCGCCTCCGCGCAGCTCGTTGGTGCGCGCCCGGTGGGTATTCGCAGCAGGCGTCGCGGGTGTAGCTGCCGCAGAGGGGACGCCTGAGCATCGCGGCGCATAGGTAGCGCGGGCCGATGGCGATGGTGTCGCACCGCTCGGTCTGGGGCTCTCTGGCGTCAGAGATGGGGCGTGTGCGCGCACGGAGCGGGCGGCTCGCTCGCTCGCGCCAAGCCACCGCCGGCGGCGCTTCACGCGCGCAGTCTGGCTAGTAGACGTAGACGGCGCCGGCTGCGGCGGCGGAGTTGTCGGCCTGATTTCCGCCGATGCCGGTCGCGTTGGAGGCTTCGAGGTATGCACCTACGGC
>Ga0209181_10006380_pt1 | contig 16553 bp, 11 predicted proteins | sample MAT05_FD_187208 | JGI IMG/M metagenome (GOLD analysis project Ga0209181, IMG submission 187208) | Freshwater microbial communities from Lake Fryxell liftoff mats and glacier meltwater in Antarctica - MAT-05 (SPAdes) (version 2) | ecosystem: Environmental > Aquatic > Freshwater > Ice > Liftoff... | reverse complement strand
AGCAACCCAGCCGCGATTCGTTGAGACCTACTGCAGCATTACACGAATGTAGTGCCATACACGCCGAAAATATCCCCTAAGCTATTGATTTCATTGGGATCTGTAGTGCCCTATGACAAAGATGAGCTAGTAAATACTACTCGGACCGCGGATCCGCCGCGGCCGATTGCCTGTCATTGCCCTCGCGTTGCTGGTGTCGACCGGCAGCATCGGATGTTGCCACGCGGCAACGCCATCAGGTCATCACTCAACCGCTTTCACGCCAACTGCGGAGCGCTCTCAACTGTCGCAAGACATGCCACTGGCGCGAGAGGACATGGCTCCGACAGTCAGCCTTGACGCTGCGGCCATAGTCATGCTCAGCTTGCCTGGCCGAGCGCACGCTGAGCAGCGGCAGCCCCGCGTGCGATTGGCTAGGCCAATGCTCACCCGCAAAATTCCTGAGCGCGCGAGTCCGTCCCGGTGGGGCCGGAATCACGCTGTTCGACTTTCTCATTCACGGTTCTGCGCCGCCTTGCGGATCGAGCCGCAGCGCGCTACTTCCAGGAACTACTTGGGAACGACGGCATGCATGGCGGTCGTGGGCTACGGTACCCGACCGCACACATGCCACCCCCGGGCTTTCCCGGCTGTAAGGCCATCGTCGGAACCGACGATGGACGCCGCCGGGCTTCGCCCCTAGACTGTGCTCTGCCGGAAAACTAGCCGCAGCGCGCTAGAGTAATACTGCGACCCGGCCATTACGATAAAAGGAGACAAACATGAAAAGACGCGTGCTGGTTCAGGCACTTCCCCTGGCGCTCACCGCGCTGCCCTTGCTGGGGTTAGCGCAGTCGGCGCCTTGGCCTTCCCGCCCCATACGCATCATCACGCCCCAGGCCCCCGGCGGGTCGGGCGATGTCATGTTGCGCGAGTTCGGCACGCGCCTAGCGGAAAAGCTGGGACAACCGGTGGTCATAGACAACCGGCCCGGTGCCAATGGCATCATTGCTACGCAGGCTGTCGCAAAAGCGCCTGCCGACGGTTACACGCTGCTATGGACGCTCACGCAGCACATCCAGGTGCCGATCCAGTACAAGAATGCCGGCTACGACCCAATAGAAGATTTTACGCCGATCGCGCGCATCGGCGCGGCCGTGACTTTGCTGGTCGCGCGGCCCGCCCTGGGCATCAAGTCGGCGGCCGACCTGGTGAACAACGCGCCCAACAAGAAGTGGTCGTTTGGCAGCACGGCAAGCGGCCCGCAGGTGGTGCTGGAGGCGTTCAATAAGGGCCGCAACCTTAATATGCTCAGCGTGCCGTACAAGGGTGAGGCGCCCGCGATCCAGGACCTGCTGGGGGGCCAGATCGATATCGCGCTTTTCTCCGTGGCCACGGCGCGCCCCTTCGTCCTGAACGGCCAACTGGTGCCGCTGGGCATCAGCGCAACCCGCCGCGCCGCGTCGCTGCCGGACCTGCCCACCTTCCTGGAGCAGGGCTACGCGGATTTCAACTGGATCGGCTGGTACGGTTTCATGGGGCCGGCCAAGCTGCCGCAGCCCATCACCACCCGCCTGACGACCGAGATTCGGGCCATCCTCGACGATCCCACCATGGCCAAGAAGCTGGACTCGATGGACATCGTCATCAACTGGGCCGATGGCCCGAACTTCCTCTCCGGCATGAAGACAGACACGACCCGCTGGGCCGAGTTGGTGCGGCGTTCCGGGGTGACCTTCGATCAGTGATGACGCGGAGACAGCCATGCCATTCGCAAAACCGCTTGCCGCCGTGGGGTGGCTGGTGCTCGCCGTATCCGCCGCGTTCGCCCAGTCCTATCCCGTCAAGCCGATTCGCCTGATTCTGCCCCAGGGGCCTGGCGGCGGTTCCGACCTTGTGGCGCGGCTCATGATTCCAGAGATCGAGAAGCGCCTGGGCCAGCCTTTCGTGGTTGAGAACCGGCCCGGAGGCAACGACTCCATAGCGCCCGATGCGGTTTCCAAGGCGCCGCCCGACGGCTACACCATCGGTGTGGTGAGCAGCTCGTTCTCGATCAACCAGACCAGCGTGGGCATCAAACTGCCCTACGATTCGCAGAAGGATTTTGCGCCGATCGCGCCGATGGTGCGCATCCCCATGATCGTCATGGTCAACTCTTCGCTCGGTGTGAACGACCTGAAGTCGCTGGTGGCGCTGTCCAGGTCGCAACCCGGCAAACTCAACTACGGGTCGGCCGGCCCGGCCACCTTCGGGGGCATGGCCACCGAGTGGCTGATCCGCACCAGCGGCGCGAACTTCACGGGCATCACCTATGGCGGCCCGGGCATTCTGCAGGGCCTTGTCGCTGGCGACCTCCACCTGCTGTTCGGCGGGTTGGCCGCCGCCACGCCGACGCTGCAGACCGGCAAGGCCAAGGTGATCGCGGTGACCAGCGCGCAGCGCATGACCAAGTTGCCCGACATACCCACCGTGGCGGAAACCTTCCCGGGCTTTGATGTGGTGATCTTCTACGGCTTCGTTGCGCCGGCCGGAACGCCGCCCGAGATCGTGGCCAAACTCAATACCGCGATTGGGGACTCCATTGCCGCCATTACGACCAAGCTGATCGACATGGGCAACGAGCCACTGCGTATGGGCCCGGCGGAGTTCAAGGAGTTCCTGGCCCGGGACCTGGCCTCCTGGAACAAAATTGTCGCCGCGGTGAAGTAAGGACGACGCGATGACACTGCGACTCCTGTCCAAGACCTACTGGCGCGGCACCTGGATCCGTTTTCGCGAGCCAGTGGACGACTTTGCCACTTGCCGACAAGCCACTGTCTATGCCCATGACGGTACACAGGTGCGCGGTCTGTACTGGACGCCGAAGAAAAATCCCCGGCCCAAAGTGGCGGTGATCGCCGCCCACCCGCGCGTGGACTTCTCGCAGCATTACGCCTTTCCGGCATTGCTGCGCGCGGGTTATGCCTGCATGGGCGCCAATCTACGCACGCTGGGAAACGACCTGACCTGCGTGCAAGAGCAGATCATCCTGGATGTAGCGGCCTATGTATGCTGGCTCAAGGACGTGTGCGGCATTGAGCAGGTGGTATGGCTGGGCAACTCCGGCGGTGGCTCGTTGGGTGGCCTCTACCAAATCCAGGCCAAGCTGCCGGGTGACCAGCGCCTCCAGCGCACGCCGGGCGGGCGCCCCACCGCGCTGCGCAGCGCCGTGATGCCGGTGTTCGATGCAATGATGATCACCGCCGCCCACACTGGCCAGGGGCTGATCATGAACGAGGTGATTGACCCGTCGGTGGTGGACGAGGCCGACCCGATGCTGACCGACCCCGCCCTGGACATGTACGACACGGCGAATGGCTTTGTAGCGGCACCGGTCTGGTCGCGCTACGACCCGGACTTCGTTGCGCGTTACCGCACCGCGCAACTCGCGCGCGTGGCCCGCATCGATGCGCGGGCGCGGGCGCTGATCGCCGAACAGCTGGGCGCGGAGGCCACCCGCACCGACCCGGCCTTTGCGCATCTGCCACCGGCGCGCCAGCGCGCCATCTTGCAGCGCGCTGCGTTCCAGCCCGTCATGACGATCTACCGCACCATGGCCAACCTGAACTACGTGGACGCCACGCTGGACCCGAGCAGGCGCGGCTACGGTTGCCTGCTGAGCGACCGTCCGGACCTGATGAACTTTCAGCTCACCGGATTCGGCCGGGTCCAGACGCCCGATGCCTGGTTGTCCACCTGGTCCGGTCTCTCCAGCAACGCCAACCTGCGGACGAACGGCCATGCCATCACCGAGCCGGTGGTGGTGGTGAATGCCGGGCGCGACATGGACGTCTATCCTGAGACGCACTCCAAGGCCATATTCAACGCCCTGGGCAGCAAGGACAAGACCTACCTCGATTTTCCGGACGCGCTGCATTACTTCGAGCCTAGCGAAGGCGAGGCGGACAATGCCGGCGCCCAGGCGCAGATGGCGCAACTGGTGCCCTGGCTGGAAGCGCGTGTGCCGCTGTGAGGCGCGCGCGGCCGGCCACACTACGGAGGAAGCATGCGCAGCACGATGATGGCGGTACCTTTGTCGCTGAACAGCCTGCTGGAGCGCGCGGGGAAATTGTTTTCCAGCAACGAGATCGTCTCGCGCCGGCCCGACAAAACGCTGGTGCGCCACACCTATGGCCAGTGGTACCGGCGCACGCGCGCACTGGCGGTGGCGCTGCAGTCGCTCGGCGTGCAGCCGGGGGACCGGGTCGCCACCCTCAGCTGGAACCACCATGTCCACCTGGAGTGTTATTTCGGCATACCGGCAGCAGGTGCCGTGATGCACACCATCAACCTGCGCCTGTCGCCCGGGGAGATCGGCTGGATCGCCGCTGACGCGAACGACCGCGTGTTGATCGTGGACGATGTATTGCTGCCGCTATACCGCCAGTTCGCGCACCTGCACCGGTTTGAGCACGTGGTCGTGCACGCCTTCTCCGGCCAGCCGGTTCCGGCAGGGTTCCTGGACTACGAGGCGCTTCTGGCCGCCGCCGACCCGGATGCGCTGGAATATCCCAAGCACGATGAAAACGACCCGGTGGCGATGTGTTACACCTCTGGCACCACTGGCCAGCCCAAGGGTGTCGTGTATTCGCACCGCTCCACGGTGTTGCATACCTTGGTGGCCAGCCTGGGCGATTTCTGGGGGCTCAAGGGGACAGATGTAGTGCTGCCGGTGACGCCGATGTTCCACGCCAATTGCTGGGGTGTGCCGTATGGCGCCGTAATGGCAGGCGCCAAGCTGGTATTCCCTGGGCCGCACCTGCATGCCGACGACCTGCTGGACCTGATGACGGCCGAGCCGCCCACCTTGTCGCTGGGCGTGCCCACTATCTGGATGGGCCTGATACAGGCTTTCGACGCCGCGCGCGAGCCCGGCCATCCCCAGTACGGGCGCTGGAAGCTGCCCAAGGGCATGCGTTCGCTGGTGGGTGGTGCGGCGGTGCCCGAGGCCCTGATCCGCGCCTTCGACGCCCACGGCATTTGGCTGCTGCAAGGCTGGGGAATGACCGAGACCTCGCCGCTCGCCACCGTCTCCTACCCCAAGGCCGAGTTGTACAACGTATCCATGGACGAGCGTTACCGTCGTGCCGCCATGGCTGGCGTCCCGGTGCCGCTAGTCGAGTTGCGGGTGCGTGGCGACGACGGGCAAGACGCAGCCTGGAACGGTCAAGCTGTCGGCGAGATCCAGGTGCGCGGCCCCTTTGTAACCGGCAGCTACCACCGGGTGCCGGTGGCCACGGACAAGTTCACCGCGGACGGCTGGCTCCGCACCGGTGACGTGGCCGCGGTGGACGAGCTGGGTTTCGTGCGCATCACCGATCGGACCAAGGACTTGATCAAGTCGGGTGGCGAGTGGATCAGCTCGGTCGACTTGGAGAATGCGCTAATGGCGCATCCCGCCGTAGCTGAGGCGGCGGTGATCGCCATCACCGACGAGAAATGGGGCGAACGCCCACTCGCCTGCGTGGTGTTCCGGGCCGGCCAGTCCGCCGGCGTAGAGGAGCTCAACGCCCACCTGGGCCGGCACCGGTTCGCCAAATGGCAGCTCCCAGAGCGCTACGAGTTCGTCGCTGCCGTGCCACGCACCTCGACCGGCAAGTTCTGGAAGCTCCGGCTGCGCGAGATGTTCCCGCGCTGAGGAAAGGGGGCCTCATCACACGAAACAACATCGTTGCCCACGCGCCGGGTCGTCCAACCCGGCGCGTGCGCGGGTCTTCTATCATCACCCCTGGTGGTTCGGCACGGACCACCCCGTACAAGTTGCTGCAGCGGGTAGATTGATGGAGACATGCAAGCGACCAAACTGAATACACCACCGCTGGCTGGCAGGCTGGTCGAGCGCAGGAATGTCTGCGACACCCTGTGCGACAGTCGTGCACGGCTGCTGTTGTTGAACGCCCCCGCTGGCTTCGGCAAGACCACGGCCATGCTGCAGTGCCGCGACCGCTTCGCGGCGCAGGGCGTGGCCACGGAATGGCTGACGCTGGATGCGGCAGACAACGATGTCTCGCGTTTCTTGTCCAACCTGGAGGCTGCAGTTCGACGGCTGGGCATCACTCCGACCCAGCCCGGCTCGCCGCACGACCTGGTGCGCGCGATTGCCGGGTTCAATGACCCGTTCGCCATCTTCCTGGATGACTTCGAGGCGGTGCATGAGCCGGTGGTGGTGGAACTGGTGCAGGAAATCCTGGGGCATCTTCCGCGCGGGGGGCGGGTGGTTTTGGCCTCACGCAGCGTGCCGGCCCTGAGCCTAGGCCGCATGCGTGTGCGGGGCCAAGTGGTGGAGGTCAACGTGGACGCCTTGCGCTTCGACCTGGCTGAGACCACGGAACTGCTGCGCCTTCGCGGTTTTGCACGTATGGGCCAGGAGGATGTCGCGCTGCTGCACGCCAAGACCGAAGGCTGGGGTGCAGCATTGTGGCTGGCTTCCATGGGTTTGCACCGCAGCGAGAGCGAGGCGCAATTCATCGAACGCTTCTCGGGCTCCGACCGTGCCGTGGCGGATTACCTGGCCGAGGACGTGCTGGCGCACCAGCCGGCCGCCATCAGGTCATTCCTGCTGCGCACCAGCGTCCTGCGCCAGCTCGAACCCTCCCTGTGCCAGGCACTGTGCCCAGAACTGGACAGCCGCCAGCTGCTCGGACAGCTGGAACACGACAACCTGTTCCTGATGCCGGTGGCCGGTGTGCCGGGAAGCTGGCGCTACCACAGCCTGTTCGCCGATTTTCTGCGCGCACGCCTGCGCCAGGAACTGCCTGATGCCATGGCGGGCCTGCACCATGCGGCGTCGGCCTCGTACGAGGCCGACGAGCGCCCGGTTCCGGCGATCGACCACGCGCTACAGGGCGGCAACTGGCCGCGCGCGCTGGCGCTGCTGGAGCAGCATGCCGAAGGCCTGCTGGAGAAAGGTCGTATGCGGCTGCTGGCGCGCTGGTTTGCCGCGATTCCAGTGGCGCTTTTGCGCCCGCACCCGTACCCTCAGGTGCTGGGTATCTGGGCCACCTGCTTTACGCGTGGCCCCTGGGAGGCGGCGCTGCAGATTGAGGCCTCGGCCTGCGTGCGTAGTGACGATGCGCGCGTGCAGGCCAACCTGGCGGCCCTGCGCCCGCAACTGCTCGCCATGCAGGACCGTTACCAGGAAGCCTATGTGGCAGGCCTGGCCAGCCTGCAGGACGTGCCAGCCGGCGGTTCCTTCGCGCGCAGCGTGTTGTGCAACAGCATGGCCTACATCTTCTGCGTGTTGGGCAATGCACGCGACGCGCATCGCCTGCTCGATGGCGCGCGCGTGTCGCGCGGGCAGGACACTTTCAACCGCATGTACTCCGAATCCATGGAAGGCATGCTGGACCTGCTTGCCGGCCGCCTGCGCCACGCCAGCGCGCGGTTCCGTCTGGCTGTGGACGCCACGCATGCGGTCAACTTCAACCACACCCATGGCAATGCCTGGGCTGGCGTGTTGTACGCCTGCGTGGCCTACGAGGCCAACCAGCTGGATCGGGCCGAGCACCTGCTCAATGTCTACCTGCCGATGGCGCGCGAGGTCGGCCTGCCCGACCACATGATTCTGAGCCACGCGATGCGCGCGCGCATCGCCTTTGTGGGTGGCGAGGTGGACCAGGCCCTGGCCACCCTGGCCGAGCTCGAGCAGATCGGCTACCTGCGCAAGCTGCCACGCGTGGTGGCGGGCGCCCGACTGGAGCGCGCGCGCCTGTTGCTGCAAAAAGGAAACAGTGCGGCCGCGCTGGAGGAGCTGCAGCGTGCCGACCTGCCCGGGATCTGGGCGCGCGAGCGCAAACAGCGCCTAATCGCACACGACCTGGACTATCTGGGCATGGCGCAATTGCGCTGGGAACTGGAGTTCGGTGACCCAGCCGGCGCGCTCGGGCCGCTGACGCGCGAACTGGAGTCGGCGCGGCTGGGCGGGCGCAACCGGCGCGTACTCAAGCTGCAGTTCCTGCGCGCCATGGCGCTGCATACCCTGGGGCAGATCGACGCTGCCATGGCTGACCTGGCGCAGGTGCTGAAGGTTGCCAGCCAGGAGGGGTTTGTGCGGATCCTGCTCGACGAGGGCCCCGCCGCCGGACCACTGGTCCGGCATTTCGCGCAGTGGCGCGATGGTGGCGATGGCACGGTCGGGAAACCGTTCGATCCCGTTTTCGCCGATCACTTCGATCAGCTGCTGCGGGCTTTCGACAATACTGGCGCCAGGCAAGCGCGGGTTTCGGAAGCTGACCCGGTCGGCGAAGTGCTGACGCACAAGGAGAACCGCGTGCTGGCCCTGCTGGCCGCAGGTTATTCGAACAGTGCCATGGCGGAGAAATTATCGATCTCTGACAGCACCGTACGCACGCACCTGCGCAGCATCAACGTGAAGCTGGGCTCCAGTAGCCGCACACATGCGGTTGCGGTGGCACGCAACCGCGGCCTGGTGGCGTAGCGGGCCCGCCTTCGTTCTTTCTTTCGTCGCATCCGACGATGGCGCGACACGGCGGCCCCCGCTAGACTGCCGCACAATGACACGCAACCACCCGAGACAACATCCATGATGGATTTCAAGGACAAGGTTGCCTTTGTCACCGGCGCCGGCTCGGGCATCGGGCGCGCCACGGCGCTGGCATTTGCCGCGGGCGGCGCGCGGGTGGCGCTGGCGGACCGGGACGCCCTAGCAGCCGCCGGACACTGGGGCTGATTCAGCAGGCGGGTGGCCAGGGGCTGCTGCTTCCATGTGACGTGGCTCACGGCGAGCAGGTGCGTGCTGCGGTCGATGCCACTTTGAGAGCCTGGGGCACTCTGGACTGCGCTGTCAATCCGGCCGGCGTAGAGGACGCCACGCGGGAACTGCTGGACGAAGACGACCCCCTCTACGACAGCACCATGGACACCAATGTACGCGGCGTGTGGCACTGCATGCGCGCACAGATAACGCAAATGCTGCAGCAACCGGGTGGTGGGTCGGTGGTCAATGCGTCGTCCGGTGCCGGTCTGGTGGGCTCGGCCCGCTCGGCCGTATACGGTGCATCCAAACACGCCGTGATCGGCCTCACGCGCGGCGCTGCCCTGCAGTATGCACGGCGCGGCATACGCGTTAATGTGGTGTGCCCCTCTGGCGTGCAGACACCGATGGCAGAGCGCATCGTCGCTTTCTTCCCCGGTGGCCCGCCCTCGGCCAGCGGCGCGCGTTACCCGCTGGGCCGCTACAGCACGGCGCAAGAGATCGCCTCCGGCATTCTGTGGCTGTGCTCCCCAGGGGCCGCGTCGGCGATAGGCAGCGTGTTAACAATCGATGCGGGGTTCACCGCAGCCTGAATGCCACTTTGAGCTGTGGTGCCGCGCGCTCGGGAATCTGCCTCCTGCTTCGCGCCTGCCTCAGCCCCCGGGGCATGCGCCAACGCGGCCTGGGCATTAATGTTCCCTCAATGGCGGATGCGCTGGAGCGCGCGTCTTGAAAAGCTGCATCACCCCAGACTCCCCATGTCCATCACGTCCAAGCCAACGCCGCCCAGGCCAGCAGGGCGCATTGCGTTAGCGCCCCGGTCCACTACGTGCGCCACCGACCCGAGCAGACCACGCTGCACCGCCTGGTGCAGAAGCACGCCCAGAGCTTCTTCGCCCAGACCGAAGAGACGAACTGTGCCAGCCTGCCGCAATTCGTCAAAGACGGGTTCGACGCGTTCCTGGAGTGTGGCATCCTGGCACACGCCTTTCTGCGCCTGCGCTGCGCCGACTGCGGCCACGACAAGCTCGTGGCGTTCAGTTGCAAGTGCCGTGGCTTTTGCCCCTCGTGCGGGGCGCGACGCATGTCGCAGACCGCCGCGCACCTGGTCGAGCATGTGATCCCGCGCGTGCCGATGCGCCAGTGGGTGCTGTCACTGCCCATTCCACTGCGCCTGCTGCTGGCCGAACAACCGGGGCTGGTAACGCCGGTGCTGCAGGTCGTGCACCGCGTGATCACGCGCCACCTGCTCGAGCAGACCGGCTTCAAGGCGGACCAAGCCGACAGCGGCGCGGTCACGTTGATCCAGCGATTTGGGCCTGCGGCCAATCACCATATTCACCTGCATTGCCTGGTGCTGGAAGGTGTGTACCGGCGCACGGACGGCGAGCCGGAATTCGTCCAGGCCGATTCCCCCACCGATGAGGCGTTACACGCGCTGCTGCACAAGATCATCACGCGGCTGCTGAAGCCGCTGACCCGCCGCGGTGTGCTCGTCGAAGAGGAGGAGGGGGGATCGAGCTACCTGGCCGCTGTCGAGTCCGATCCGGATGAGGCCCGCGCGCTCAGGCCGCTGCAGGCGGCGGCGTGTACTTACCGCATTGCCTTCGGCCCGCGCGCCGGGCAGAAGGTGTTTACCTTGCAAGGCGCCATGCCTCTGGACGTCGAGCGCGCCCAGGATCTGTGTGCCGACCATCAGGGCAACAGCGCAGCATGCGGCGGTGCGCTGCGACGCCGACGAGCGCCAGCGGCTGGAGCAGCTATGCCGCACCATCACCCGACCAGCACTGGTCAACGAGCGTGTGCAGATCAACAGCGCGGGGCAGGTGGTGCTCAAACTCAAGACCGCCTGGCGCGATGGCACCACCCACATCGTGATGTTGCCGCTGGAGTTCATGCAGCGCTTGGCTGCGCTGGTGCCGCGGCCCAGGCTGCACCTCATTCGGTTCCATGGGGTGCTGGCGCCCCATGCCAAGCTACGGGCCCTGGTGGTGCCGAACGGCCCCGAGCAAGCCACCGGCAAATCGGAGCTCACCGCGACCGAGCCAGGCTGCGCGCACAGCCGGCCGGCGCGCATCAGATGGGCCCGGCTGCTCAAGCGCGTGTCCCAGCTCGACATCGAGCACTGGCCGAACTGCGGTGGTCAGCTCAAGATCATCGCCGCCATCCTCGAATCGGCGGTAATCGAGCGCATCTTGACGCATCTGGGATTGCAAGCCAGGGCACCGCCCCGGATGCCGGCGCGCGGAGATTTTGAGCAGGCGGCGTGAAGGCGGCCCGGCACTCCGGGCTGCGGGCAGGGGCTGCGCATGTCGCTGGTCGAGCCCGGTGAGGGGCCACGAAGCGCGCGGGTTTACCCGATGCCCTGGCGGCTTTCAGATCAGGCGGCGGGGCTGCTGCTGCTCAGTGTGCGATTGGCCAGGCCCAAACTTCCCCGGCAGATCAGCCCTGAGCGGGCGAGTCCGTCCCAGTGGACCCGAAAACATTCCGTTTGAAAATCTTATTCCGATAGGCGATTTCACTTCTTGAAAATCCGCCAAAATTTCGCGACAACGCCGTTTTTGGATCTTGTTGTTGCTGCCGACCGGACGCTGATTTGACCTAGGGAAATTATTGCCCCACCTTGGCAGGGAGCAACTCGTTGCTGGCATTGGGATGCAGGGGTTTTGCTGTGGATCAGTCAGAATCGACGCCGTGGGTCAATTTGGCGTCGGAGCACACACAGCCTTGCAATTTCCACGCATAAGTCTGCACCCAGTCTCACTGAGCGTCCTCGCCAATTCTTCGTCCAACCGCTTTTCGATGGTACTTTTGTTTGGATCTAGGAATACTCGAAATGAAGAATCGTTATTCCATGCGGGTCCTGGGACGATATTAGATCCCTTCCGGGGATCGAATAATTCCTTCACATGAGGCTCCAGTAGATGCCACACCGGCGGTGCGGCTTGCTGGAACCAAGGCTATAGCCCCTTGTTCACGCATGAAAAATTGTCCGTTTTAATGGACAAGAGAAGAGCCGTATCGCAGGGGTTACTTCGCGATACACTTTGACGACCGAAATGCAAATCTATGTCCCCCGATCATGAAGTACACGTCGTTGGCGCCAAGCGCCAACATTTGACACTGTTGTTTATTGATTTGTCGGGGTCAAGCCACATTGCCGAGTCACTGGAGGCCGAACAGTTCGCGGAAATTCTCAGCACTCTACGAACCACGAGTCGTGAGTCGATCGAACGCTTCGGCGGCTGCGTCGTCCGTATGCAGGGTGACGGCGTGCTTGCAGTCTTTGGTCATCCGATTCCAACGGACAAGGATTGCCTGCATGCTGCGCAGGCTGCTCTTGAGATTCACAGCGGTTTCGACGAAGCATACGGTGGTAAATTGCCAATGAGCTTACGGCCGTTGCAGCTTCATTCAGGACTTCACGGCGGATTGATACTGATCTCGCAAGGTGATGTCGAGCGCGGTCGTTTTGAGTTAGTTGGCGATGCCGCCAACACAGCGGCACGGCTGGCCCAATTGGCGCCACCAGGCGTCTTGTTGGCTGATCTGGATTCTCTGGGTCCACATGCACAGCACTTCCAACTTGACAACGTCACCGAGATAGAAATGCCAGGCCGTACGAAATTCGTTCGTGCTGCACACTTGATCAAACACAACGGTCCGCGTCGCATGCTGGAAAGTAGTACGCAGCGCGATTTGACACCATTCTTCGGGCGTGCCGAATTGCTGAATTTGTTGACAGCGCGGTTGACGGATACGACGTCGGCAGCAGACAGTCGGCAGATCTTCCTTCTGGGACCTTCTGGTATTGGCAAATCACGTCTTTTGGACGAGATCGCGCGTCTGCCTCAAACCAGCATGTGGGCTTGCCTGCGAGGGTCCTGTGCCGATGAATCCCGTTCGCAAGTGCTGCAGCCATTTGTGGAAATGGTGCGTGCGCAGCAGCGACCGATCCCCGAGGGACCCGTTGGGTTAGCCGATGGGCTGCTCAGCGCAATTTCTAGGACCACCGGTGGCGGACCTCTGCTGCTGCTGATCGACGATTGGCAGTGGGCTGACGATGCATCCCGCAAGTTGCTCGAACGCATATTGGTCAGCGTACCCGTGCTTCTGGTGGTGTTAGCCAGTCGACCACTGCACGATATTCCAGAGCTTGGAGGTAATGGCATCCACTTTGAGATAGCGCCGCTAGACGAATCCGACGCGGCGCGCCTAGTGAGGTACTGGTTGCCAAGGGCGGACCCGTTCACGATCGGTGAGATCTACCGTCATGCCGGCGGTGTTCCACTCTATGTTGAAGAGCTTGCGCACTCGGTAGCTTCCCAGCAGCCGTTGCATCCAACGCAGCAGCGCTATAGCACCTCAAGTTGGCTTGTTGCGCTTGTGACATCCCGCCTGGCGCGCCTGCCGGCCGACCAACAGGAGGTAGTACGTACTGCTGCGGTACTGGGCAACTCCTTCCCGATTTGGCTACTTCTAGAGGTAGGCGGATGGCGTAACGTCGACCTGGATTTGAACACACTGGCACAGGCTGATTTCCTCTTCTCGCTGGAAAGTCAAAGCAGTCTGCGCTTCAAGCATGGCCTCACACGAGCAGCGGTCTACGACACGGTCGGACTGCAGGAGCGCAGAGCCATCCACCGGCGTGGGACCCGCGCCTTGGCGCTATCAGCCACGGGTGCGCCTTCGATGGAGGTGCTTGAGGGGCTCGCCTACCATTCGCGCGCGGCAAGTTTGTGGGACGAGGCAGCAGATTATGCTGAACTCGCTGCTGATCAAGCGGCAGCTGCCTTTGCGATGGACGTCGCCCGCCGCCACTACATGGGAGCACTCGATTCCCTTGAGGCTCGCGGACTTTCAGAAACAAGTGTCGGCGATAGGGCGGGCCTTGAACGCTGGTGCAGGGTCGTTCACAAGCTGGGGATGACCTGCATCTTCGATCCGCTCGCGTTGCCCAACGCCCTCCCCCTCTTTGAGCGATGCGTAGCGCGAGCCCAAATTACGCAGGATGCCAGCTTGGTCGCTCGCTCCCTCTACTGGCTGGGATACCTCTGCTACGGTCAAGGGCAGCCACGCCGAGCCGAGAGGTATTGCCGAGAGGCGCTGGCGATCGCTGGAAACCTAAATGAGGTGCGCTTGACCGCACAGCTCGAGGCTACGTTGGGGCAGGTGCTAGCGGCCTCAAGCGCCTACGACGAGGCACTGCCGTTAATGGAACGCGCGCTAGTACTCAAACAACAAGGCTCGCGCCGCAGCGCAGCATTGGCAATCGGGTCGGCCTTCACGCTGGCTTGCAAGGCCAGCGTGAAGGCCGATCGCGGCGACTTCGATGCCGCACATGCGCTGCTTGCAGAGGCTAGCCTTCTAGTCGGCGATACGGCGCACCCGATCGCGAACTCGGTTCGCAATTGGGCGATGATTATTCTGCTATGGCAAGGACGTTGGCAAGATGCTATAGAAGTCGCTGGCCAAAGCGTCCGCCTAGCTCACAGCACTCAGGCGCTACTTCCACTGGCGATCAGTCGAGCTTCAGAGGGTTATGCACGCTGGCTCGGTTTGCGATCACCTGAAGGCTTGGACCAGATCGTTCAAGCCGTGAATTGGATGGAGCAACGGCGCGGTAAGTTCTTCAGTTCTATCTACTATGGCTGGCTCGTTGAGGGCTTCGTAGCCGAAGGGAAAATGGTAGTGGCCCGTTCCCATGCGGCAGCCCTGATTGGCCGTGCACGCGCAGGCGACTTGCTTGGCTTAGCGGTAGGCTACCGAGCTCTGGCACTGGCTGAGTTGGAGGCTGGCAACCTGCGCCGCATCGAGCGATACTTGGAAAGAGCAAGTCACTGCGCCATGCAACGTGGATCTCGGCGCGAAGCAGCGCTGAACGAACTGTGCAAAGCACGAGTTTTGCACCGGTTGAACAAGGGATCCGAAGCAGCCGTTCATGCTCGGCATGCCCACACCGAATTTGCGGCGATGAATATGCATTGGCACGCTCATAGTGCCACCGGTTTTTGCTAGCTTCAAAGAGGCGCGCCAATAGTCGCGAAACTGGGTGAGGATTTACTCAATGCGCCCCACTGAAGCCGGTACTAGCACTGTTTCGATCTGCTTCTTTGCTTCACGTGCCAAAGCTCTGTGACCGTCGACACTTGGATGCAGTTCGTTCAGCCAATACTTTCGGTAGCCACTTTTAAGGTCGTATCCTGGTTGCGCAGCGAGCGTATCAGTTAACTTCAGGTGGTGAACACTGTCTGAGGCGAATTTCGCTGCAAGCAGCGCGATCATATTGTTTAGTTCGCCGATCAGAATTTTCATGATCTCGCATCCCTGCGCGAAGGTGTAACCGTAACGCCCAGTGATCACGGGCGCAAGCCAAGGGCCGGGATAATGCGGAAAACCTTCGCCATCAGGCAACGGATAGTCATAGCCGTGGACAAAGATCGGCGTCTTACCCTCGGTGGCGTCAATTAGATTTTTCAGCACCGTGGTCAGCTGGCCGGCCAGGCGTTCGTGTACAAATTTAGCTATTGCTCCTGGCTTGAACGGATCGCTCGGATTCCCTTCACGCAGCAACTCAGTTAGCGGCTGCTTGCCCTCAGCATCCAAAGCGTGGATGTCATTGCCGCCTCCATCGATCAATACTGCATCTGGTCGCTGCGCTCTCACCGTCGAGTAGAACGCAGTGCGCCTTGGCACGGCAGCCATCTCCGCCAACCTGAGCCCGCTTCGCGAATGCGTCACGAAACCACCTGTTTCGAAGCCGAGTTCAGCGAGCGCCCAGCGAAGGTCCCACTCCTTGTCGGTGAAGGGATGCGTCAGGGTGAACCACGAGTCTCCCCAGGCGAGAAGTTTTTTTCGTTGCGCCGCTTTCTCTTGCAATCCGCGCACGCTAAAAACACTGGCGAAACTGCCCTTGCGCCACCCGTGCTTCACGACATCGCTCATTGACTCTTCGATAGGATAGTCTGGCGCAGGAAAGTCGCCCTCAAAGGACAAAATTCCGTGGGTTGTGGCCGGGCGCAACTGATAGTGCGTGTCGACGAGCGCGCTCAACAAACCGGTAATGATTCCCATGGCAGGCAGGTAGCCAGGGCAGGCATGCGTTGGTGCAGAGCCCACCTGTTTGCGTACGCCACCGAAGATCGGCCTCACGTCGGACTGATTCGATTCCAGACCTTGGTGGGTAGCCGACACCAGCGCAAGAATCAGCCTATCGTCGGACTGAACAGACTCTGCCTGATGTGAAACGGTGCGGGCCAACTCGTGCGCCGTCTTTGCGGTTCGCCATATCAGTTCGGGCACGGGACGCAACTGCATTGCCCGACAGATCGGCGCATGTAGTACTTCGGCCGCAGAGGTCCCGTCGTTAAGGGCTCCGGCACCAACGCTGGCGCGCAGTTGCCACATTGTGCCGTCGCGCAGCCATTCTGCGACTATGCGCCGCGACCCCCCTTCAATAGTGGGCACGAAACCCATAATCGCCCCGACGATTGTCCGCGCGGCGAGGTCTAAGTCTGGGGCACTACCTTGCGCGTCCAGCACTGCGCGAGAAACTCGACCGCCCATCGTTTTGTGATGCGCGTTCAGGAAACTAGTCATACGCTTGCGCAGGTGGCGGCCCTGGCGGAGCGCGAGGTCTTCGACAAGTTGTCCCGGCAAGGGTTGGAACGTACTCCGCGAAGGGCTTATAAACTGCCCGGGATAATATGCAGGGCCTTTCTCGCGCCAAGCCCAACTGAAGCCGCGGGCCTCAAAGTGGCCACCCTCTTGGGTAATGCCGAACCATTCTTCTACAACCTTAGCCAGCACCTTCGCGACGACT
>Ga0209181_10006375_pt1 | contig 16559 bp, 12 predicted proteins | sample MAT05_FD_187208 | JGI IMG/M metagenome (GOLD analysis project Ga0209181, IMG submission 187208) | Freshwater microbial communities from Lake Fryxell liftoff mats and glacier meltwater in Antarctica - MAT-05 (SPAdes) (version 2) | ecosystem: Environmental > Aquatic > Freshwater > Ice > Liftoff... | reverse complement strand
TTTGACCACATCATGCGGCTTATTAAAGCCCGCGCTCGGCATTACCTATCTCCTCAATGAGGCCAAACCACTTTAGATTTCGTTGTCGAAATGAATTTCGACCTACATCAAAAACCGCATCACATCCACCCCATCCGGGTAGTCGTTCAAGGTCGGTTTCTGACTTTCTCCAAACGGCAAAACGGTGAAACCGTTGACCTTTATTTTTCCCACAACACATTGAATTTCATCACGTTTTGAAGCAAGCAAGGCGTCCAAATCCTGCAACTCATCATAGTATTCGTAGTGAACGGAAGCGATGCGGGCTTGTAGCGAGTGATCTTCTTTCATGAGCAGGCAGCCGTTGTTTTTATGTGGCACGCCGTTCATGATGTAAAGCGTGAAATTGTAGTCGAAGTTATTTTTGTACTTGTCGTGGTTAATCATTTCACGGTACTCGTGCAGGGCTTCGAGCAGGGTATCAAATTGGTAACCGTGGGGCACATAAATTTTGCTCACGTTGCGGCAACCCAATCCGAAATAGGAGAAAATATCCTGACCAAGGGCGTGTAGCTCTTCCGCTGTTTCCATGCCACTAAGCACGGCTACAGCATTTCGGTTGCGCCGGATGATATGCGGGTATTTGCCAAAATATTGCTCAAAATACCGGGCGGTATTGTTGCTCCCGGTGGCGATGACCATGTCAAAATCCGTCAGCCGTTCGCCTTCGCTCAAAAACTCGGTGTAAGCCCAGGATTCGTGCGCCCATTCGCCCATTTTTTTTACGAGCAGTGGCAGCAACCGTTTGTCCTTGTCGCTGAGTTTGACCTTGGCGCGGTGGCCAGCTACGAAGACGCAAAGCCAGTCGTGAAAACCCACTAAAGGAATATTCCCGGCCATGATAAGGGCGACGGTGTTTGGCGTTGGGTCATTGGGCGTTGGGTCATTGGTCATTGGGTCATTGGTCATTGGGTCATTGGTCATTGGGTCATTGGGCGTTGGGTCATTGGGCGTTGGGTCATTGGTCATTGGGTCATTGGTCATTGGGTCATTGGTCATTGGGTCATTGGGCGTTGGGTCATTGGGCGTTGGGTCATTGGGCGTTGGGCTTAATGACCCAGAATGCCCCAATGACCAATGACGATATTGCGCTACCCAGACTTCCAGCTTGACCTTGTCCAAAAACTCGTTGGCAATGGCATTCAATGCTTTGCGTGTGTTTTCTTCGGTGAACCACTTGTTCTCCAGATAGGATTGTTGAATGGCTTGGTCGAGTTCGTCATCGCCGCCGGAGCGGAGGAAGTGGCCGAGTTCGGCGAGGAGGTCAATGCGTTGCTGGAGCGTCACGAGTGGGTTGAATTTGAGGGGCAAAGGTAGGGAACGCGGATTACGCGGAAGGGGCTGATTTTCGCGGATGAGTGTAGGATTAGCGGCGTACCCCGGAACTCTGTTCCGGGACTTGGCTTTGGGAAATTGTTAGAGATTTAGCGGTGTACCCCGGAACTCTGTTCCGGGACTTGGCTTTGGGAAATTGTTAGAGATTTAGCGGTGTACCCCGGAACTCTGTTCCGGGACTTGGCTTTGGGAAATTGTTAGAGATTTAGCGGCGTATCCCGGAACTCTGTTCCGGGAAATTATTTCGGCATTTTCCGAGACATACTCCCCGGAACGGAGTTCCGGGGTACTTACCTTGACGACCATCCTTGAAATCCGTAAGTCCACCGCTATCATTTCTTTGCAAACCTCCGCCCGCTTACCATCCATCCAAATCCAGCCGACCAAGCCTCCAATAACACGGAGGTAAACAACATCACGCCCAAATTTTTTGACAACTGAAGGTATTTGCATGGAAGCGCTAATTTTTGAGGAAGAACGACCCAAATATCGCTTTCGTGCAAATATCTGCTAGCCAAATAACAATCGCTTTAAACAAACCCTCCCAATTTACGTTTTCGGGCAAGAAACCGCGTTAAATCTTCATGCCAGAATCAACTACAACCACCCTTACGCCACAACGTCGTCTTCTCCGTTTGCTCGGCCAACACCGACGTGAAATCCGCTACATCCTTCTGTACGCTGTGGTGTCAGGTGTCATCAATCTTTCTTTACCGCTTGGTATTCAAGCAATTATCGGCCAAATAGCCGGTGGCGGCATCAATGCCTCCTGGGGCGTTCTGGTGCTTTTTGTTTTGGTGGGCGCTGCGCTTACGGGCATCCTGCGCATCATGCAACTTTCAGTAATGGAATACATGCAGCGCCGTATTTTCATGGAATCAGCGGTGGAGTTTGCACTGCGCATCCCTCGGCTTAATTTGGACAGTTTGCGCAAGGAGCACCTCCCGGAACTTGTCAACCGTTTTTTTGACACCATTACGCTCCAAAAGGGGCTGCCGAAATTACTGATTGACGGCAGTACCGCCGTGCTCCAAATTGTTTTTAGCCTGCTGCTGTTGTCATTTTACCACGCCAGTTTTCTCACGTTTTCAATGCTTTTGCTGGGTATATTGTTCATCCTATTCTACTGGATGGCACCCAGGGGGATTCAATCAAGCCTTCTGGAATCCAAGTATAAATACAAATTGGTGTTTTGGCTGGAGGAATTGGGACGGGTTGCCGTGACCTTCAAACTGGCAGGAGAGAATGATTTTCCGCTGCGCCGCACCGATGAAATTGCCAACTTGTACCTAGATGCCCGCGCCAAACACTGGCGTGTTTTGATGCTAAAATTTATCAGCAGCGCAGCCTTCAGGGTATTGGCCATGGGAAGTTTTTTGGTCTTGGGCAGCCTGCTGGTGATGCAGAACGAGTTGAATATCGGGCAATTCGTAGCCGCTGAAATCCTTATATTTTTTGTCATAGAATCGGTCGAAAAATTAGTCATGCTGCATGAAACCGGCTACGATGTGCTCACCGCGACTGAAAAACTGGGGCAGGTTGCAGATCTTCCCCTGGAACGTGAAGGAGGGGTGCGGGTAGAAGAGTTCTGTGCCAATGCGCAGCCATTATCGGTTGAGCTGCGCAATTTGAGCTATCAATTTCATGATGCAGACATTGCTGTTTTAAAAAACCTCTCCTTGAAAATCAATGCAGGAGAACGGGTGGCAGTGGCAGGTTACAACGCTTCAGGAAAAAGCACCCTGATGCAAATCCTTTCTGTAGTTCGGCGTGATTTTACTGGTTCCTTGTTATTCAATGGACTGCCCAAACAAAACCTAGACTTGCGCAGCCTCCGCGAACATATTGGAGACCTTTCCTCTCAAGAGGATATTTTCAAGGGTTCTATATTGGAAAACATTACACTAGGAAACCCGCAAATATCGCTTCGTGATGTGCTGGATGTGGTAGAAAAAGTAGGGCTCAATGCCTTTGTGCGCGACAGCCCCCAAGGTTTGGACACCGAATTGATGTCGGGAGGCAAAAACTCCCCGCGCAGTATTATCACAAAGATCCTTGTGGCGCGTTCGGTGGCAGCGCAGCCGAACCTGCTGGTGATGGAGGAACCCTTGGCAGGACTCAATTTCCGGGACAGGCTTGGCATCGCGCAGTTTTTGGCCGACCGAAAGCAGCCCTGGACGCTCATTTGTGTTACGGAGGACCCGGTTTTGGCGGCATTTTGTGATCGGGTATTGATTTTGAAAGAAGGAGAAATTGAGTTCGACGGTACTTTTGAACAAGCACAAAAGAGTAAGGATTTTGAAAGGGTATTCCGCGCCAACCTGGTATAGGTTTTTTAAATCATTTATATGCTCAACATCTCAGACAATAAACTCCCTAGCTCGGCCTATCCCAAAACTATGGATGGAATAGGCAAAAACAAGCTGCCAGCCTGGCATTGGTCGGTTCGACGGCTTTTGGCAGTGATGCTGGGGATTTTTCTGATTTTCATGTTTCTCCCTTGGACCCAAAACGTGCGAGCGGATGGGCGCGTGACCACCCTTCGCCCTGAACAACGCCCTCAAACCGTCCACGCCACGATATCCGGTCGCATTGAACGCTGGTATGTTGCAGAGGGTCAAGCCATCAAACGTGGGGATACGCTCGTTTTTTTATCTGAGGTAAAATCCGAGTATTTCGATCCCGAACTCGTAGCGCGGGTGGGCGAACAGGTTGCTGCCAAAAAGGGTTCCATCACTTCATACGGCCAAAAAGCGGGGGCGCTGGAAGATCAAATCGAGGCCATGCGTCGTGAACTCGAAAGCAAAATCCTACAAACCCGCAATAAGATAGAGCAAGTGCGACTAAAAATTCAAAGCGATACCCTCATGGTCGTACAAGCTCGGATTGATTTGCAAGTAGCTCAACGTCAATTGAATGGCGCTAAAAATTTGTACGACAAAGGACTTGAGCCGCTCACCAAACTGGAAGAACGCCGCCTGAAACTCCAAGATACAGAAACGAAATTGGTAACCGCCGAAAATCAACTGGGCAGCAGCCGCAACGACCTTGCCATTTACAACAGTGAATTGCGGCTCATCCAGAACGAAACAGCCAACAAAATAGCCAAGGCCCAAAGTGACCGTTTCAGTACGCTCAGCGATCAATTCGATGCACAGGCCAATGTGAGCAAACTGCAAATTGAACGCGAGAATTACGCGCGTCGGCAGTCATTCTACTACATCCTTGCCCCTCAGGATGGTTTTGTAGTACAGGCGATCAAACCCGGCATTGGCGAAATTATCAAAGAAGGTGAACCGCTGCTCAGTATCCAACCATCTAATTATCAATTGGCAGTAGAAATGTATGTGAAACCGCTTGATCTACCGCTCTTGTCAGTCGGAAGCTCGGTGCGCTTCATTTTTGATGGCTGGCCGGCATTCTTTTTTAGTGGCTGGCCGGGTGTTTCTTTGGGCACTTTTGGCGGGCAAGTGGTGGCTATTGACCGGAATATCAGTGGTAACGGCAAGTTTCGGGTGTTGGTCGCGCCAGCAGTTGCGGATCATCCCTGGCCCACGGCAATTTTGCCTGGCGGAGGCGCCAAAGGTATTGCGCTCCTCAGCGATGTACCCGTTTGGTATGAACTCTGGCGTGTGCTCAACGGCTTTCCGCCAGACTTGTATAAAAATATGCCGGGCGCAGGCAGCAAAGCAAAGGAGGAAAAGAAATGAAAAAAGCCTGGTTGATCCTTGTGGGGTGCATTTCAGCCCTTTGTTTACTGCCACTTTCATCCCCTGCACAAACCCTTGAGTACCCTGAATTTCGACAGCAAGTCCTTGAAAATCATCCACTTGCACGGCAGGCTGACTTGTATCGGGATCAGGCCAGTGCTATGTTGCTCCGTGCTAAAGGAGGTTTCGATCCAAAGGCGTACGCTGAGCATTTTGGTAAAAATTTCAACGGGAAAACCTATTTCCAATACACTGAGGCAGGGCTTAAAATCCCGACCTGGGCTGGTTTGGAATTCAAGGGCGCGTACAATCTTGCATCGGGTAGTTTTTTGAACAGCGAGAACCGTTTGCCTGAAAACGGTCAGGCCAGTTTTGGATTGAATTGGACCTTGGGGCAAGGGCTGCTGTTTGATGAGCGTCGGGCCGGGCTTCAATTCGCTCGGGCAGGTCTCGCAATGGGTGAAGCAGAACGTTCAGCGGCCCGTAATGACCTAATGCTCGAAGCAGCAAAGACCTATTGGACCTGGAATTTTGCTTCCAATGTAGTGGGCATCGTAGAAGACGCGCTGCGCCAGGCCGAGATCCGGCACGATGGCCTTCGACAAAGTTTCCAACAAGGCGAACGTTCGGTTTTCGATACGCTGGAAACTTTCATTCAGGTTCAGAACCGACAAGTGGAATTGCAGTTTGCCCGCGTGGATGCCCAAAATACTGCATTAGCGCTGACTGGATTTTTATGGGATGCTGAAAATCAAGTGCTTACACCTGAAAACCTACCTGCTACACCCGCGCTATTAACGGCAGAAATTGGGGCAGGAATGCCCTCTGATGTGGAAAGTTTACGCCAGACTGCGCTTGCTCAACATCCTGAATTGCGTCTGTATCAAGTCAAACTTCGCCAACTAGAGACCGAACGCCGCCTCAAAAATGAAAAGCGAAAACCGATCCTCGACCTGAGTTATAACTTGTTGGGCAATAACTGGCAATTCTTTCCAACGGCCTCCGTCGAAGGCCCTGCCATGTTGGCCAATGATGTAAAATGGGGTTTGGATTTCAGTTACCCACTGCTGAACCGAAAAGCGCGGGGCGACTGGCAACTGACTCAGATCAAAATTGTGCAAACAGAACTGGAATTGCAGCAAAAACGGCAAACCGTAGAAATCAAAGTTCAACAGTATGCCAATGACCTGGTGAACCTTCGCGCGCAGGCCATGCTTTTCCGCGACGTAACAGCCAATTACCGCCGGCTTTTGGATGGGGAAAATGAGAAGTTCTTCCTGGGCGAGAGCTCTATCTTTTTGGTCAACACCCGAGAGCAGCGTTGGCTGGATGCGCAGTTGAAATACCTCAAACTGCTCAGCGAACTGCGCAAAACAGAGGCTGGTTTGCAGTGGGCTGCGGGGATTTTGGGCGAGTAATGTTAGTACCTTGCCTTCCAAAATTTATATTGAAATGCTTCGACACCAAAGGTTCATTACTACAGCCTTTAAAATAAGCTTGGGTATTTTGCTTAGCTTCATTTCTTGGATCCAAGTATCAGCACAAACTTGCTCCTGCCCAGCATCCTTCGCGTTTATCCGACAAAAAACGGAGCTTAATTATGCGGGTTTTTCGGAGAAGGTGACCCCCGTTTCTCGGCGAGAGTACGAGGAGCACACCCGTGTTTTTCAACAGCGCGAGGATAAAGTACAGAACAACTCACTCCGCTACCGGCACAGTAGGCAAGACTGGCCTCAATACTACTACCGTCCGTCGGTTCTTCTGGCGGCCTTCAGGGGTTTCGTTGGAAGTCACTGGATAAAACTCGCCCTTCCCGATGGGGGTAATTTGATTGGCATTTACGTTGTAGTCGCGGATAAGGATACGCACCGCATTGGTGGCACGCGCAAGGCTCCAATCCCAAGTATCTTTCAATGTTTTTTCTTTGGGCGGCAATACGTTGTCGGTATAGGCCAACACTTCTACGGAGAGCGAGGGCCTTGCAGCAAGAAATTCGGCAAGTGGCTTTAGCAAGTCCTTACCTTTTACACTGATATTCAGTCCGGTAGGCTCGAAAAGCACGGCATCAGGCAAGCTGAGCATGATGGATTCACTTTCTGTAATGGCCGTAACGCCGGTGCTGCTGAACGGGAAATAGGCTTTTATCAAATCACCCTCCAGGGCAGAAAGAATTGCCTTCCGCTTGTCTTGCACAGATTTCACTTTCTTTATCAAGGATTCACGCTGTTCAAGTGTGGCATTGGTGGCGGCCAGTCTTTTTTCGAGTGCGGTTTTTTCGGTGGCAAGTTTGCTGGCCGATTCGCCCATGGAGCGGGTGGTAGATCCGAGCTCTTCTTTTAGGTTTTCAATCTCTGTATCTTGTCTGCCAAGGTCTCGGGCAAGGTTTTCGGTTGTTTTTGTTAGTGCGGCCGTTTCTCGTTTTCGATCCAGGAGTTCCTGCACCAGCACCTTTTCGCGTTCCTCGGCAGCGGATCGGGCAGCGCGTTCAGCGCGATAAATTTTTGGTTTTACACAAGAAAAAATGCTTAGGATGGCCAGCCCGATGAGCGCGGCAAGGGTTGTTTTCTGCATCGTTTGTTTTTTAATTGTTTAATATTAAGCGGGAGTGGTTTAGATTTGGGCGTATACACAATTATTTGTACTCAGCCCTAAACCCTCAACCCTCAACCCTCAACCCTCAACCCTCAACCCTCAACCCTCAACCCCAATCATCGAACCACCGTGGCAAAGCCTTTGAACTCATTTTGTTCGCCTCTTGGCCCCGTAAATGTAACAACATAAACATAAACACCTTCAGGCGACATCCCGCCAGAATTTCTTTTTTCGCCGTTCCATTTGTCGTTAGGGTTGGTAGTTTCAAAAACCACTTCTCCCCAACGGTTCCAGATGGACATTTTGAAATTGGAAGCGCCATTGAGGTAGCCTTTGCCAAAGAAGTCGTCGTTTTTGCCATCTCCATTGGGTGTGAAGGCATTTGGCATATACCAAGTCACAATTGGGCGGAAGTCCAGTTCTTTTGAAAGGGAATCTTTGCAACCTGCGGGGTGTGTCACAATGAGCCGAACGGTTACCCGACCGGTATCCAAAAAGGTATGCGTTGGGCTTTGCTCCAGCGTAGTGAAGTTGGGCCCGAGTCGCCAGTTCCAGTGTGCTGCGCCAATGGATTGGTCAATGAAATGAACGGTATTGTTGAAATTGGTAAAGTCAGAATCAGGGTCGCAGCTAAAGGCCGCAAACGGCTTAGGCTCTACCCGAATGAGGTTGGGAAAGTCAGCATCTATATAGCAGCCTAGGGGCGAGGTGATTTCGACCCGCACATCATAGGTGCCCTGTTCGTCGTATAAATGGCTGGGACTGATTATGTTTTGGGTAGAGTCGCCATCGCCAAAATACCATACAATGTTATAGCTGTTGTCAATGGGTGTTGAAAGGTTGTCAAAGAAAATCTCTGCCGGAACACAGCCAAGGTAACTGCTGGGCTGGATAATAATTACAGGAGGTACCGGAAACCACTGGATAACCACGGTCGTGTCGTCGGAGCATTGGTTCATGTCGCTCACCTTGAGTTTAACAGGGTGATTGCCCGGAATGGGATATTGATAGGTAGGGTTTTGGAGGTTGGACGCCGAGCCGGGTATGCCAAAGTTCCATTTCCATTGGTTCACGCCGCCCTCTCCGGTGGAATTATCGGTGAAGATTACGGGCCCTGCTACGCAGGTGTCGTAGTCAGAGGCAAAGGAGGCGTTTACCTCTGGGAAGATGCGTACATGGATGAAAGCCGTATCGCTACAGCCGCCGCTGCTTTGATTGATCAGGAGCATCCCGTGGTACAGCCCTGTATCAGGGAATGTAAAAGCAGTGAACCATTTGTTCACGTTGTCTGTCACGGTAGTACCGTTGATGTCAAACCTCCATTCTACATCCTGAACATTACTAGCTTCGGTGGTTTTGTTTTCAAAAAAGATGGTCTTTTCACCACAAGATTTTATGGTGTATTCTTCAATATTGATGGTCAAAGAGTCGGCACTCAATTTGGCATCAATGTCAGGGGTACAATCGGCGACATTGAATTGGAACTCGCGTTGCACGGTAGATAACAATTGCCCATTGCGGTATTCTTGTACACACACTGCTACAACGAATTGTCCGATTATCTCCGCCGTTCCAGTGATTGTGCCCGAAACCGGATTGATGGTAACCTGTGGGTTGCCGCCGACCGGGTTGGCCGCCGTATACGTTGGCACAGCATAAGGCACTTTGTCGAATGGCGGAGGACAGGGCGGCGTAGGCTTGGCGCCAATACAGGTGAATAGGTCAGGAGTGAAAGTGATGTTGCCACCACCTGCCAAGGCTTGGCAAAAATTGTACACCAAAATATCCCCCTCAGCGTCTATGGCAGAGTGGTTGAAAACCAATGGCAGGTTGTTGCAAATAATGATCGGCGGAAAGTTGGTAAAAGTCGGGCTGTTGTTGCAAACCGCCATAGCTTCTGGTGTAAGTTCTATGGAATAAGTAGCGCCAACGTCACCTGGATTTACGATGTTCGTAATGGTATTATTTCTGCAACAGCGTTGATATACAATGAAATAACTCTCATTGGTAAGCACTGGGAGGTTTGTTTCAAAGGAATAAACGGCCTCTTCAACACAAACGAGCGGAATGTTCGTCACACACTGAGGCGTGTCCGGGATCAATTTGGTATAGTCGTAATTGGTGATGCTAAAGGTAGAATGAAGCGAGTTGTTCAATTCTGTTCCCTTATAAATAGCAAACTCAGCGGGCACGTCAAAAGTTGCCCCATTGCCGTAGCAGTCGCGGAAGATGTGCATCGTAAACCGCCAGCGCTTCACCCCTGGGCTGATTTCACCCAGACAAGTGTAGGTGATATCGCCGCCAATTATGTGCCGCGCTTCGACCACTGAGGGGAAAAGTAAAAGTGCAAAAAGTGTAATGCGAAAAAAAATATTTAATCTGTTCATGTTATTCAGTGCAGGTTGGAGGTGCTTGTATTTGAGATCAGAAATTGTGAGCATACTACTGGACATTTTTCACGCAGATAATGCCCTTGAGCACTTCACAGACCAATATCGTGAGTATTTCAGCCGTGTCGACGTTTAAGAGGAATGTGCGTTGATGCATTGATGGAAGCCTTATTTATTATGTACGACAAGAAGTTTGTTTATTCCCAGTAACTCCCCTTTTCCCCCGATGTAGCGAATCAAATACCCGCCTGGTGGCCAATTTTGAGTATCCAGCATCAGCGTACCGTCTATATTTATCGGAGCGGTATCCAATGGTCGCCCCTGCACATCGGTGATGAACAAGTGCCCCGGCCCTCTGAGCACGCTTATCTGTGTCGACTCGTTCGCAGGGTTGGGGCTGACCACTAACCCGGCCTGATTACTTTCAAGTTTTGGCTCATCATCCGTGCCGACGGTAAGATAATTGCCCGTCTGGCACCCCGGCTCAAAACAGCCGAGGCTGTCCAATTTCAGAAGCCAAGACTGAAAGGTGCCGTCAGGGTGCTGAAAATTGCCCGCGATGATATAGCCCCCATCGTCGGTCTGGCGCACGGACTCGAAGGAGGAGCCGAAGATAAAATCCTGGCCCATTATGGGCGGCCTGGCCAACCGCTCCCACACAATCGCCCCATCTTCGTCCATCTCGAAAAGGTGGGGCCTGAGCGTCTCCGCTGCGCTGATGCCGCCGCCCACCACATGCTTTCTATTGTTGGTGGCAAACGCGGGAATGTACTCTGGGAAACTGATGCTGTAATCAGAAGTGTAACTTTTCCAGACAAAGTTATAGTCCATGTCAACGGCGTTGACCCATTGCAGGGCATTTGGGTCCAAGGAACGTGTCCGATTCACAAAGGCCAGCCTGTCCTCTCCAATGGGCAAGAGCCAACCTGTCCAACTACTATTACCCCAAGTGGCATCTTTGATGAAAAGCACCGTGTCCCGCTTTACATCGCCGTCAAAATCCATCTCCAAAAAGCCATACCCATCATAGGGCGGTTGCAGCGTATCTATGATCTTGTAGATGGCATTGTAGCCCACAATCAGTGTACTGTCGTTTTTCAAGTGAAGGCCGTAGGTTTGGTATTGGTAAAACCCCGAATGATATTTTCTGTGCCACAGTTCATTTCCCATGTTGTCTATCCTGATCAGACCAATGATCGAACTGTCTGGAAAAGGGATAGAAGTAGTGAGTGCCATAATGAAGCCTCCATCGGGCAATTGTATGGCATTGCGACAAAGATTGTAGGCGGTGTAGTTAAATTCCTTTCTCCAGATCGTATCGCCCAACCAGGTGGTTTTGAGCATATAAGGCCGGTAAAGGTTCTGCCCGGCTCCAATAAAATAATCACCCCAGATATGAAAAGTACTATCCTCAGCATGATATGCAAGACCGTTGATATTATTCCCCTTTGGCAGGAACTGTTTGGTATGGATAAAGTTGCCTTGCTTGTCCGTAATGACCAGCACACTTCCTTCGCGGTTATTGCTGGCCCCTTCCAATGTTGTAAAGGCATAACCGTCGGGCATGGTGATCACTTTGAAGCCTACCGACGGCAAGTCGGGGAACATGGAATATTGTTTGGAAAAATAGACGGTCTGCCCGAATGACGACAAAGGCAGGAGCAGCAGAAGGTATTTGAAAAATATTTCAGTTCGCATGGCTGTAAACATGGAAAAGCCCTTCGCTCCGGCTTCGGCGGAGCGAAGGGCTGAGTGAGAGGTGGTTAATGTTGGACTACAAGTTTTTGGCTGGCCGAGGTTTTGCCGTAAGCGTCAACGTGCAGCACGATGTACATACCATTGGGCATCGAGACCGTAGAAAACGCCGCAGCGCCCGCTTGCAGGGAAAGTGTTTGTACCAATTTCCCGTGCAGGTCAATCACACGGATTGTTCCGCCCTTTATATCGCCGACAGTTATGTGCCGCGCTTCGACCACTGAGGGGAAAAGTAAAAGTGCAAAAAGTGCGCAGATTGAAAAAGTGCTGGATCTGTTCATGTTTGAATATTCAGGTTGAAACTGTAGGGTTTGGGGTTTAGGGTTTAGGGTTTGGGGTTTAGGGTTTAGGGTTTAGAGTTTGGGGTTTAGAGTTTGGGGTTTAGGGTTTAGGGTTTAGAGTTTAGCCTGTTGAGTTGATTGGGTCAATGTGTTTCAAGAGCGTTTTCGAGCCCCTAAACCCTAAACCCTCCACCCTAAACTCTAAACCCTCCACCCTAAACCCTAACCCTAACCCTCCACCCTAAACATCTATCTCACCACCGTAGCAAATCCCTTGAACTCATTGGCCTCGCCGCGCGGCCCGGTGAAGGTAACGGTATAAATGTATACCCCTTCTTGCGACATGCTGCCCGAGTTTTGTTTTTCGCCATTCCACTTGTCATTGGGGTTGTTCGTTTCAAACACCATTTCACCCCAACGGTTCCAAATATTCATCTTAAAATTTGTAGCGCCGTTGAGGAAGCCCTTTCCAAAAAAATCGTCGTTTTTGCCATCGCCGTTTGGGGTGAAGGCGTTGGGCATAAACCAGGTGACTACAGGACGAAAGTCGAGTTCTTTCGTCATGGAATCCAAACACCCTGCTGGGTGGGTCACTAAGAGCCGAACGCTAACACGACCCGTATCAATGAACGTATGCGTGGGATTTTGTTCAAAGGTGCTAAAATTTGACCCAATTTGCCAGTTCCAGTGTAGGGCTCCCGAAGATTTGTCCAAGAAACGGACGGTATTGTTGAAATTGGTCAATCCAGAATCTGGGTCGCATTCAAAATCTGCAATCGGGGGTGCTTCCATATTAATTAGGTGGTAGAAGTCTCTGTAAATATAACATCCAACCGGAGAGGTGATTTCTACCCGCACGTCGTACAAACCCGGTTCATCATAAAGATGGGTTGGGCTGATTACATCCTCGATGGTATCTCCATCCCCAAAATGCCAAACGATATGATAACTATCGTCAATGGGCGTGGATAGGTTGCCAAAATAAATTTCATCAGGTACACAACCGAAATAATTGCTTGGCTGTACGATTATGACAGGCGGCACCGGGAACCACGCTACAGTGGCAGTCGTATCGTCGGCACACTGGTTTTTATCGGTCACTTTTAGACTTACAGGGTGGTTGCCTGGTATGGGGTACTGATAAGTAGGGTTTTGATGGCTGGAGGCAGAGCCTGGGATTCCAAAATTCCATTTCCATTGATTCAAGCCCCCCTCGCCCGTGGACTGGTCTATAAAGGATACCGGCCCAGCCACACAGGTGTCGTAGTCGAAGGCAAAACTCGCCTGCGGTTCAGGGAAAATTTGAACATGGATGAACGCAGTATCGCTGCACCCGCCGCTGCTTTGGTTTATCAAAAGCATTCCGTGGTACAATCCGGTGTCTGGAAAAGTAAATGCGGTGAACCATTTGTTCACATGGTCGCTCACGGTGGTTCCGTTGATATCGAAACGCCATTCCACATCATTCACATTCGCAGCTATCGTGGTCTTGTTTTGGAAAAAAATAGTCTTTTCTCCACAAGATTTGATGGTATATTCTTCGGCAAAAACGGTGAGCGAGTCCGAACTGAGCTTGGCATCAATATCCGGCGTGCAACTGGCCACATTGAATTGGAATTCGCGCCTTACGGTGGAAAGCAGTTGGCCGTTGCGGTATTCTTGCACACAAACGGCTACAACAAATTGGCCAAGAAGGATAGGTGTCCCAGTTATCTCGCCCGTAACAGGATGGATATTCACTTGGGGGTCACCGCCCATCGGGTTGTTAAAATTGTAGTCTGGAACCGTGTAGGGTACAGGGTCAAAAGGTGGTGGACAGGGTGGGTTAGGGATTACGCCATCGCAACCCGATGGATCTGGAGAATTGAAGGGGTTGCCGCCGCCAACCAGCGCTTGACAAAAGCTGTAGACTAAAATATCCCCGTCCGAGTCCGTGGCTGAATGGTTAAAACGAAAAGGCAAGTTGTTGCAAATAATGATGGGCGGAAAATTATCATACACCGGACTGTCATTACAGACCGCCATGGCAGCAGGCGTCAGTTCGATAGCATAGGTAGCTCCCACATCGCCAGGACTAATAACATTGGTGATGGTTTCGTTGCGGCAGCAGCGTTGGTAAACAATAAAATAGCTTTCGTTTGTCAATACCGGGAGGTCTTCTTCAAAAATATAAATAGCCTCATCTACACAGACATAGGGGATTTGCGTCACGCACTGTGGCGTGTCGGGAATAATTTCGGCATTGTAGTCGAAAAAAACATCTCGGGTGGTGTACAGAAAGTTGCTCGTTTCCGAGCCTTGATGAATGGCAAATTTTACCGGTTGGTCAAAACCGGGTCCGCCACCAAGACAGTCGCGGTAAACGTGCATGGTGAATTGCCAACGTTTCACCCCAGGGCTGATCTCCCCTAAACATATATAAGTGATTCCGCCCCCAATAATGTGTTTGGCCTCAGCCAGAGCAGGAAAAAGAAAAACCACAAAAAATGCGAAGATTACAAAGATGCCGTTTTGTTTCATATAAAGTGTTCAAGTATAGGCGGGTTGCGAATATTGATTTGCGATTGGTACGCTCTAAATTCCAGGATTGACAAAGGATCATGAATCCAAAATTGTGAATCAGCTTGCTACCTTTGTCCCCGCCAAAAGTACAGCCTACATTCATTTCAAAATCAATTTGTATCTCATGTTCCTGCTACGCGACGACATTTCTGAAATTGCTTCACTTCTTCAAAAAGGCAACATTATCTGTTACCCAACCGATACAATCTGGGGCATAGGTTGCGACGCGCTGCACGAAGCCTCTGTAGAACGTATCAGCAGCCTCAAAGGCCGTACCCCTGAAAAAGGTTATGTGCTGCTCGTGTCCAATATTGAGATGCTCAAACGTTTTGTGCCCAAGATGCCGCCTCGTTTGGAAACGCTGCTGGCACACCACCAACGCCCCCTTACGATGATATACTCCGAGACGGTTGGGTTGCCTCATTGGGTAAAAGCCCCCGACGGCTCTGCGGCCATCCGAGTGGCTACCGACGAGTTTTGCCGCGAGCTGATAGAGGCTTTCGGAAACCCTGTCATCAGTACTTCCGCCAACAAGGCGGGTGAGCCATACCCACCCACTTATGGGGGCATCAGCAGTGAAATATTGGCTGCGGTGGACTATGTGGTAAAATACCGGCAAGACGACAAGGAGCCTGCGGAGCCATCTTCCATTGCATTCCTCGACCGATATCAGGAATTGGAGTTTGTGCGGGAGTAAACATCCGTCTTTTACAAACTGCCGCTATCCTCTACAGTTCCCATCCGAACTTCAATCTCCTTCAAAATCCGGTGCGCCAATTTCAAGGCTTCAAATCCGTCCCGCAGTGTAACCACAGGGTCAATATCAGTGGCAATCGCCTCATGAAAAGATTCCAGTTCACGCTGGATAGCATTCACGGGCGCGGCCTCTGGCATGGAAAGTTGCAGCCACTTTTTGCCAGCGGGGGTATCAAATTCCATCAGGTTTTCGGTGGGAGGAAGGTCGGCAGCGTCGGTGGCGAAAAGCCGTACGATTTGAGCGTTTTTCTCCAAAAAATCAAGGCTCAAGTAGTGGTCGGGTTGGAAAAGCCGCATTTTCCGCATTTGTTTCATCGAAATCCGGCTGGCGGTGAGGTTGGCCACACAGCCATTGGCAAATTCAATGCGGGCATTCGCAATATCAGGCGTGTTGCTCAGTACGGCCACTCCACTAGCACTGACTTTTTTTACCGGAGATTTGACCAAGTGCAGTATCAAATCAAGGTCATGGATCATCAGATCCAAAATGACGGAAACCTCGGTGCCCCTTGGCTGGAAAGCAGCCAATCGGTGGCCTTCGATAAACATCGGATTCAAAGCCATTCCACCCAAAGCAGTGAAGGCCGGATTGAAGCGCTCCACATGGCCGACTTGCACTTTAACCCCATGTATTTCAGCAAGTTGCAAGAGTTTTTTTCCTTCGGGAATGGTTTGCGTGACGGGTTTTTCTATAAATGTATGTCTGCCTGCTTTAATGGCTTTTGCTGCCAATTCATAATGCGAAGGGGTGGGGGTCACGATGTCCACAGCATCGCAGTCGGCGAGTAGTTTCGATAGCGATTTGTAACGTTTTGCGCCGGATTGGGCAATCGCTGATTCAGCATTTTTGTCGTCAAGATCGTAAAAGCCTGCCAGTTCCCAGCACTCGGTGGCGAGAATACATTTTAGGTGGATTTTACCGAGGTGGCCAGCACCGAGGAGCGCGATTTTCATTGTGGGTGTTTAGTGTTTAGAGTTTAGAGTTTAGTGTTTAGAGTTTAGTGTTTAGGGTTTAGAGTTTAGTGTTTAGAGTTAAATGACTGGGGGGATGCGACCACTTAACACTTTCACTTTTATTTGATCGGTACCCAAACCTCTTCCACTGCATTGGGGTCAAGGGGACTGTAGTTGTGTTTCAT
>Ga0209181_10006374_pt1 | contig 16560 bp, 14 predicted proteins | sample MAT05_FD_187208 | JGI IMG/M metagenome (GOLD analysis project Ga0209181, IMG submission 187208) | Freshwater microbial communities from Lake Fryxell liftoff mats and glacier meltwater in Antarctica - MAT-05 (SPAdes) (version 2) | ecosystem: Environmental > Aquatic > Freshwater > Ice > Liftoff... | reverse complement strand
TATTGCGATGATTCTTACTCAGGCACGTCGAGGTATAAAACATCCTCCTATTCCTGTTGCTTCTTAATCGTTTTTTTATAGGGGAGAGTGAAAAACTACATAACGTCCAGCAAATAGACAGCAGTTTATCTTCAGGAGTAAGTTAACTAGTTACCCAATAATTTAAGGTTAGCTAAGTGTATCAATAATCTACAAATACTATGGTTTAGATATTCTTCTCAAGTATCCCCTCAATAGTTCGGGGGAGGGAGTTATTCAAGAACCCATGACCAACCCAAGGGATTGAGAGCAGATTTTTCGCGAATAATAGACCCCAAAGATGGAATATTCCCAAGCTGAGAAATGCGGTCACGCACATACTCAAAAAAGCTGATACCCAACTTACGAGTAGTGGCAACAAGAGACATAAAAGTATCCCAAGCCTGAGTACCCTCAAGAGTCTGAGTTGCATAACTAATATTACGCCGTTGTACCATCGTCCGAGCAGCTAACTCCGCCGGATTATTGTGCAAAGGTAATTCAGGATGCTCTAAAACTCTTAGCAATTCCGAAATTTTCAGGCGCGTTAATCGTTCATTTAGTTGGAAGTTGGAAATTTTCCAGCAACTCACTTGTGAGTTGATTGAGGATAAATTCAAGTTCTCTTCCATTTTGCAATCCGAGTAGTACACTCAATCTGTCTTTCTTGGCAGTTGTCAAGTAGACTGTATACAAAGGATTACACACTACATTAGTGGTGTAGTTCACCCCAGCAACGCGGGCAGCAGTCTGGTCAAAGTGTTGCCAGGGACTGCTCGCTAGTCCCGACGAATATATTTCACTTTTCTCGTTTTCAAAATCAGAGTGGTTTTTAATCAACAGGTTAGATAAATAGCCTGCTGACATGGATATCCCAATATCCTCTAAGAACTCTAACAACTTGCCTTGGGTCATATTGCCCCCGTAATACAAGCTGAGAACCAAAGTTTTTATTCCTGGACCAAATTCTCCCTCGTAACCGCAAGGAAGTTCTGCCAAATAAGTTTTTCCAATTGATGGTGAGTAGTATTTCTGTTTCCGGAATAGTACGTTATCAGTTGTCAGATTGATATCTTGGACGATTACTTGTTCATACCCCTTAAACTGTGCGTCTGCTGGTAGTTTGTCTAGAGGGTATTCTAGTATTTGTTCCCGGTCTATTTTAATAGTCTGATTTTTACTGCCCTTGGAATGCTTTTTTGGGATTTTTCTTTCTTTCTCTGATGAGTGGTTGTTCTCAAAGCCTTTCTTGTTCTTGGCTTTTATCTCTGGCTGCCCTTGTTCTCCCTAAAATCTGTTATTTTCATCCCGCAGGTGTTGATTCTCTGACTCTAAGCTTTTTACTTTTACTTGTAATTGCTCTATTAGGTTCAGTAATACCTCTACTGTCTGACGCATGGATTCTTCTGCAATCCCTTTTGGCTCGATGGTTTGCAGCAAATCGCATACTGATTTTTCTTTTGAAATAAGCTTTTGCGTCATATTGCATATTTTATGACACTGTGTGTGCATCGCTTCACTTATTTTTTTCTGCCACCCCTACTTATTGAGCCGATACCTATTTATTGTGTTTCTTATATTACAAGTTATTAAAATAACTGGCTCTACCGATCCCCTTATGGTAATTAAACCTCAATCAGGGTGAAAGTCTTATAAGGCAAGGCTTATCAAGCTTCAACATATTATTTTGGTTGAAATACTTACGGGGTAAAGCTTTTAAGGATTTTCAACCCGATTTTGCATAAGGGGATCGGTAGAACCAAATAACTTTAATAGGATAGTACTGTTGTAAATCAGAGAACTTTATACTTAAATACTTAAGAAAAATAATTAATTTTTCGTCAAGATTTTTCTTCCTTAATTAAAATATTTATTAAAAATTTATTCTTCCAACACTGATTAACAATTTATATGCATGAATTGATGAACATGAAAGCACCAGTTGGCATAATATTGTACCAAGTGAGCTTGTCATTGTTAGAAGAATCATTAAGTATGCTACTGCGGCTATAGGTGTAAAAAACATTTCACATTTCTCATAAATCTTCCAAATAAATATACTGTTTCGATATTAGAGGAGTTTGATAGTGGCTAAGACTAGTCTGAATCAAGAGCAACAGATTATTACTTCAGGACAAGACGCAGTTGACATCAGACAACTATCTACTATTTTGCTTCGCCGACGTTTGCTGATCTTGGGGGTTTCCTGTGTAGTAATGTCAGCTACTAGCCTCCTAGCTTTCATTGCCAAACCTACTTACCAGAGCAATATGCAGATATTGGTGAATTCCAATTCATCTGAAGGCACACAGTCAGATAATATCCCAGAAAGCGCAGACACCAAGGTTAGTGAACCAAATTCTCAATTTGTTGATTCCACTACTCAGATGAAACTCATGCTGAGTTCTAAGTTGCTTCACAAAGCCGTAGATTTACTTCATTCTGATTATCCTGATATTACCTTAAAGGATATCAATGGTCAAATAGAACAGAACAAAAAAGCACCTCTAGAAGTGACTCCAGAAGAGGGAGGTATAGGAGCTAATAAAGTTTTTAGTCAATTATTTAAAGTTTCCTTCAATGATGACGATCCAGTCAAAACACAAAGAGTACTTCAAGCTCTACAAAAAGTCTATCAAAACTATAATAAAGAGCAACAAAAAGAACGTCTCAATCAAGGACTGGCTTTTGTAAATGCTCGCTTACCTGAAATAAAAAAAGAGGTGAGTAAAGCTGAGAAAAATTTGGAACAGTTTCGCAAGAAACATAAATTACTCGATCCCCAAGTCCAAAGTAAAATCCTGCTAGAATCTCTAGCTGATATTCAAAAACAGCTACAAAGCACTCGTGCCCACCTTCAAGATGTAAACGTTCGCTACGAGAATCTAGAGCAACAAATAGCCTCCTCGTATCAGCAGAATGCACTAATTTCTTCTCGTTTAAATCAGTCAAGTCGTTACCAAACGCTATTGAGTGAAATTCAAAAAACTGAACTAGCTTTGGCTAAGGAGCGGTTGCGCTATACAGACGATTACCCATCGGTACAGAAACTAAAGCAGCAACGCCAAAGTCAACTGTCGCTATTACGACAAGAGGTCAAAACTATTACTATTAGCAGTAAGGGAGAACCGCTCTTAAAAGAGCAAATGCTAGGGGTTGAGCCAAAGCTAGTAGATGAGTTGATTTTGCTACAGACAACTGTCTTAGGACTAACTGCTAATGAAAAGAATCTAGCCGAGTCAGAACAGCGACTTCACTCTGAGTTAAACAAATACCCAAGCTTAATAGCAGAGTATAACCGTCTACTGCCAAAGGTGGAAACTAGTCGTAAAACCCTTGAACAATTACTCCAATCACAACAGTCCTTGGGACTGAAAATTACTCAAGAAGGATATAGCTGGCAAGTTTTGGCAGAACCTGCTCTGGGTAGTTATATGGGGAGCAACAGATTAGTATTTTTGGTTGGAGGGGCGGTAATTGGGCCGATTTTAGGTATCTTAGCAGCCCTGATTTTGGAAAAGTTTAATGACGCTATTTATTGTGTCGGAGATTTAAAGAAACTGACGAACCTACGTGTACTGGGGTCAGTACCAAAACTACCGTCGTGTGGTGTCAAAAAACAGCGGCTGGGACTGCCTTGGAATGGGCGGCGAAGCTCAGATTCCTCTATAGTAGAAGCCAGTACTAAATTACCTGTCCATGAAACCCTGGACATGATCTACCAAAATATTCAAATATTAAAATATCCCTTACCCTTCAAGTCGTTGATGTTGACTTCAGCACTACCAGGGGAAGGGAAGACAACTTTAGTCTTAGGGCTTGTAGCTAGCGCTACCCGGATGCATCGACGGGTATTAGTTATTGATGCTAATTTACATAATCCTAGCCTGCACAAAATCCTGGAACTATCCAATGACTGGGGACTATCTCTGTTATTAGTTGATGAGACGACAACTCATTTTCAAGATTACATTCAGCCCATTCACCCCTGCATTGATATTTTGACTGCTGGGCCTGAAGCAGAAGACACGGTGAAATTGCTCAGTTCTCAACGGATGAAAGAACTAATTGAGTTGTTTGAGCAAAGTTATGACCTAGTACTGATAGATGCTCCACCTATTTTAGGTACAGTTGATGCCAGAATTGTGGCAGCTTTTTGCAATGGGATCGTAATGGTAGAGCGCATGGGAAAAGTGACGCGAACTGAACTGACTCAAGCAACAGAAATTTTGAGTAAGTTGAATTTAATTGGAATTATCGCTAATGAAGTGAGCAATTCTCAGAAAGTATTGGCATCATAAATCGAAGAAGAAAAGTTTCTCTTCCACAGCAGTAAGATTTGGACGATTCACTTTCCCCAATTACTGCAACGATTGTTGGCTGTATCCTCAACCGAGTAGGAATATATTCGAGCAATGCGATCGCTCAGTGATTGCATCGCTCACATTTAAGATAATGAGGTCAGTAGGAGCTTGCCCAATACGGCTCAGTTATGCAAAAAAACCTTAACCTGCGTAGTTTGGGTTGAGGAACGAAACCCAACAATTAACGCTTGATTTTGGGTTTCACTTCGGTTCAACCCAACCTACGATTATCCTTAACTGAACCTTATTGGAAGCTTACCTGACTGGCAGTTAGCAATATTCAGGCTACTATACTTAATAGCAAGTAAATAAATATACTGATGTATTATAGCCGACTGAGATAGTAAACTGTTCAACACATTAAAACAAAGCTAATGAAAAAACTATTTGCAACTTTTAATATTTTGGTGTTTTTATTGCCCCTAAGTGCTGTGGCTAGCAGCACAAATGACGATTTGTCATTCTTCGAGAGCAATAACAATTTGATCATCGCACTGGATAACAAGACTAATACTGCATGTTCTTTCAATACCAAGACTAATTCAGTTATTAAAATGTCTGATGTTAAGTTTACTAATACCCGAATAGTTGGGGCTTCTTACTGGTGGGGAAAACTAAGCGGCAACCTGAACCATTTTCTTAATCCTAAAACATTTAAAATTAGCGAAATTAAAGGTAAATGGAGCGATGATAACGTCATGTTAATCAAGAGACAACATTACAAAGACTATGCTGCTTACACGGAAAATCTCGGTGCAAACTGTGTTAAAGAAGGCGGCTTAAATGAAGTAGCTAAGAAGATGAGAAGGTAACTTAATATTACATTTACAGCACTTCCGCCTGCTATGAGGTACGCACACAGTCTCAAAAGTTAGGATAGGAAAGGGATGTGGGTAAAATTGGGCTTCATAATAGCCGGAAGTGCTGTAATCTTAATTATGAGAATTTTTTACTGTGCATTTATCTGCTTCTACCCAAGTAATTTAGCAGGTGTTAATGCAATGCCTAACAATAGCAATAACTAGCGGCATTGGGCATTGGAAACAGGTAGAGGAGAGGAATTCTCCCCCTGCCTGCTATCTCCTGCCTTCTTCACCTGATTTCTACCTTATAGCTAAAGCAAAATGCATAATTAGTAGGAGGTGGCAACCTCCTGTGTTGGAGAAGTGTCTCATCTTAAAGTAATAGACGCCATAATCCAAAGCGTCAATTAGATACTAATGTGATTAGATGACCAGCATGAAATTCCAACTTTACTTAGGCTTTTTATTTTCCCAGATTAAAGTACGTCATTGGTGGGTAAGTGTCCTCTTGTGGATTGCAATGGTAGCCCCAGCTCAAGCGTCTGTAATTCTGCGCGTGGCAATTGAGAGGGGAGTTGATCAGGTAAAAGTGGGCAGTTCCACCACTGGGATCGTGAAGGATAGTACGGGCCGGACTCTCGGACAGTTACCAGCGATGAGTGCATATTATGCCCAAGCTATTCCTGGCGGTGTGGCTTTAGATAAGTGGCAGTCTGGTTTATTTTGGATTGAGCCAACAGGTAAAGGATTTGTTTATATTGGCGATCGCTGGTATCGGGGTAGAACTCTGGTTGTTCCCACAGACAAAGGCTTAACGGCTGTTAATTGGGTTGATGACCAAGAGTATCTCTACAGCGTTCTTGGTGGCGAAATGAGTGCTAGCTGGCCCCAAGAAGCACTAAAAGCCCAAGCGATCGCAGCCCGCACTTACGCCCTCTACGAACGAGAAAAACAACGGAATAATCCCGTTTACGATTTGGGCAATACCCCCGATCGTTGGCAAATTTACAAAGGCGTCATCAGTGAATCTCCTGCTACTTACAAAGCAGTTGATGAAACAGCAGGACAGGTACTAACTTACAAAAACCGGATTATTCTTTCAGTCTTCCACGCTTGTTCTGGAGGACACACGGAAAACGTTGAAGACGTTTGGGGAAATGCGTTGCCGTACTTGCGGGCTGTTCAAGACTACGATCAAAATATCAGTGAGTGTAATTGGGTAAAAACCTTCTCGGCTAGTGAGATTAGCGCTAAATTCCCTGAAGTTGGCAGTGTAACGGCGATGATTCCAGAGACATACTCGCCTTTCCGCAGTGTTAAAGTCTTGAGAATTGTCGGTAACAAAGGCACAAAGGTTCTACAGCGCGAGGAAGTGCGAACAGCGCTGAAGCTAAAAAGTACCCGCTTTAGCGTCACCAAGGGAGCCGATGGTAGTTTTGTACTTCAAGGGCTTGGCTTCGGTCATGGTTTGGGCATGAGTCAGTGGGGAGCATACAATCTAGCTCGGCAGGGAGTGAACCACTTGCAAATTTTGGGGCATTATTATCAAGGTGTAGCCTTAACACCAATTCAGGCGAAGTAAGGAGAAAGTTAGGAGTTAGAAGTCAGGAGTTAGGAGTTAGGAGTTTAAATAAATCTTAATTATTCACTCCTCACTCTCAACTTTTCACTCTATTCCCCACTCCCCCGTTCCAAGCGCCGTTGCCATTCAGCGTCAATTTGTGCAGAACGCTCAACTTCCTGGTCGAGTAAGTCAGTTTCGCTAGAATACACTAAATCTTCGTTACCAATGACTTTTTCTGCTGCAAATTGTTGGGCATAGTCGATTTTTTGTTGCAAAGCTGCATCAGGACTTGCCAATATCCTTGCTCTGGATAGGCGATCGCGGTTGCGATCGCCTATTTTGCGATTACGCGACTGAATCCAGAAATAACGCAATAACGGTATGCCCAAGAAACCTGCTCCGTAAGCTAATAGCAGCCAATAAATTCCTTGCACAAAAGCTACCAGTCCACCTAATTGAGCAGCAACAGTGCCATCTCTCAATAAACTTCCCAGTACTAAGGCAAGAACAAAATTGAGTACCCCCAACCCAGCACTCAGCATAATTTGCCCGGAAGTTGCAGCACTAAAACGCCAGGGAAATTCCTCCAAGTGGTCTGATATTGCATGACGGCGCTTTTTAACTGCACTCACCTGCAACTCTGGGAAGTAATAAACAATTTGCCCTTCTGGGCTGACACCCGGTTGCCCATTAAATCGCATCAGAACGGGCAGCATATAATCTTCGTAGTCTCTTGTATATCCCTCGCCAATGTCATCCAAATATGGGGCAATTTGTTCTGCTACCACTGCGCCACGGTTACTCCGAATCACCGTAGCAATTTCTTGCCACCGACGTTCTTCTAAGTTGGCGTTAGGATTACCATCGCCAAACAAAAACGAAAATACAGCTTCAAAGAAATTCAGATTGCTTTCTTCTAGCCTTTCACGTCGTCGTTCCTGATAGTGGGTGTCATAATTTGGGCTAAGATACCAGAATAAATTTGGAAAATAGAAGAACCCCCCACCCCCGGAAGTACTGCCCCCATTGTCGCCATCACGATCTGAATTGGCAGCGGTAATGATCATGAAGATGGTAACAGTTATAAGGGCGATGGAAACAGTTAAGAAAATTCCAAAAGAAATGCGAATCAGGTAAAACAGAACACTCCAAATTTTTTTCCACCATTCCTGCAATCGTAATCGGAAGTATTTATTACGCAAAATTGCTCGAAAATTTTGTGGAAAAAGGAAAACTATATCACCTGAATCCGCCACTTGCAAATGTCCGCCAGCATCAGATGCTAGGGCTAACAAGCTTTGATTAGCTTCAGCGACGTTCAATCCTGCCTGGGTCGCCACATCACCAACGGTGACACGGTAGCCCAGTTTTTCTACAGCTTGCATGATGGTGGGACTAGGAGCCATTGCTCTCCCCTCCTGTTGAAACTTAATTCCCTTTTCTTAAGTATAAAGTTTTATTTGAAGCGACTTGCAGGGGCAGGAATGAAGCATGAAATTATTAAGTATAGAAATTACATAAATTTGGCAAAGCGACACCGAAATATATTTACCAATAAATAAACAGACATATAGTATATTATAATCATTTGCCTCAGTTTGGTTAACCAGCAAATTTTCTGCTCAAATATGGTTCAGTATACTCTCGCTCAAAGCCCAGAAATTATCCTTAGTGTTTCTGGAAAAGATTCAGCAAAAGCCCGTGATAAAGCAATGGATCAGCTGATGGAACTGATGGATGCAGGTAAGCTACCCACGGAACTAGAAGAAGGATTTGGCCCTCAACAATTAATTGAAGTTAAAGAGTCAACTATTGATACTGCTAGCGGAGAGGATACCATTACACAAGCTGTCCAGGTTCTAAGTAACCTGGCCACACTCAAGCTGAAAGTTCAGGAATCACGAGATGAAGCGTTGGAAATTCGCAAAGCGGTTGATGTTCTGTTCACCGATGAGTCGGTGACAGAAGAGGAAATTACTCGACTTAAGGAAGGTTTTAAAGTTCTCAAAAATTTTGCCCAAGCTAATGTGCGTTACCAAGAAGCGCGATCTAAAGCAGAACAGGCTCGGCAGACTCTGGATCAAGCTCTCAAATCGCCTGAAAAGTAACATTTACAGACTTATATGCATTGAGATTCGTCTTAAAAATCTAATTAAACACTCTAAAAGACAGGCTGTTATACCTGTCTTTAGATTTACTGGGGCGCTAGGATTCGAACCTAGGGATGGCGGGACCAAAACCCGCTGCCTTACCACTTGGCTACGCCCCAACGACTTCACTCTAGTTAATATAGCAGTTAGCCCTGGGTTATTGTCAAGTACTTTTATAGTTAATTTCAGACAAGGAGTTTTTACAGGAGAAGATTGATTGGTTTGAATTCCTACAGTTCAAGTTAAGTTGAAGCAAACAGGCAAAGGCAGAAAGTTCAACGAGGATCATACCTGTGATGCCTTCGCATCTAAATCTGCTCTGTTTGAGCATGAATGGCTTTGGAAAGATAATCAGAGTATATCCTTATACAAAAAAAATAATCAATCGCGGAGTGAGCAGGGGAAGAAGATATCTGTATAATCGTATTGGATAGAGAAATTCAGTAATTTAATGTTTGGACTTCCCTTATCTTATCGAGGGCTTGTTGCTAAAGTGCCATCAACTAGCAATATATTCGCTTCAGGAGCATATTTAGCCTTGCTTCAAAATGTAAACCAGTTACTCCATCCTCTACAATTTTAACGATGTCACCTAATCTGGACATGAGTACAGCTAAAGCACAGGCAAAAGCTTCAGCCATAGTTAAATTTATATCTGTAACTATTTCCGCAAAAAACTAAAATTTTAGGAATTATGTAGTATTTTTGGTAAAAACTAATTAATCAATTGTAATTAGTTCTAGATCAATTTTTTGTCTACTTATAAAATGCAAAATTTTAGCTATTTTAATCAGCATAATTATTGAATAGCTATTTTGTGATTTAGCGAGTATCCAGTTACTAGTTTTAGCTGAAAACATAGCTTTACCTATAGATAGACCTTTGAGCTTTTCAAGTATTTCATAGTTAGCAGCTTTGAATACCGAGCCACAATTAGGTGCTGTATTATCTTGATGTTCTTTTGCCCAAATTTGCCTTGAAGTTAGAGGATTTTCGGTGAATTCTGTTGGTTCAAACTTGAAAATTGCACTCAATATCAGTTTTGAGTGTATACCAGTAAACATAGTTTCTCGATAATCTCGTACAATTTGACTATTTTCAAGTGTTTTTATACATCCATCCTCAAAGAAAGTTACACTTTCAACAAAGTCGTATATTGTACATCCATGTTGTCTTCCTCTACCAGCGTTCATTGCTAATGCACCACCAATAGTTGCTGGTACAGATGCAAGATAATAGAAAGAATCCAGGGAGTTTTGATAACAATACTTTAATACCTCCATCACTGAAGCAGAAGAAGATACTTCAAGTCTGTTATTAGGTAAAGGATTTGTGTACTTAGGTAGTTTATTTTTCAGTATCAATGATTGAATATTTTTTTTAACAAACAGGGTGTTAGAGCCATTTCCAATTATATAAATCTTTACTTTGTTTTCTTTGGCCCAATTACAGTACTCCTGAAGGTCATCTACACTATTGATCTCTCCTACTCGCTCAAAGTAATGTCGTGTTCTATAGTGTGAAAGACTGTTTGATGTTAAAGACTCAATCTTTAAATTAGACATCTTAACTCTTTCTACTCCTTTTGGATTTTTGATAAAGATAAACAGTTTGCTTATCATTTTGCAAACACGTCACAGCCATAAAATAACCTATTTTTAAAGTATTCGTTATTCTTTATTCCTGATTTCATCCAACATTACTTTACTTTTACTATCGATTTCTGCTTCTAAAATCGCTTCAATTAAATGTTTTTTTGATTCCATAATTTTTGATTCTAGAATACTGGAGACTGATTCATAGTCAATATCAAAGATTTGCTTGTTCAATAATTGAGGTTTTAATTTTTCCGAAAATATACGGTTTGTCAAGCCAAAATCATTAAGCAAATCTTTTACCTTATTTGATTTGTCACTAGGAAGAAGTACTGTAAAAGGTTTATGAAAAATAATAGAAAATACAGTGCCGTGAAAAGTATTAGTCACGATATAAGATGCTTCACTATGTAATCCAATCCATTCTTTTGGACTAGCAGTTTCTAAATTTATTTGCGCTAATTTCTCATATCTACCGACTGAAACTATAGTTAGATTTTGCTCTTTTGCCAGTAATTTGATAAACTCTTCTTCCTCTGCTTCCATGTCCGCTTGAACATACAATAAAAGATATTTATTTGTTATCTTTGGAGGATTTTTAAGTGCATCATACTTAATTAGGAAAGTAGGATCTAAAACTTTTACCGCTTTTTTATTGCATTCATTAGCAATAATTTCTACACTATTAGAATCACGAACTAAAATGGTTTGAAACTGATTAATCAATGTACATATTTCTTTTTGATAAGGTCCTAATTTTGTTGTATTACCAAAACTTGCTGCATAACTTATTTTACGAGTAGTTTTATTACTAACAAAGTCTAAAAAGAAAGAAGAATTATACCCTCGAAAGGAATCTATACACCATATTTGGTCACTGCCACATATTACTACATCATACTTATCATGATAGTATTTAAAGCCTTTTTTATCATAAAATCTTTTCTGGCTTAACTTAACATGAGAAAGGAGGAAGCTTCTCATTTTCCAATATTTTGAAATATTAATTAAATATTTTTGATTAATACGAATTTTCTTACTTTCATTAATGCTAGACTTTACTCTTTTAATCGGAAGTAAAGGTCTGAAATACATCCATGCTATTTTAAGAGGGCGATAGTCTATTATTTCAACATCATAGCCTTGACTGTTAAGAAAATTCCAAAGAGCACAAGCCTGGAGTGTTGCTCCGTAATTGTCTACATGGTGAAAAGTTAGAATTCCGATTTTCATCTTTGCTCCCTTTGATAAACTATGAATTTCGTCTTAATTTGATAGCTCAAATTTTTAGCTAATTAATTTTCTAAGATTAGATAGATTTCATTTTTTGGTTAAAGTATCATAGTTTTAAGCATATTAAATTAATTCATAAATATATATTTAAATTCGCTATTATTTCTACATAACAAAGCTTATACTTTTGTTTTGATTTTAATATTCAAACTTTCTCCTAAGTCAAGTAGCCGTCTGAAAAGCTTGGGCGAGATTACTGAGAGAGTAAAAATATAAATCGAGATACCGAATATCGCTGAAATACCTAGTAACATCCATGCCTCAAGAAATTTTCCTAAGAAATACTTAGTAGTTAATATAGTTACAACCATTGCTCCAGAAGCTACTAAAGGTACTATATATAAACGCAGATAGTTACTTAAATTTATCTTAAAAAGTTTATTAATAGCTAATAAAGAAATAGGTAATATGAGGTAACCACGAATTACATAAGCAGAAGCAACAGCTACAATACCTAATCTAACTACCAAAGCAAAACCAATGACATTAGTAATTGTATTAATCACTTGTATCCATAGCCTCCACGAAGGTTTTCCTAGCGCCAGAATTACAGAATTGTTATAAAAGAAAATGAGATGAACAGGGCCAACAAGAGATAGTATTTGCAATACTGGAATGCTCTGAATCCACTGCTCACCAAAAAAGACTTTTATAAACTCAGTTGCTAATGCTGGGACACAAAGAAATATTGGGAAAGCAATGAGACTTGTGAACTGAGTAGCAGTATAGAAAGCGCTTAGTAATCGTTCTGGTTCTGCCTGTAACCTAGAAAATATTGGTAGTGCAACCTTAGTTGTAGTACTGATTAAAACCTGCATCATTACTAGCAGTAATTTGTAGGCAACCGAGTAATAGCCTAATGCAACTAATCCAAGATAGTAGCCAATTAGTAAGTCATCGGATCGGCGATTGAAAAAGTTAATTATATTAAATGCAGATATATTAATTCCAAAGCTAAAAAGCTCTTTAGCGTGTGTGGTAGAAAATTTGAATCCTGGTCGCCAATCGCTAACTCGCCACAAGACTAAAACCTGTATAAAACTACCTGATAGTTGTTGACCTACGAGACTCCAAACGCCAAAGCCTAAAAAAGCCATCCAAACGCCAACTATTCCACCTATTATCACTGCCAATAGTGAGCGGATTGCTAAACTTTTGAAGGCAAACCTACGTTCAAGAACCGCTTGCTGCACGCTGCTCAATCCATTAAATACAAAGCTTATAGATAAGAATTGTATGATTGGTACCAACTGCGGCTGTTTAAAGAAATCAGCTGCTAATCCAGCGCCAGCAATACTTAATACTGTTAAAAGTATACTGATTCCTAAAGTTGTCCAGAATGCAGTGTCTAAGTGCTCTGAATCTATCTCTTGACGTTGGATAATTGCTACAGAGAATCCTTGATCAACAAAAATTTGTACAAATTCAATAAATATAGATGCTAAAGCAATTAAACCAAAAGTTTGTGGATTAAGTAAACGAGCTAGAATAAAGAAAACAACTAAAGAGACTACTTGGCGTCCCCAACTTTCTGTAACAGTCCAAATTACACTTTTAACAGCTTTTTGTCGTAAATTTGATGATTCTTTAGGTGATTCCATTACATAGTTTACCGATGAAAGAACCTAGAGTATATAGCTTTGAGATTGCTGGCTACGAGTATCTGGATTATTTATTTTCACGCAAATCAGTTACACCTTATTTTATTTAGATTTTAGTTATAATCAAAGTTTTTTACTCCGAAAATAACATAAAAACTACATAAGGCAATGATTACCGTGAAGAAAATATTTTTGAGCTTAAGTAATTCTTCATAGAAGAGTCTACCATAATCTTCTTGGAAATTGGCAGCAATTCAAAAAACTATTAGCATAAAATTTTCTGATGAGCCAGCCTATTGAATTTTCATATAAAAGGTCCCGTTACTTATAATTTATAGTTTTGAGTCGTATCTAAGTTTTCTAATCAGTTGTTACGACAACATAAAATTTTTTATTTTTTTGTTACTAGAGTATATATATGTCTCAATAATGTTGTGTTCCACAGAATACATCTTCCTTTTGCTTTTTATTAATCCCCTGTCTCGTGAAGAAAGACCGCTGCAATACGACTTGATGATAGTAGTTGCTTCGTAGCCAGCCATATAAATAGTGGAATAGTTTTAGCATAGCGACCGCAAAGTCGGCGCGGTTCTTGAATCCATCGATACAGCCATTCAAGTCCTAAGTCTCGAACTACGCGGGGCGCCCGCTTGTGAATTCCTGCATAAACTGGGAAAACTCCACCCAGTCCAATCATTACAGCTTGTATCTTACCCTTATGTTGAGCTATCCAATTTTCTTGCTTAGGACATCCCAGAGATACTAATACGGCGCTAGCACCACTAGAGTTAATCTTTTGAACCAAAGCTTCATCTTCAGTTTCAGTCAGGGGGCGAAAGGGTAGAGGTTCCATCGCCGCAATCTTCATCTGCGGAAATTCCCGCTTTAACCTTTTTTGCATCCTAGAAAGAACTTCTGTTTGGGAACCTACAAAGAAAATACTAAGATTTTGTGTTTGAGTTAGCTGACACAATGCTAGGAAAATATCCATTCCTGCCACACGGTCTTGATAAAGCGCTCCCATCTTTCGCATCATCCATACCAGAGGCATACCATCAGGAGTAACTATGTCTGCATTTCGTAATACGCTGGCAAACTCTGGATTCCAATGAGCTTCAATGAGCATGTGTACATTGGCTACATATACAGTTTTACTTTCACGCCTCCTCGCCCACTTCAGCATTGTTTGTACTTGATCATCAAAGCGTAAAGCAGTAATGGGAAAATCCAGCACTTTTTTAGTAGGTAGAAGCACTCTTGCCACGATCAATAACTCCTGTGTCCAAGAAAAAAATCCATAGATTACCTAGACCATTCCGAATATTCAAGAATTCAGATAAAATGACTCCTGAGTTTTTGTAGCCTTGTGTCATCGTTGGAAGTTAACACATGGAGATGCAATTGCCTTCTTAGTATACTTTTGACTTAACCGTTAATATTACAATTATTTGCTGCTGTGTCCTAGTTTACTGTTTTAAGCTAGTAATTTCAGACGCTGTTTGACAAAATTCATACTTCCTTCATAATTAATTTTTGATTTGTTCATGCAAGCATTACAATTGCGATAAATTCCTATATATACACGTAGTACTTTATACTTGCTTTAACTAAATAGCAAGTGAAATACCAGACACTCAGCTTGCCGATTTTAATACGTAAATATGCGCTTAAGAGGTCTAATTCAAATTAGGATATTTTAAAGAATGGCTAATAGTTTTTTCTTATGACTTTCCAAATTTATTACAAATTTAATTTAGTCTATGTGTTGAAAAATTCCTAAATTTTATTTTTTTCTGAAATAAAAGCCCAAAAAATAAGGGGAAGATAAACTTATCTTCCCCTGCTCTATTGTTTTTGTCTGGTTTGTTAGCTTCTTTGAGTCTTTGTCGTAACATTTGCCTTTGTTTTTTGAGTTGCCTCTTCCTTGCAGAACCGCCTCTACCTTTGTCATTCCTGCCTTCTTTACGGGGAGATTCCCATCTTTTCAGGCGCATAACTTTTTTACCTCTCTAGTACTTGCTTGGTAGTGGGCAGGAGGAGAATCGAACTCCTATGACCGCAAGGCCGCCACATTTTGAGTGTGGTGCGTCTACCAATTCCGCCACCCGCCCATATATCCAACCTTAACTAGTATACTCTAATTAAGTGATTTTGTAACAAGTCTGAAAATTAATTTTCAAAGTTTTGCTGGAATAATTAGGTTTAAGAATTTTCTGGGTTACAGGCGTGGCAGGATCAATAAACTAGGGTCAATATCCTGTAGTTTGGCGCAGCCGCTAAGTGCCATTCCCAGATTTAACTCATCTTGTAGCAGTGAGATGACATGAGATACACCAAATTGCCCTGCTACTGCTAGTCCCCACAAAATAGGTCGTCCGATCAGTACCGCTTTTGCTCCTAATGCCAGAGCTTTGAGAATGTCTGTGCCTCTACGGATGCCTCCGTCCAACAATACTTCTACTTTACCATCTACTGCTGCTACTATTTCAGCTAGAGCGTCTAAAGAAGCGATCGCACCGTCGAGTTGTCTGCCACCATGATTGGAAACAACAATTGCTTTGGCTCCATATTCTACAGCCCGAACAGCATCATCTCCCCGTAAAATTCCTTTAATGACTAAAGGTAGTGGAGATAAAGATTGTAACCATTCCAAATCGTGCCAAGTTACTGCTGGGTTTAGCTGTTGGGCAAAATAGGTAAATAATCCAGATTCGCCTGTTTCATGGGAAATATCTAGCCCTGAGATGGTGGCGAGATTAGCTAGATGTAAGTCTGGCGGTAGGGCAAACTCGTTACGTCTATCTCTTTCTCGCTGTCCGAGAACAGGTGCATCTACAGTTAGACAAAGTGCTTTGTAGCCTGCTTTATAGGCTTTTTCTACCAAAGCACGAGTTAATCCCCTATCTTTATGGATGTAAAGCTGGAACCATCGCAGAGAATCTGGAAATTTATCACATGCACTTGCCACTTCTTCAATGCTCTTTGTGGACATTGTACTTAACACCATGCCCACACCAGCTGATGCGGCAGCTAGAGCCGTGGCAATTTCTCCGTCTGGATGAGCTAAACATTGAAAAGCCATCGGCGCAATTAATAAAGGTAGTTGCAGGGGTTGCCGTGACATACCTACACTGATGCAAGCATACAGTGTAGGCTTCTCAGTGACTCTTCT
>Ga0209181_10006372_pt1 | contig 16561 bp, 6 predicted proteins | sample MAT05_FD_187208 | JGI IMG/M metagenome (GOLD analysis project Ga0209181, IMG submission 187208) | Freshwater microbial communities from Lake Fryxell liftoff mats and glacier meltwater in Antarctica - MAT-05 (SPAdes) (version 2) | ecosystem: Environmental > Aquatic > Freshwater > Ice > Liftoff... | reverse complement strand
AACAAATAACCAGCACTACCTGATGTTGAACCCCAATCTAAATTGATACTTGTAGCTTGATTTAGGATACCATTTGTGGGCGCAACTAAATTAAGTTGGTTTAATGTATTGAAACTCCAAACATTACTCCATGCGCTTGTATCGGCTGTGTTATAAGCCCTCACACGCCAGTAGTAAGTTGTGTTATAAAACAAATTATAAACTGTTGCATCCGATGTTGTCCCAGAATTTCCGTTATATAAATTGGTTGAATTAAATGTTGGACTTGTATCATATTGGAACAAATAACCAGCACTACCTGATGTTGAACCCCAATCTAAATTGATACTTGTAGCTTGATTTAGGATACCATTTGTGGGCGCAACTAAATTAAGTTGGTTTAATGTATTGAAACTCCAAACATTACCCCATGCGCTTGTATCGCCAGTATTATAGCACCTTACACGCCAATAATACAATGTGTTGTAAAATAAATTTGCGCTAGTAGCTTGTGAGGATGTATTACTCACAAAACCATTGTATTTGTTTGGCGAATTAAAACTTGGGCTTGTGTCCCACTGATAATTATATCCAGCACTTGCCACATATCCCCAATCTAACAAAACATTAGTAGCCTGCCCAGTGGCTGTATTGGTAGGTGTTACAAGTGTTGGTGCATTAAGTAAAGCATAGCAATTAGTTATTGCAAATACAATAATTGTCGTGAGAAGTAATTTTATATTCATGTTGAGAAGATTTTATGATTCAAATGTAAAAAAAGTAATTACAAAAAGTAGGTGAATAACAATTGCAAAAAGTAAGTAGTCAAGCTAAATGTTTTGGTATTAAGCAAACAAGGTTTTCCAATTTCCAATATTTAGTAACGAGCTATATAAAACTTATATGTTCTTATATGCCTTATATGGTTATTAGAAAACAGGACAAGCTATTGTTATTTTTGAAAAGATAAATGTTTTGGTATCAAGCAAACAAGGTTTTCCAATTTCCAATGTTTAGTAATGAGCTATATAGAACTTATATGTTCTTATATGCCTTATAAGGTTATTAGAAAACAGGACAAGTTATGGTTATTTTTGAAAAGTTAAATGCTTTGGTATCAAGCAAACAAGGTTTTCCAATTTCCAATGTTTAGTAATGAGCTATACAGAACTTATATGTTCTTATATGCCTTATAAGGTTATTAGAAAACAGGACAAGTTATGGTTATTTTTGAAAAGTTAAATGCTTTGGTATCAGGCAAACAAGGTTTTCCAATTTCCAATATTTAGTAACGAGCTATATAAAACTTATATGTTCTTATATGCCTTATATGGTTATTAGAAAAGAGGACAAGTTATGGTTATTTTTTAAAGGTTAAATGTTTTGGTATCAAGCAAACAAGGTTTTCCAATTTCCAATGTTTAATAATGAGCTATACTGAACTTATATGTTCTTATATGCCTTATTATGGTTATTAGAAAGAGGACAAGCTATGGTTATTTTTGAAAAGATAAATGTTTTGGTATCATGCAAACAAGGTTTTCCAATTTCCAATGTTTAGTAATGAGCTATATAGAACTTATATGTTCTTATATGCCTTATATGGTTATTAGAAAACAGGACAAGTTATGGTTATTTTTGAAAAGATAAATGTTTTGGTATTAAGCAAAAAAGGTTTTCCAATTTCCAATATTTAGTAACGAGCTATATAAAACTTATATGTTCTTATATACCTTATATGGTTATTAGAAAACAGGACAAGCTATGGTTATTTTTGAAAAGTTAAATGCTTTGGTATCAAGCAAACAAGGTTTTCCAATTTCCAATGTTTAGTAATGAGCTATATAGAACTTATATGTTCTTATATGCCTTATATGGTTATTAGAAAACAGGACAAGTTATGGTTATTTTTGAAAAGACGTAAGTTTTGGTATAAGCTAACACCAAAGCCGTGTGACCCTAACTTTGGCAGAATAAAATTCTGCAATTTGTCTACACCAAAAAATTTAATTTTACTTTAGAAATTATTACACTTGTAAATTATAAATTGTTTTCCAAATACATCAATGTTTTCTTTCGCCTTATTTTGCCAACACTAAAACACAACAACCCCGAAATCCTCAACATTGCATTCATCCTGCTATCATTTGTATTAGCAGTAATAATCCCATTTCAATTATTTATTTTCTCATACGCGATACTTGGACCACTGCATTACCTCACAGAAATTGCATGGCTTCACAAAAAGCAGTATTTCGTAAGCAAATCATCTATAGCTTGGCAGTTTGCTATAATATCAGCCTTACTCACAATTTGTTTAGTACTTCTATATTACCCATCTCAACAAATAAATTTAATAACCACAAATAGCCTCAACCATTTATTCACAAGTCTAATTATTTTGGCACTTGCAATTGCCGCATATAACATTTACATCAAACAAGAAATTAATAAAATTGCATTAGTAATAGCAGTCGTTTCGCTAATATTTATCCTAAATCAATTCAGCTTTTCTTACATTCTCTTCGCCATATTTCTGCCAACTTTAGTGCACGTATTTGTATTCACATTAATATTTATGGTAGTAGGTGCAATTAAAACTCGCAACAAAATAAGTTATACAGCAATAGCCCTATTTGTAGCATGTTCGGCACTTTTTCTTATAAATTTTCAAGTTGTTTACGATGTTTCATCCTATTTTAGAACAGCATATCAATCAAGTAATTTCAGTTATTTGGCAAGTTACATCTCCAACCAAAGCCAATTCAATTTTAAATCTTCAAGCATACTAAAAGCCCAACGATTTATTGCCTTTGCTTATACATATCATTACCTAAATTGGTTCGTAAAAACAAATATTACAGAGTGGAATAAGCTTCCCCAAAAAACCATCGCAATCTCAATTATTATTTGGCTTGCTTCAGTTTCATTATACATTTACAATTTCAAATATGGTTTCATAGCCCTATTTTTCCTCAGTACTTACCACGTATTACTTGAGCTTCCGCTAAATATCATAAGTATAAAAAATTTAATAATAAAAATAAAGCAATAAAATGTCAAAGCAAGAAAAAATCAAATCATTCAATCCAAACAATATTGCCTTACATAATTCAGGCATCTTTGGTTTACCCTTTAATTATAAGGAATCCGAGCTTGTAATACTTCCACTTCCGTGGGATGTAACTGTTTCATATAATGATGGAACCGCTAATGCACCCGAAGATGTTTTTCAAGCATCCAAGCAAGTCGATTTATTCGACCCTGCAGTCCCAAATGCTTGGCAGGCAGGGCTACTCATGCTGCCTATAAATAAAAAATGGCACAAACAATCTAAGCAAATACGTAAAATTGCCAAACAAGTAATTGCAGATTTAGAAAGTAATAAAGTTACAGCCACCACAAACAAATCCTTATTAAAAATAAATAATGCATGTCAACAATTCCACAACGCTGTTGAGGATGAAACATTGCAACACATCAATAACAATAAAATAGTAATCGGCTTAGGCGGCGACCACAGCACTCCTTACGGAATAATAAAAGCATTAGCCACAAAGCATAAATCATTCGGCATCCTTCAGTTCGATGCCCACTGCGATTTACGTAATGCCTACGAAGGCTTCCAATATTCCCATGCCAGTATTATGTATAATATAATCAATAATATACCCCAAGTAAAAAAGCTAACCCAAGTAGGCATCCGCGACTATTGTCAAGATGAAGTAGATATAATAGACCAATCAAATGGAAAGATAAATGTATTCTTCGATAGAACCCTAAAGCAAAAATCATACATAGGCACAACCTTTGCCCTACAAACTGCACAAATAATAAGTACTCTTCCCAATAAAGTATATATAAGTTTCGATATAGATGCTCTCGACCCTAAACTATGTCCAAATACCGGAACCCCAGTCGCAGGGGGCCTAGAACTAGAGCAAGCAGTATATATAATCGAGCAATTAGTACAAGCAAAAAAAGTAATCATCGGAGCCGATATCAACGAAATTGGTACGTCCAATACCGATTGGGATGCCAATGTTGGAGCAAGACTACTTTTTAGGCTCACAAACCTAATAGCCATGTCCAATAAAATTATTTGAAATTTATTGGTTTGATTTTCAGTTAGTTAAACCAAACCTACAAAAAAATAATACCCAAGCTATTGCCAATTCAAAAACCTTGAATACATTTGCACCCCGATTAACAGAAAACGTTCTTTGTAATCGTAGCAAAACTCTAACAGAATCAGCACTTTCAACGAGTTTATTTAACTTTAAAATTCATTTTTTAATTGTTAATAAAAATGTTGAAAAGATTTTGAAAAAAGATTTGCAGAATTAAAAAATGGTTGTACATTTGCAACCCCAAATCGAAAGATAAGTTCTTTGAAAATATTGAAGCAAGAATAGAAGTAAGTATCCATCATTTTTATATGATGTTTAAAAATCCCAAAAATTTTAATTTCTTTTTAAAAAAGAGTAAGACAAACTTTACAATGAAGAGTTTGATCCTGGCTCAGGATGAACGCTAGCGGCAGGCCTAATACATGCAAGTCGAGGGGTAGCAGGGTAGCAATACCGCTGACGACCGGCGCACGGGTGCGTAACGCGTATGCAATCTACCTATTACTGGAGAATAGCCTTCCGAAAGGAAGATTAATGCTCCATAACATTATGAAGTGGCATCACTTTATAATTAAAGCTCCGGCGGTAATAGATGAGCATGCGTGACATTAGCTAGTTGGTAAGGTAATGGCTTACCAAGGCTACGATGTCTAGGGGCTCTGAGAGGATTGTCCCCCACACTGGTACTGAGACACGGACCAGACTCCTACGGGAGGCAGCAGTAAGGAATATTGGTCAATGGAGGAAACTCTGAACCAGCCATGCCGCGTGAAGGATGAAGGCCCTATGGGTTGTAAACTTCTTTTGTATGGGAAGAAACCATCGAACGTGTTCGGTGCTGACGGTACCATAAGAATAAGGATCGGCTAACTCCGTGCCAGCAGCCGCGGTAATACGGAGGATCCAAGCGTTATCCGGATTTATTGGGTTTAAAGGGTGCGTAGGCGGCTTTGTAAGTCAGTGGTGAAAGCCCGTAGCTTAACTACGGAACTGCCATTGATACTGCAGAGCTTGAGTATGTTTGAAGAGGGCGGAATGTGCAGTGTAGCGGTGAAATGCTTAGATATTGCACAGAACACCAATTGCGAAGGCAGCTCTCTAAACCATTACTGACGCTGAGGCACGAAAGTGTGGGGATCAAACAGGATTAGATACCCTGGTAGTCCACACCGTAAACGTTGATAACTCGATGTGTGCGATACACAGTACGCGTCTAAGCGAAAGCGTTAAGTTATCCACCTGGGAAGTACGCTCGCAAGAGTGAAACTCAAAGGAATTGACGGGGGCCCGCACAAGCGGAGGAGCATGTGGTTTAATTCGATGATACGCGAGGAACCTTACCCGGGCTTGAAAGTTAGTGATAGGCTGTGAAAGCAGCTCTTATAGCAATATACACGAAACTAGGTGCTGCATGGCTGTCGTCAGCTCGTGCCGTGAGGTGTTGGGTTAAGTCCCGCAACGAGCGCAACCCCTATCATTAGTTGCCATCAGGTTATGCTGGGGACTCTAGTGAAACTGCCCGCGCAAGCGGTGAGGAAGGTGGGGATGACGTCAAGTCAGCACGGCCCTTACGTCCGGGGCTACACACGTGCTACAATGGTAATTACAGTGGGTCGCTACTTGGCAACAAGATGCTAATCTCTAAAAATTATCTCAGTTCGGATTGAAGTCTGCAACTCGACTTCATGAAGCTGGATTCGCTAGTAATCGGAAATCAGCAATGTTCCGGTGAATACGTTCCCGGGCCTTGTACACACCGCCCGTCAAGCGATGGAAGTTGAGGGTACCTAAAGTCGATAACCGCAAGGAGTCGCCTAGGGTAAAATCGATAACTGGCGCTAAGTCGTAACAAGGTAGCCGTACCGGAAGGTGTGGCTGGACCACCTCCTTATTAGAGCGATTTTTAAACTTTCTTTTAGAAAGCGTTACTTACTTCTACATCTTCTTCAAATTTTTTACCCAAAACGAGCTATTTTCAGTGGCTTTACCACCAAAGTTATGGCTTTAACAGTCTCGTAGCTCAGTTGGTTAGAGCACTACACTGATAATGTAGGGGTCGGCGGTTCAAATCCGCCCGAGACTACACAATAAATCGTATTGGGGAATTAGCTCAGCTGGCTAGAGCACCTGCCTTGCACGCAGGGGGTCAACGGTTCGAATCCGTTATTCTCCACTTTTATCACTCTTGTGATAAGTTCTTTGACATATTGAAAGAAAATATAAATTATTACTTAAAGAAAGTAATTAAGGGCGTATGGAGGATGCCTTGGCACTTGAAGGCGATGAAGGACGTGATAAGCTGCGATAAGCTTCGGTGAGGTGCAAATAACCTTTAACCCGAAGATTTCCGAATGGGGAAACCCATCATACTGAAGGTATGATACCCTATATGGGAGCTAACCCGGAGAACTGAAACATCTAAGTACCCGGTGGAAAAGAAAATAATAATGATTTCCTAAGTAGTGGCGAGCGAAATGGAAAGAGCCCAAACCAAACTTGTTAAGGCAAGTTTGGGGTTGTAGGACTGTTGTAGCAATAATATTTCAACTGGAAGAATTCTGGAAAGTTTTACAATATAGGGTGATAGTCCCGTACAGGTAAAAAATGTTATTGTGTCAGTATCCTGAGTACCGCGCGGTTGGAGACGCCGTGTGGGAATCTGCCAGCACCATCTGGTAAGGCTAAATACTCTCAAGTGACCGATAGTGAACTAGTACTGTGAAGGAAAGGTGAAAAGAACCTCGAACAGAGGAGTGAAATAGACCCTGAAACCATACGCTTACAAGCGGTCGGAGCCTGCGGGTGACGGCGTGCCTTTTGCATAATGAGCCTACGAGTTACTCTTTTCTAGCAAGGTTAAGCAATTAAGTTGCGTAGCCGAAGCGAAAGCAAGTCTGAATAGGGCGTATAGTTAGAGGAGGTAGACGCGAAACCTTGTGATCTACCCTTGACCAGGTTGAAGGTTGGGTAACACCAACTGGAGGACCGAACTGATAAGCGTTGAAAAGCTTCCGGATGAGTTGAGGGTAGGGGTGAAAGGCTAATCAAACTGGGAAATAGCTCGTACTCCCCGAAATGTATTTAGGTACAGCCTCGAGGTTAAGTATTATAGAGGTAGAGCTACCGATTGGACTAGGGGGCTTCACCGCCTACCAAATCCTGACGAACTCCGAATGCTATAATATATACTCGGGAGTGAGGCGCTGGGTGCTAAGGTCCAGTGCCGAGAGGGAAAGAACCCAGACCATCAGCTAAGGTCCCCAAATGTATGTTAAGTTGAATAAACGTGGTTCGATTGCATTGACAGCTAGGATGTTTGCTTGGAAGCAGCAATTCATTTAAAGAGTGCGTAACAGCTCACTAGTCGAGCGATTGAGCGTGGATAATAACCGGGCATTAAACATACTACCGAAGCTATGGCAACAGCAATGTTGGGTAGGGGAGCATTCTAGTTGCATCGAAGCTATCACTTGAGTGGTAGTGGAGCGACTAGAAAAGCAAATGTAGGCATAAGTAACGATAATGAGGGCGAGAAACCCTCACGCCGTAAGACTAAGGTTTCCTGATCAACGCTAATCGTATCAGGGTTAGTCGGGGCCTAACGCGTATTCGAAAGAAAAAGTGGATGGACAACAGGTTAATATTCCTGTACTTACTTTAATTGCGATGTAGTGACGAAGTAGTGAAAGTTCTGCGTACGAACGGTATGTACGTTAAAGAGTGTAGATATATTGTTGGTGTGAAAATCTGCCGATGATGTCGAACTTGATAGTACCACAAATCTCCGGACAAGTGGATAATGAACCTAATCAAACTTCCAAGAAAAACTGCTAAGCTTCAGATTAAAGCAACCCGTACCGTAAACCGACACAGGTAGTCGAGGAGAATATCCTAAGGCGCTCAAGTGAATCACGGCTAAGGAACTAGGCAAATTAACCCTGTAACTTCGGGAGAAAGGGTGCCCTCAGCAATGAGGGTCGCAGAGAAATGGCCCAGGCAACTGTTTATCAAAAACACATGGCTTTGCTAAATCGAAAGATGACGTATAAGGCCTGACACCTGCCCGGTGCTGGAAGGTTAAAAGGAGATGTTAGTCGTAAGGCGAAGCATTGAATTGAAGCCCCAGTAAACGGCGGCCGTAACTATAACGGTCCTAAGGTAGCGAAATTCCTTGTCGGGTAAGTTCCGACCTGCACGAATGGTGTAATGATCTGGGCACTGTCTCAGCCGTGAGCTTGGTGAAATTGTAGTATCGGTGAAGATGCCGATTACCCGCAACGGGACGGAAAGACCCCATGCACCTTCACTATAGCTTAACATTGACTTTGGATATTTGATGTGTAGGATAGGTGGGAGACTTTGAAGCGGGTACGCTAGTATTCGTGGAGTCAACCTTGAAATACCACCCTTTAAATATTTGGAGTCTAACCCCGCAATGTGGGGAACAGTGTTTGGTGGGTAGTTTGACTGGGGTGGTCGCCTCCAAAAAAGTATCGGAGGCTTTCAAAGGTACCCTCAGTACGCTTGGTAACCGTACGCAGAGTGCAATAGCATAAGGGTGCTTGACTGTGAGACCTACAAGTCGAGCAGGGTCGAAAGACGGATATAGTGATCCGGTGGTTCCGCGTGGAAGGGCCATCGCTCATAGGATAAAAGGTACGCTGGGGATAACAGGCTGATCACCCCCAAGAGCTCATATCGACGGGGTGGTTTGGCACCTCGATGTCGGCTCGTCACATCCTGGGGCTGGAGAAGGTCCCAAGGGTTAGGCTGTTCGCCTATTAAAGTGGCACGCGAGCTGGGTTCAGAACGTCGTGAGACAGTTCGGTCCCTATCTGTTGTGGGCGTTAGAAATTTGAGAGAACCTGATTCTAGTACGAGAGGACCGAATTGGACGAACCTCTGGTGTATCTGTTGTGGCGCCAGCTGCAGTGCAGAGTAGCTACGTTCGGTTGAGATAAGCGCTGAAAGCATCTAAGTGCGAAACTCATCTTAAGATAAGATTTCTTTAAAAGACCGTTGTAGACTACAACGTTGATAGGTTGCAAGTGTAAAGGTAGTAATATCAAAGCTGAGCAATACTAATTGTCTGTTAGCTTTCGTAAGTTCATAATTTATATTTTCTTTTAATAAATGTCAAATAAGATTTAGGCGATTATAGCGGTGTGGTTCACCTCTTCCCATTCCGAACAGAGAAGTTAAGAACACTTGCGCAGATGGTACTGCAGAAATGTGGGATAGTATGTAGTTGCCTTTTTTTAAGCTGTATAGTTAATTCTATACAGCTTTTTTATTGTTAATAACTATTGTTATTGACACAGAAGAAGCATTTCGGTGTTCTATAAATAATATTTATACCGATAGTACATTCAAAATAGTCATTTCAGTTGCAAGGCATTATACTATTTTCATATAGTATCGGCATTAGCCATTCTAAAATTATAAAATAGTTTTGACTTTTTTTAAATTAGAATTGGTTTTAAGTAGAATAGTCTTTCTTTGTAAAAAGGAAATACTGTAAGAAGATTGTTAGCTAATCCTACTCCAAACGGTATTTTGCATTTTTGATTTGGCCAAATAATTTGCTAAAACTAAATTTTCTGACTTTTGCAATTTGCTATCGGTTGTTAATATTTCGGTGGCAATGTGCCTTGCCGTTATAATTATTTGCTGGTCTTTGCTAAGGTCGGCAATTTTCAAATCTAATGTACCGCTTTGCTGTGTGCCTTCTACATTGCCTGGCCCGCGCAGTTGTAAATCTACATCAGCAATTTCAAAACCATCGGTGGTGCGTACCATTGTTTCTAAACGTATTTTACCATCGGTACTTAGTTTGTAACCTGTCATTAATATACAATAAGATTGTTCGGCACCACGCCCAACGCGTCCTCGTAGTTGGTGGAGTTGCGATAAGCCAAATCTTTCGGCACTTTCAATAACCATTATGCTTGCATTGGGCACATTTACGCCTACTTCAATAACTGTGGTGGCTACCATAATATTTGTTTCGCCACGGACAAAACGCTGCATTTCAAATTCTTTATCAACAGCTTTCATTTTGCCGTGCACAATGCTTACTGTGTATTGTGGTAGCGGAAAAGCGTTTGAAATACTTTCGTATCCATCCATTAAATCTTTGTAATCCATGGTTTCGCTTTCTTGTATTAATGGATACACAACATACACTTGGCGGCCTAATTTTATTTGTTCTTTCATAAAACCAAATACCGCCAACCGTGCACTATCAAAGCGATGCGTAGTTATTATTGCTTTTCTGCCTGGTGGCAACTCATCAATAATGGAAACATCCAAATCGCCGTACAAAGTCATGGCAAGTGTACGCGGAATTGGCGTTGCAGTCATAACCAAAACATGTGGATGAAGCACATTTTTTTTCCATAATTTACTTCGTTGCTCCACACCAAAACGATGCTGCTCATCAATAACTACAAAACCTAAATTATTAAACTGAACAACATCTTCAATCAATGCGTGCGTTCCAATTAAAATATCAATTGCACCGCTGCGCAAATTTTCGCGCAAAAATGTTCTTTCTTTCTTTTTTGTAGAGCCTGTTAAAAGTGCTACCGAAACACCTGAACCTTTTAAATATTCTATAATAGAATTGTAGTGTTGTGTGGCTAAAATTTCGGTAGGTGCCATTAAGCAACTCTGAAAAAAATTATCTTTCGCAATAAGCATGCAAAGCAATGCTACCATGGTTTTGCCGCTACCTACATCGCCTTGCAACAGCCTATTCATTTGTTTGCCACTTGCAAAATCGGCACGTATTTCTTTGATAACTTTTTTCTGTGCGTTTGTTAATTCAAATGGCAATTTATCTTTATAAAAATTATTGAAAAATTCTCCAATTGTAGGGAAGTAAAAACCTTTGTGCGTTTCCTTATTCAGTAAATTTAATTGCAACAATCTCATTTGAATTATAAATAATTCTTCAAATTTTAAACGTTTTTGTGCGGCTAGTAAATCATTGTTGTTGGCAGGATTATGTATGTTCAAAATTGCATCGGCACGGCCAACCAAACGTAATTTTTCTATTACATAGTTAGGCAATATTTCCGAAATATTATCATGCACCTGTGGCAACAAAGCTTTAATAGTTTTGTGCAATGATTTACTATCTAAAAAACGAACTTTCATTTTTTCGGTAGTGTTGTACATTGGCTGTAGCTGTGCGTTTGCTGAGTTTTGTTCGCTTAGTAATTCTAGTTCGGGATGTACAATGTTGTAGTTGTTTTTAAATTTTGATGGCTTGCCAAATGCAACATATTTTACGCCAGTTTGCACAAAATATTTCATGTAGTTTATGCCTTTAAACCAAACTAATTCTATTGCTTGCCCATTCTCATCAACAAATTGTGCGGTTAACCTTTTTGCGCTGCCTTCGCCAACCGTTGCAGTATTTACAATGGTGCCAATAATTTGGGCATTTTGTATTTCATCGTTTAAATCGGCAACGGTGTGAAATTGTGTTCTGTCAACATATCGATAAGGAAAATGAAAAAGCAAATCGCCAAATGAAAATATGCGAAGTTCCGTTTTAAGAATTTCGGCACGCTGCGAACCTACGCCTTTGGCATATTCTATTGGTGTGTTTAGAAATACTTTTTCCGCTTGCATGTTTTGTTGTGTCACAAATTAAAAGGGGGTAACTAAAATTGCTGTGTAATATTTTACCATATAGGAGGCACATAGTCCTTTAGGTTAAATAGACGCTTCGCTTTACAAAGTGCGATGTGCAAAAGTATGTTTCTTTTTAAACTTTTAAAAGATGAAAATTATCCTGTTAATATGAAATGTATAATTTGTAAACCCTATCCCGAAGTTGCAAACAGGCGAGTTTTTATATGAGTGCTATTGAAGCGTGTGCATCACGATAACTATCGAGGTTTAAGTTTATATTAGTTCCAACATAATTTTAGATATGCCATTAAATAAAAAAATCATGAAATTATATGTTCTTAAAGTACATCAATATTTTGTCGCCAATTGTTTGATGTAAAATTTACAGGCATAACTTTGGGTTCGTTTTCCAATGTTTCTTTTATATAGGGTGGTGCTTTTACGCCTATCTCATACATGTTTTTTTCGCCATCTGCCGCTTTTACCAATTCAATAAAATCAACAAAATATTTTGACAAATTTTTCGACATTTTAGGATTATCTGCAATTATATAAAGTTGTTGTTTGGCTCTTGTAAATGCTACATACAACATGTTGACATTGTCGAGCACGGTTTTATTTTTTTCTATTTCATACAAATCGGCAAATTCGGTTTGCTTTAGTTTTGCGCTTGTTGCTACTAAAGCCGATTTTAACTTAGGTATTTCTGGAAAATTAATATTCAACCACATAAAATCTTGCCCTTGCGATGTTACCCAATTTGCATAAGGCAAAATAACGACTGGAAATTCTAGGCCTTTTGATTTATGAATAGACATTATGTTAACGGCATTTAAACCATCAGGTGTTGCAATAGATAGCTTACCCTTGTTATTTTGCCACCACTCTAAAAACATTGTAAATGAAGCGCCGGGCTTTTGCGAAAATGCAAGTATATTATCTAAAAAAGCGAATAGATAATTGCTATTTGTTTCAACCAATCCGCAAACCCTGCAAAGCTCTTCGGCAGCGTCATACATAGGTAGTATTAGCAAATTATTTGCACTTAAATTAATATTAAAATGTTCAAATATGTTATTAAAATTTTTACTATTCAACTCTTCTATTGCAAGTTTAGAAATGGTAAATTTTTGATGTTTAATACTACTTAAATATTGAACTATATTTATTTTACTTGCACTATTATTTGGTTGAGAAAGCAACACAAAACAGTTCTCTAAAAAATTAACAATTGGGTTATTTTTAAGTAATAATGATTCCCTCGAAACTATAGGAATTTTATTGTTGGTAAGAAACTCAGCCAACTTTATTCCGTTTCTGTTCACACGAACAATAATTGCAATGTCTTGAAATTTATAACCGCTTGAAAGGCACTCATTAATTTTTTGCAATGTTTCGCTAAAATATATTTCATCAATTTCCTGTGCCAACAAATCTTTGCAATCGAATGTTTTTAATTGCACAAAACCTTGGTTTAGTTTAGGGTTAAAATTTTGTTCGTGTGCATTGTAAACTTCTTGTAAACCCAATGGCAACTTGCTTTTCAAAAAACCAAAAAACAAATTATTAAATTCAATTATTTGGCGTTGCGAACGGTAATTGGTATCTAAATTTTTCTCTAAATAATTACGTTCTAATGTTTTTTCTTTCTGCGCTATATTAAGTTCTGTACTGCGGTTAATTAATTTTGGCAACATTAAAAATTGCTCAATTTCGCCACCACGCCAGCGGTAAATAGATTGCTTGCCATCGCCAACCAACAAATTAAAACCACCTTCGGCCAATGAGTTTTCAATTAGGGGCAAAATATTCTGAAACTGTGTTACTGAAGTATCTTGAAATTCATCTATTAAAAAATACTTGTAACGTTCGCCCAAACGTTCAAAAATAAAAGGAGCAGGCTCATTTACCACCACATTCGCAATAAGTTTATTAAACTCTGATATATGAATCAACTTCTGTTCTTTCTTAATTTCTGCAAGGCAAATATTTATTTCATTAAGTAAAGCCAATTGTTGCAAGCTATTGTTTATAAGGCTTTGCAGCATATATTGTTTTACGCCTTTGTCTAATATTTCTATTGTTTTTGCAAAACAATCATTCAAAATTGGCGCTATATTATTTATTGCTTGTTCATCGCTTGCATCTACAGTACCTGACGAATGTTTGTTTTTTTCAACTATTGAGGTAGCCTGTTTTATTGCCTCAAAATCTTCGTTGGCAAGGTTTGTAGAGATTAGTTTCTTAAAAAACTTTGGTAGTGCACCTGCGTAAGCATAACTTTTCATAGGCACATTTATTTTTTCTATTGCTTGTAAGGCTTCAGTTCCTATGGCTCTTAATTGTGCTTCAAAATGTTGTTCGTAGCCATCAATTGTATTTTTTATTTCTAAAAAATCGGCAAGTTCAAGCTCGTGCAATAACTTTAAATAGGGCATTGCGTCATCATTCAGTAAATTTTTAGCAAATAGCATCAACTCATTTTCAATATTCCAGTTTTGCTCTTTGTTGGCACGTGATTGTGTAAAATCAAACAAAAATTTAGTGAGAATATCTTGATTGCCAACCTTCGCCAACATCAAATCAATGGCTTGTTTAAGCATAAGATTTGCATCTAATTCTACTTCAAAATCGGCAGGTAAATCAAGGTCACGCGCAAACGAACTAACAATTTTATAAACAAATTTATCAATGGTGCTTATGGCTACCGAACCATAATTATGCAACATACTTGTTAATACTTTTTGTGCCTTGAATGATAAAATTTTTGAATCTATTTTCAATAATTCTTGCAACTCAATTGCCAATGAATTATATTTATTTGCATTGGCAGCTATACCTTTGAGCGCACTAAAAACGCGTTCTTTCATTTCGGCTGCAGCCTTGTTGGTGAAGGTAATAGCGAGTATCTTTTTGTAGTTTTCGGGGTTCGTATCTTGCAACGCCACCCGCAAATACTCTCTTACCAAAGTATAGGTTTTGCCGCTGCCGGCGGATGATTTATAAACTGTAAAATTCATTTAAGTTTTGGTGTTAATTAATTGCATTATAAAATCGTGAAAATAATTATTATTCTATATAATACTTTCTAAATATACCAAAACAAGATAGCTTTTAAAAAACAGCGATGCTTGTCGCGTTTTGATAAAAACGGGATTAGGCAAATAAGAACATATTGGGTTACACTTATTGATAATTTGAAAACCTAAGTTGCTGTACCATAGTATCGGCATTAAAACTCCCTTTTGAAAACTATGGAATAAAATAATAAAATAGTTTGGACTATTTTATTTTTGGAGTTGGTATTACATGGCAAATGTAAACCATGGTAAACTAAAAAAAAGCCTTTTGCATAAAACAAATCTACTGGACATCCTTTTGCGGTGGCAAGGGCGAATCTTTTAAAGCCACGTACATCATGTCTATTGCCTTTTGGGTAAGCACCATTGTTTTGGTACCTTCTTTTAGTAAGTATCCTTTTTGTTTGAGGCGTGCCATTTGTTTGGCAAAACCCGAATCGGACAAGGTGCTTGCTGTGCGCAATTGCATAATAGTAGCATTGGGGGTATTGTGTATAAATAAAAGCACTTTTACACAGTCGTATAAACTATTGTTGGAGATGGTGTAATGAAATTCGGGCTTTATGGCAGCAATCAGCTTATCGTATATGTCGGTATTGTTTGCAAGGTTTTTTTGCCTAAACAGTTCTAATGTAAGCGGTACAGGCGCAATATCCTCCTTACTTGTCTCAACTTCTTGGGGCGTTTCGGCAACTGTGTTGGGGCTACTCGTTATTTCTAATACATCAGAAACTGCTGTTTCGAATTGGTGGTTTATTAAATTGTTCCTCAAAAACTCGTTTTCTTTTATAAGGAATCCAACCTTTTGGTTGAGGTTGTTAATTTGTTGCTGCAACAACTTTATGGCTGCATTAAATTGTTAGGTTGAGACCATTGCGCACATATTTTTTAGTATAAACGAATTGTTTGGATACTTGTTTGATAGTGCAAGTATATAAAATAATTTGAAAACATACCTTTGCCACTTAACAATTACATACAAATATATTGTTTTATATTTATTGTAAGACCATGACACAGCAAACAAAATGCTTGTATATAATACCTAAAAACCAGCTAGTTGTAAACAGTTCTTTACATACCACACCAAACAATCAAGCATGTGTAAACAATTTTTTACATATAGCACTAAATTAACAAGTATATATAATCAGTTATTTACATATAACACCTAATTACAAACCATCCGTAATTAATTGCTTTTATATAACACCAAACTACAACTATGAGTAACCAATTGTTTTTATATAGCAGCTACGATGGTATTATATAAAAACAAGTAGTTTTATGCATTTCCTTACTTGGCTTTATATGTAAGCAGATGCTTTTATGTAACTTCTTAATTAGCTTTACATGTAAACAAATAGTTTTATGTAAATCCTTTTATGGCATTATGTATATACAGATGGTTTTATGCAACTTATTACTTGGTGTTACATAAAAACAACTGTTTTCTTTATTTACGAAGAAAGGTATTGTATAAAAACAACTGTTTACTTTGCTTGCGGAGAAAGTTGTTGTATAAAAGCAACTGTTTCTGTTGGTATGGGTGAAAAGCTGATTGAAACCAACTGTTTTTATTTCTTACGGAGAAATGAGTTAAGGACACCTCTAAAAATTGCATTTTAAAATTAGTTTAATTTTTCTAATTATTTTTTTAGAAAATTATTTGAATTTGTTTTCTTTGAGTACTCTTTTAGGTCATTTTACTAGTATTAATTGTTTTTT
>Ga0209181_10006370_pt1 | contig 16562 bp, 13 predicted proteins | sample MAT05_FD_187208 | JGI IMG/M metagenome (GOLD analysis project Ga0209181, IMG submission 187208) | Freshwater microbial communities from Lake Fryxell liftoff mats and glacier meltwater in Antarctica - MAT-05 (SPAdes) (version 2) | ecosystem: Environmental > Aquatic > Freshwater > Ice > Liftoff... | reverse complement strand
TTCGTTTGCGGCGGCTTCAAGCGCAACCAGTGCGGTGGCAAAATTTGCGCGGAACTCCTCCACGCTAGCGGCAAAGCGTTCCCGGTCTACACCCAACTGCTCGGTCGCATCTTCGAGTTGCTGTTCGAATTCGGAAGCACGCGTCTGCGCCGCCTCCAGCAGCTCGGAAATCGCGCTGTCGAGTTGCTGATGGGTTTGCTCGACACGCGTGCGTACTGCTTCGATGGCCGCGCGCTGGGTGACATCAAGCGCTACAAAAAGTTCGTCGATCGGGGCCTGTAGAGACTGCAGTCGGGTGACTGGCAATTCCCAGTCCGAACTTTCGCGGGCTAGGTCGCGCAGCTCCTCCGACAGGCTCGCGCGGGCGCCAGCGAGCTCTGCGGTGGCATTTTCGAAACGCTGGATGAAGGCCGTGGTGTCCATCTCAGTTCCTTAAATGTTCTTGGCGATTTCAATGAAGGGCTTGATCGTTTCGATGAGATCGGTGATCTGCCGTACCGTGCCCATGAGCTCCTCGGTATCCTCGCCGAAGACGCGTTCGAGCTGTTCGCTAGCGCCCTGGAAGATTTCCAGCCCGTCGAGGATCAGCGCGCCGGCGGTTTCCGCGGCTTGCGCCGCATCCACGACTCCGCCGCGCAATTCCTCTGCCGATCGTGCCAGTTGCTCGAGTGTCTGCCCGGAGAGCACGCCAACAAGCGCGGTCGACGTTCCGTTTAAGCCCTCGCAAGCCTGAGCGAGCGCGGCAAAACTCTGCTCAGCCGCGCCGATCGCTTCGGTTGTTCCGCTTTGCAATGTCTCCACCGCGAGATTGACCTGCGCACTGCCGTGCTCAATCTGTTCCTGGAGCTGCGCACCGGCATCGGCATGCTTGGCGGTTAATTCGGTGAGTGCCTCACTCAGAGTAGGGAACGCTGCATCAAGTTCGACGGCCGCGTCGCTGGTGGCAGCACTCGTCGACAGCAGCCGTTCTGCGTGTTCTGCGAAGGGCGCCTGAGTCGCTTCGAGCTGCGTTTGCGAGCTGCTTGCAGCCTGCGTATGCACGCGCTCGAAGGTCTCCAACTCGGCACGGATGTGTGTGCTCATGGCCAAGCTCTGTTCGAGGACTTGGCGCAATTCCCCGGCGCTGGCGCTCACCCGCTCGCGCGCCTCGGCCAGCAGTTGTCGCAGCGATTCAGCGGTCTGATCAAGTGCTGGCGTGATCTGATCGCTCAAGTCACGCTCGAGTTCCTGCAGGATATTGTTGAACTGCGTGTTGCTGTGACCGTCTGCCATGGCTCCCCCTTTCTTCTTTATCCGGGCCCGCGCTGCGGGCGATAGCGTGCTTGTTCGCTTTCTAGTTCGCGCGCTTCCTGCTCTTGCCGCCGGCGCAACTCAGCTGCGGTTCGGGCGGCGCGTTCGGCGCCACCAAGCGCGCGGCGGTAGTCGGCGAGCGCCGTCGTCGTTTCGCCCGCACCCTGCAAGGCATCGATTGCAATTCGAAGCGACCGGTAATCCCGTCGCTCAATGGCCTGTCTGGCGCGCGCATGCCAGTGCCGGATCACGTCGACCGCCGCCGTGGTCCGGGCTTGCTGCAACGCCGCCTCCAGGCTGGTGCGCGCCGCTCGTGCCGCGCTCTCCTCACCGCGGCCCAGCTGCTCGCGAACGGCGCCCAGCTGCGCGCGCATTTCCTGGATGACTGCCGGCTGCCCTGCGCGACCGAGCGCGGCCTCCAGTGCGTCGATGGTTTCTTTGGTGGCGCGCAGGGCGGAGAGCTCAGCACTAACCGCAGTGAGCTGCGCGCGGCTGCTGTCCAGCCGCTCGGCCGCCGAACGCGCGTGGTGCTCGGCTTCGCGCCATTTCTCAGACTCAATTGCGGCAACCGCCGCACCAAGCTCTCCTTCGACAGCGATACGTTCGTTGCCCATCAGCGCCCAACCGCGACCACGCCGCAGGACCAGCTCAGCGTCGGCGAGTTCGAGCTCTATTCCAGCAATTCGATCGCGTGCGCCGGTGTCGTCACCGCGCCGTTGTTCAGCACGCGCAAGCTCGCTCCGCAAGCCCTCGAGGTGCTCGCGCGAGTGTTCGACTAATGTGTCGACCGCGGCGAGCAGTGACTGCGCTTCGCGGATGCGTGCATGCGCTGCGAGCTCGGGATCTGCTGCACCTGCAGAACCGGAATATTCGGCTTCTACCGATGGTGCTTCGCCTGGACTTGCCAACTTGATGATGAGCACGATTGCGGCAAGCGCGAGCGGCAGCAAAGCCCAGTGCCACCGTTGCCGCCAACGCGCGCTTAGCAATGCTTTGCGCAGCGCGGCGTCGAAAGTCAGGATGTTATCGAAGCGATCACTGGCGCGGCCGGCGAGCGCTCGTTCGAGCACCGGGCGCACGGGGTCGCGGCGGCCAAGCTTGTCCGCGCGGATCTGCGCCGGGCGACAAGGGTCCGGCGCGCACAGCAACTCGACAGCGATACAGCCGACCGCAAATTGATCCGCCCGTTGATCGACCGGGTCGGCGCCGGTCGTCTGCTCCGGCGCTCGGTAACCTTCAGTGCCAAGCGCCGCGCTCGCTTCAGCGAGATCGGCGCTGCAGAGCTCGAGTGCGACGCCGAAGTCCATAATCTTGATGGTGCCGTCGGGGCAGCGCCAGACGTTCTCCGGCTTGATGTCGCGGTGCACTAGATCTTTGTGTGCATACGCAAGCGCGGCGCAGATTTGATGCAAGATACGGCCGATTTCGACGCGTTCGAACGCCATTCCCTTGGCGACATGTGCGCTGATGTGCTGGCGCAGTGTGTGGCCTTCCAGCAACTCCATGGTGATGAAGTAGCGGCCGGCTGCCTCGTGCACATCGAAGGTGCGCACGATATTCGGATGCGACAAACGGCACGACAGGCGCGCCTCAGACAGGAAGCGTTGTAGGGAATCAGATCGCGAGCTGATGCGGTCGGAGATGAACTTGATCGCGACCGGTTGCGAGGTGAGGCGATCAAAGGCCGCAAAGACCTCGCCCATGCCGCCGGAACCAAGCTTCTCACCGAGGTCATAGCGATCCAGCACACGGGAACTACCGGTGGTCGAGAAAGGCATCGGGCTACGCGGTGTGGCATGGTTGGTTTCAGGCGGCGAGGTCAGCGGCAGTTCGCCGGGCAGGTCGCTCCCTTTCGGCGCTATGCTGGCCGCCAGCAGGAATTCACGTGCCGCCTTGATCTCAGCGAGATCCTGCTCAATACGATCGCGCAAGCTTCGTGTGATCGCGAGCTCGCGCTCGCGGCCGAGCTGGGAGGCGCGGCGCGAATGCGCGTCCCGAATATCCCGCGCGCTGGAATGCGCCGACAGGCCGAGCAGCTTCTTCGCACGTTCGGCGTTCATCCCACCACCCGAGTCGGCGCCCCGGCCAGATCGATAGTCCCAATGAATCCTTCGCTGAGCGATTCCTCGTGCGCATCCAGAAGCGCATAACGGCATTCGCCCGCCGTTGAGACGCGCACGCGCAGGCGCACTTCGTGGTGGTCCTGCTGCACTTCCGCCAACGGCACGACCACCCTGCCCAGCGGGAGGTCGTGCGGGCTCGCACGTAGCACAAAGTCGAAGATCAGTCGCTGACGCGCACCGGCGCGGGCGTAAAAGCTGCGCCGAACCTCGGCAGGCAGCACGCTGCCCGAATCCAGCAGCGCCATGAAGCGCTGCTTAGAAGTGTCTTGACGGTCTCCCACCTGCATACCGAGGGTGCCGCAGAGCAGCGGGGGATCGGCATAATCGGCCTGCCGCGCGGTGCCGGCGAGGGCGGCGCCGAAGGCCAGGCAGGCTTGCGCGTTGCGAGGCAGCACCAACGGCTGGGCGCCACTCAGCTCGAACAGCCGTGCGCGCAGGTCTTCGCTGAGAAACGCACAGCTGAGAATAGTGGCGTCGACTTGGCCCTGGTGTTCAGCATCAGTGAGACATTCTGATCGAATGGTTTCCGCGAGTTCGTGGAGCAGACCGTTGATCGCTGTTTCCGGCACCGCGAAGATGACCTCCTTGCCACGCACGTGCTGTACGCACTCCGATCTTCGGTTTGCTGCGTTGTCCGCGCCGAGCCAGCCCAGCAGCAATTGCTCAGCGATACGTTCGAGGATCTCGGCACCCTTGCGCGTGGCCGGGCCAATATGCGCTTCGAGGGCGTTACGCAGGCTCGAGTGCAAGCCGAGCAGGGCGGGCAGGCTGCGCGATTGCTGCTCGGCATGCAGCTCGATGCCGCCGTGGCGAGAGCGATTCACCAGCGCATGCGAAACTCGGCCATCGTTCTCGACGCTGATCAACCGGCAGCTTTGCAGAGATGCCGGCAACCACCAGCGCAGATACGCACACAAAGCAGCTGCGCGGTCGATCACGGCGCTTAGCGGTAACAAGGCGCGTGCTGCGGCCTCGCGAACATGACCTGCACGAAACTCGCAATCGGCGTCGAGGGCGACGGTAAACTGCGTTGGCGCGTGGGCACCGGCCGCGATGCGCGCCTGCGCATGGGCATGGGCGAGGGACTCGCTCAACAACTGGATAGCGCTGTTACCTGCAGATTGCACGCAGGTAACCTGATCCAGCTGGATGCCGGGTTGCTTCAGCACAAAAAAAAGCGCGGAGCTCCCTCTGAGCTTATTTCCCAACGCATCGAGGGACAATAGGTGGCAGCGCAGGCTATCGGCGCCCTCGCCGACAGACAGTGCGCGCGGAATGCCGGCGGGATCGATGATCGCGGCGGTCAGCGCGCGCCGGCCAAGGCCGATACCGATCATGGTGCTCATACCGCACCTGCCTGGCGCGTGGCCACTTGCAGCAGGCGCGCTGCGTCGGTTGCGAGTGCGTCCGCCGACAGAATCTGCCGCTGCAACAGAGGCTCAAGGCTGCCGAGGTGCTTGAGCAGCGCCTCGGCGCGACCGATGCGCGCTTGCACATCGCGCAAATCCTCTGCTTGGCGGTCTTCGGCCTCTTTCCGGGCACGCGCGAGCGCGGATTCGACTCGGCCTAGCAATTGCTTACGCGCGTTTTCGAGTGCGGCGATCACGCCATTGGCGGCCTCGCGCAAAGCATCCGTCGTGGTCTTGACGATCGCCGTTTCGACTAGGTCGGTGAGCTTGTCGGTCTCCCGATCGATGACCTCAAGCTCTTCGTCCGACCAGCTCTTGTACGACCAAGCGATCGTGCCCACGAACAGCGCCAAGCAAACCAAGCCGATCAGGCCCGATTGGCGCAGGTTGAAGCCGACGAAACTGCCCGCCAGCGAGCCGATCATCAGCAGCAGGAACACCACCTTGCGACCTTCCGCGAGGCGCTCCATAAAGCCACGCCGCGGGATTTCTCCTCGGTAGCGGACGTCGATGGCCGCGTATCCGGCCACGTCGTTCCATACCGAATTATCGCTAGGAAAGTCGTAGGTGAGGCTGCAACGCGGCAGCGCGAGCTGCAGTTCGAGTGCTCGGCATAGCCCATTGAGCTCGGTGCGCAGCGCCTCCAGCTCCTTCGACAGCATGCCCTTGAAGGTTCGCAAGAAGCTCGCTTCGATGCCGCGAATCTGCTCCTCGTTCACGCTCAACCGGATCACGCGACGGCGCTCCTCGCGAGCGATCGACTCGGGGCCAATCTGGTTCAGCGCGTTGCCTTGAAAGCTCCATAGCCATGACCCACGGGCAACCGCCTTGCGCGAACGCTCGCGCACACTGCTGACCAGTTCGGAAATGGTTTCCGATGCCAGACGCAGGGCATTGTCCTTGCCGCCGCGAATCCCGGCGGCCATGGCCGCTCGCGGATCCTGGGCACGCAGCACCGTCAGGCTCACCGTGGTGTCGTGTCGCACCAGCATGAGGCGGCGCCGAAGGCTCTCGTGCGCACGCCCAATTGCGCAAAGGGCGCGCTGCAGTCGCAAGGTCTCCACCAGGTTGACGTCAGCAAACACCGGCGATGACCAGAAGGAACTGGCTTCGCCCGCGAGCAAAGCATTGACTGTGTTGGCGAGCTCCGGCGGCCATTCAACCCGCCCGTCAAGCTGGCCGTCCGGTTGCTCGGGATCGACTGTAATCCTAATGACCGCACCGCCTGCTTCGGCGGGATCGGTTGGAGCTTCTTCAAGGTCGGCGCCGATCATCTCTACTCGCGCGTAGGCCGGTTGCATGGTCAGCGCGAGTGATTGCGCGCTTCCTTGGCGAAGGAAAAGTACGCTGCGGACTGCACCCGCTGGCTCGTTCATATGCAGCAGCAAATGGTCGGGCAGGGCGTCGAGTGCCACGCCGCCGCGACTGGTCAGATCGAATGCCGCACGAAGGAATGCCCGCAGCGCTTGCGGCTGGCTCCACAGCACCAGCACTAGGGCACGACCATCGCTAGCACGCCGCGCGGTCAGCAGTTCCTCTAGCGCTGGCTGGCTCGCAGCGCCGCGCTCCAGGTCGCGCGCGTATTCTGTGGTTCCCGCAAGCAAGGCGCCGAGGCGAGTCCGCCAATCGGGCGCTACCGAGGCAGGCGCCGCGCGCGCCGCAGTGCCACGGAGCGGTTCGCCGGTACGCGGTGTCGGTGTCGAAGGCTGCATGAGCTTGACTTCGTGGCGCCGGCTCAACGCACCCAGGCGTCGATCAGATAGCCGACGCCTTCGGCATAATCCTGCGGCCGGCAATCGCGACAACGCATCGCGCAACCCGCCGCGACGGTTCCGGATTGCGCGTCGACCGCGCGTATTCCGACATTGGCATCCTGGCCCACGGTCTCCATGTTGCCGATCAGCAGGTAGCGCGCATTGCCCAGCCGGCCGATATCGGCAACCACAACTTCGGAGGTTAGCCCGAGGCTTTGAAATTGCACTTCGCGCAGGATTTCGTCCATGCGGCGACGTTCGACCAAGTTGAGACCCTTGGCCGCTAGCGCGATCGCGGCGCTCGACGACATTGAGTCGTCAAGTACCGGGTCGGCATTCTCGAATTTAAGGAAGGCGAATGCGTCATCCTGATGTTGCTGCCGGTCAAGCCGGGTTTCGCAACTAACGATGAACTCCGCCATCGAGTATTGATCGCGACTAGTGTAACGGGATTCGCCGGAGGCGCGTTCCGCGCTGATTAACTTGACGCGCCCGCCATCGGCGAAGCCATTGGCGGCCAGCTCTACATCTTCCGCATCGTGGACCGTTTCGCGATACACCACTTCACCAGAACGTGCATTGAGCAGCAGCACCTCGTGCTTCTTAAGACTGAGGTTCAGACCAGCGACGAGCAGACTCTCGCCGTAGGCGGTCGCATGGAGTTTCAATGGCTTGAACTGGCCGAGCTCAAATTCTTTCACCAACTCGCCTGATTTGGCGTTGATCGCCTGGAACTTGAAACTGCGATGAATCGCGCGCGGGTTGACCAACCCGCCACCGCCGAGCGCTACCGAAACATTAGCGCCTTGGGTGATCTTGCGCACCCCGAGGACCGCAAAGACGAGATTGCGTGAGGCGGTAATGGCGGACATCTCATAGCCGGCGGTGGCCTCCGGCACTGAAATCCGAAAAACTCGCTTGCCGGAGTCCATGCGCTCAATATAAGCGCGCTCGACAGAGATAACATCGTTGGTGCGGTTTAAGGTAAATCGACACTGACTTTCGGCGCAGAAAGACCGAGCGTCGCGCTGCAATTGTGCATGCTGGCCGGGAACGACTTGGGCAGAAAGAGACGCCACCTGTAAAATGGTCAACAGCGCAATCAGAGCTCTGGCGTTCAAGGTTTGCGTTCCGTTATAAGGGGCGGCGTCACCGCCGCCCTGGAGAGAAGCAGATTATGGGGTAGTCAATCCAGCGCGATGATTAGTTGCACGCGCGTAAAAGCGTTTCCATTCCAGTCAGACTCAGAATTGCCTGCCATATTCTCGGCCTGCGATCGGCGCTGCTCATAGCCAATAATGTTCCAACCGATCGCAGCGCGATCGCTCAGGTACCAACGATAGCCAACACTGGCTTCATAAAAGGCGGCGTCTGAGAATTCAGAAATATCAAACGTCCCAAGGCGACCTTCAAGAAAACCGGTATTTCCATCGGGGTTGAATAGATAGGTATATCCCGCGTTCATTCCGACCGTGAATTCAGTCTTTTTATCGGAAAATTGCAGCGGGTTGGTTACTGGCTGAACCACCTCGCCACCGCTCTGGAGGACAAACAGGCTGGCACCTAATGTAAATATGTTTTTTCCCGATCCCCAGCCATATTCCGCACTGCCAAAGCCATTTTCTTGGTCGCCAAACGACGCCGTTGCAAACAGTCGAACCTCATCTGCGAAGGCGGTCGGACTGCAGGCAACCAAAGCGAGTGCGAGAGCGGCCGAAACTTTTTTGATTTTCATGGGCAGATCCTTTGAATTTAGTTATGGCGCAATGGTCGGATACAGCAGCCTGCGCCAGCAGCCGCTGCAGGTTATTCAACAATGCGACGCGAAATCTCACTTGCAAGCTGCTCGCCGGTAATTCGAACGCGCACCCGGTATTTTGGAGTGCCCGGGTCATAGCCTTCGCTGATAATCTGGTAATTGTTGACCAGTGCATTTACATTGGTTTCCACCACATCGCGCACATCGCGATTCTGGTAAATCGTGGTATTTGCACGGACCTGGGTCTGTACCTTGGCGGCAAGATCACTGACCGCCAGACTAATCGCGGTACGCCGTGCCAATCCTTCATTCGAATTTTCGAATAATCCATCGCCAACTAAGTCAAGCCCGCGAAATTCACGTTGCAAGTCCGAAATTACTCGTCCGCGCACACTGTTCTGGGTACTGCGCACGGAGCCGTCTGTGGCATATTCCGTGCGGGTCTCTTGATAGGTTGGCGCGCACCCGGAAATCGCTGCTGCAAGGGCCGGCAATATGAGTATTGATGCGAAATGCCGCATGACGAAGCTCCTGTTGGTTTCTATTGGGATTGGTCGACCAGCATTTTCGGAACGGCCCACGCCAGCTCTTTGGCAAAGTCGCTTGCGATCTGCGTCTTGACCGCAGCAGTGGCCTGCAAGAGATTGCTTCCGGCACGGGTAGCGCTCTTATGGAAAATCGTGATGGTTTCGCCGGAGCGCATCGAAATAGCTTTCATCGAGGCTTCGCCGCTGGCCTGCTGAAAATCGACGTCGCTCACGGTGATCGCGCGGCCGCTCACTTGCAGGCTGCCGACGACAACGAGGTCAGCGCCCACTGCCTGTCCGACTAAGCGCGCGTCCTGGGTCTGTCCTTGCCTGGCACGCGACAACACGATCGATGTGACCTGCGCCGAGCTGCTGACGTCGTCCGAGGTTTTCAGCAAGTAGCCAAAGCGCGCGAGTTGTTGGGCGACCGCCGCTTCAGTGCCACGCAACATCCCTGGGGCAAGCGTTGTGGTCCCGGGAACTGCCTGATATCCACTACCTGGCAGCACATAGCTCTCTTCGTTGGTTTCGCTCGAACGCTCGCCGTCCTGCGTCTTGCGCGAGCGCGAACCGAAGGCTTGGGTTTCCGCGACCGCTGGCGTCCCGAGTTCTCCGATGGTGTCGTATTGCGGAAACAGCACCAGCACCGTGGGCCGGCCATAGACCTGAAGGTAAAGGCGCAGACCTGCCAACGTCTGCTCCTCGTCGGATAGCTCGCGCCGCGCCACCTGGGCATTGATTCCGACCGTGTAGACGGAAGCTTCGGCGCCTTCGTGGGCAATTTCGTAGGCCGTAATGAATCCGGACGACCGCGATGTCACCACATCAACGACATGGCGCACATCGCGAACCACGGTCATTGAGTCAATCTGCAAGCCAGCGCCACGGGCGACGGCCTCGGCGTACGCTGCACGCAGGGCTGCGGTTCGCGCCGCTTGCGTTCCGGCCAACGTGATCTGCGCCGTGCCGATGGCATAGACGGACCCAGCATCCTCTTCGATTGGCAGGGCTTGCACCGAGCCTTGTGTTGAGGACCGAGGGGACAGCGACTGCACCTGTGCCGCGGTGGAAATAGGCAACAGCAGCGCCACTCCGAATGCCAAGCTGGCGTTTCGCACAGCCGACGAAGCGAAGGGCTCGTGCCAAAGCGAAGTGCGCCAGCGTGCGGTCCACGTCATGAAATTCCCCGTGCCAAGTGCTTGTCCGCAGCCCAATGCTGGCGACCAGCAATTGTTCAGCTGCTGTGAACGCGCCACTTCTCCAAGGCTGCTTTAAGAAAATTTCACGGGCCTAAGCCACGCGTTTCGCGTGCAGATCAGATCAAGGCTCAAGGGGGTACGAAAAGACGCACGCTGGCGCCACCTGACCTGCGCGGGCGATGGTTAGCTGTGCAGCAGGACGGGTCGGCCGGGCAGCCTACGCGATCAGTGGTCGGCGACGACCAATTCGAACTCGTCGCTGCGTTCGTCAGAAATCAAGCTTAATCGCAAGGGCGATCCAGACGCGGCAAAGGCGGGCAGCAGCACGATGAGATCCCCGTCAGCGTCCGGTACTAGGCCGGCAAGCTCGCTCAGAAGCGCGCCTGAGTGATCCCGAATCTGCAATCGATGCGGCACATCGCTCGCGGTGAGGAAACGGGCTGCAAGCGGAACACCCGCGCGCGCCCGAAATGACGGGAGGTTAGCCGCTGCGGTGCGCGCGACCGTGAATGAAACGGAATCAATCTGCTGCGCTGCCGAGTGGGGCGCCCGCCAAGCCTCGGACAGGAGCACGCCGCCCGCCAGCCCGATGAGTAAGCTGGCTGCCAGCGCCGAGATGGGCAGCTTTTCGCGTCGACTCGTGGGCTCGTTGGTCGCAAGCGCGCCGGCATTCTCCCGCAACACAAATTCAGCTTCGACGCGGCCCTGCAGGAGTGAGTCAACGAGCAATTTGCGTTCGAACGCCTGCAGTTCAGCACCCTGCAATTGCGCACGGACGTAGCGGCGAATACGTTCGCTCTCGGCAAGATCGGGCAGTTGCACAGCATGGTCGGTCATGGCAATTCCTGAACACCGCGTCGTGACAACAGGGCGCGCAGCCGCTCGCGGGCATTGAACAAAATGCGGTCGAAGTGCGCCGCGCTCACCGACATCTGCGCACACAACTGCGGCTTGTCAATATCGTTGAGGTAATACTCGCGCAGCAGTTGCTGATCGCGCGCCTGCTTGAGTTCGCTCACGGACTGGCGCACCGCTCCGGTGAGCTCATGGTGAGTGAGCACATGCTCGGGCGGCAGCTCGGGCGCGGGCTCAAGCATCTCTCCGTGCTTGTCCAACAGTTCCTGCCGTCGCGATTGCTTACGGAACTCGCCGATCATCACATTCATTGCGGTCGCCTCCGTGAACGCCTGCAGCGCTTCCAGATCCTGCAGGCCTTCGCTGCGCAGGCGACGCAGCACGATCATCAGAGTCTCCTGGACTAGATCGTCGATCTGCACCGCCGGGACCCGACGCATTCTGAACATCATTCGCAACGGCCGGGTAAGCCGCCGCACCAACTCCTCTTCGGCAGCACGCTGACCGCCATGAACAGCGGCGGCCAGCGATGCCAACTCCTGCGCCCCACCATCCTCCCCCATTGCTCATCCAACTATAACTGAGCCATGGATTGTAGCGACAGCGAGGCGACAACACTAACTCCTTGTATCCGTTGTCTCGTAGATGACTTCAATCGGTGTTATGTGCTTCCTCGGTGTATAAAAAGAGGAATTCTGCCAAGTCATCCTCAAAGTTACGGGTCTCTGTCAGGCGATCGTCTTTCCACTTAACTGGATCGAGTCCACGACGTTCAGCTTTCTCTTGCAAACGCAGTTGACACCCACCCAAAATTGGCCCTGCCTTCAATCGTTCACGCATCACCCGCCACAATAGGGGTTGCTCAGCGAGAGCGCGGTGCGCAACAAGTTTATAGGCCTCCGGATCTTCCCTTAGATTGGCATCGCGAAGCAGCAGTCGCGCGGCCACCCGTTCTAGAATCTCCAAATAGTGTTCTGGAATTAATTGAATTAGGAGATTTGTCGTAACAGCTTTGACTTGTTTAAAATAACTGGTGTCTCGCAGAGGGGTCCAATTTTCGTTTAGCCAATGGTGAATGGTGGAATCCACTATCAATCGGGCGCCTCTTGGATTTTCTTGGGCGATTCTGATCACCGGAACTACTACAGGCTTGTAGCAATCCGAGGCAATTCTCACCACAGCGTGCGCGACATCATGTATTGACCATTGTTCAAAACAAGGCTGGGGGCCAAGAGCACCCTCATGGGCATGGTCGGGCAGAAAGCAAATGGGTAAGCCGGGCTCGTAGTCCATCAGGGGATGTACCCTACGCTGGGGTCCCCAGCTCCAATTAGGATAAATCGCTTTCGGGAAGGCATCCTCTTCTCCAAGGCTTGGACGAATTCTAGTGTCGTTTGTCACCATGGTTTTGATATCGGGGCCGCTCCATTTTCTCAAAACCGAAATCCCGTAGAGCTCACCAGCGATATGACTGCCAAGCCATGCATGATCGCCCGTTGCGAAAGCTCTGCCTCCGCTCTTCACATACGTCTCGAACGCAGCTTTGTCCAAGTTACTGGCAGGTAGCTTAGTGTTGTGCCCAAACAGCATTACCGCGGCTATCTGATGGTTTCCGAGTTCGGCATGAAGTGAGTCTGGTGCGAAATGGACCGAACGCCGCTGCAAATGCTCGTGCTCGGCCGAATCGGTAGTCAAATAACAATTAATTTCATCAAGTAAGCGATCAACATGTTCGCAAAATTGTGACAACCCCTTTTCGGCGGCGGCGAAGCTGACATTCTTGTCCACCATCATGAGAATATATTTGCTCACGGCTCATCTTCTCCGTCCCACTCGCCGCCGTTTTCGTCAGACGGGGTTGGATCATTTACAATCGTGACGCGAAAAGTCCGCTGCCCGGCGACACCGCGAACGGACAACGCCAGATAGTACTTGACGTTTTCCGATGCCGAGGAACTGGTCGGAGGCGCCCAGATGTACCCTAAGCCCCGGCTTGCGTTCTCCTTAAAGAAGATTGTTCCTTCGTGGCCGCATAGGTGTCCAACATCATTTCCAAGCGCGCCAACGGTCACTCTAATGACCGCCTCAACATCCCCAGGTCCAACCTCGATCATGTTTCCAGCTTGGAGCAGCACTGTCGTGCCAAGCCACTGCTCACCTCGAGGGCCAACCTTATAATTCCCTTCTAAATTACTCATTGCTATCCTCTGCGGGCCTCCTGGGCAGCCCGTTCAAAGATGAGGGCCAGGAATCTTCTTACTGCGATGAAGATGCAAATTCTCCAATCGTTGTCACAACAGGAGGCAATCCCCCCGCCCACAGCAACCGCCACGGCATGACCCCATTGCGTCCGGCTTGTTGGCGAAATTCGCGCACCGCTTGCGCGTAGGCGGTCAGTAGGTCGTGGTCGTCGAGGGCGCGGTGCAGAGTGCGGCTGAATTGAAGGGCGGCGCGATCATCGACTAGGTCGTCGGGAGCGATGACGGCAGTCAGCAGCTTGCGCGCGAGCTCGCGCGCCATTGTCCAGGGCCGGCCGCTGTCCTGCGAACCGGCGGCCTCGCAAGCATTGAGGATGATCAGGCTCGGATGTTTGGCCACTGCGAAGTCGGCTGCCGAGATCGCCTGGATGGCGCCGGATTGTGCTGTGGGCAGTTCCGCGACCAACGCCGAGGCGAGGTCGCGCTTGGGGAAGGACCAGCCGTGCGCGGCTACGTGCAGGACATCGGCTGCGGCAAAGTGGATCGACTTACTCCGCGTTGGGACGCTGTTTAAGAAGCGCGATTGATAATGCTTCCGCAGCCATTCGACTTCGCGCTGAGCGCCGGAGAGCCCGCGCCCCTCGCCTGGGCTGAGGGCCACGCCGGAGATAGTGTGGGCAGCCGGCAGCCTTGGCAGTACGAGGCTATCGGCATGGCCGATGTCGCCGACCAAGTAGACCACGGTCGGAAGCTCGACCGCTGGACGCGTCGGCAAAAGCACCCGCGCCACATCGGAACTGGTGAGCTCGGCCTCGCCCCATACATAAACGATGCTCTCGGGGCTGAGCTCAAGCAGCGAGCGTGGCGCGTGCGCCAGTCCGCCGGTGGCGTTCCATTCGATGAACTGCGCCGAAGAACCGGTCAACCACAACGCGCGCCCCCGCTTGCTGCCCTGCATTACACCCAGGAACGCCCCGCGCGCCGGTAGGATGCCCTGCAGATGTTCAACCGTCGCTACGCTCGCGGCGCTGGCACGCTCGAAACTAAGCTCGAGCTGCGATTCGTCTTGCTCAACTTGGCGAAATAGCTCTGCGGCCGCCTCCGCAGTGAGATTGTCGTCCTGCAGTCTTGACAGTTTGAACAGGTAGCGCCGCCAATGCGCCTGGTAGCTCGCCTCGGCCTGCCAATGCGGCAGTTGATTGACGATCGCGAGATCTGCAACCCACTGGCTGGTATTGACGTGAATTCCAGGCGCGCCATACCAATCAATCAGGCGGTCCTTCAAACGCAGGCTCTGGCGTTCGGCGTCACTGACCTGAGCTGGCGATGGCAGGTTTGAGATTCGGCGTGCATGCAGCCCCAAGGCGGTATCGAGATGCACGCGCGCGATTTCAATCTGCCCCGTCCGTGTCTGCAGCTGTGCCAGCAGCAGTTGCGCGTCGAGCTCGCCCTGTAGATTGCGAAGTTTGTGAAACAGCCGCGAGGCATCGGCAGCCATGACGATGGCAGCCGCAGTTTCCTTGCGTTCCGCCAGCAGCTCGGCGCCGAGTTGCAAATGAAGCGCCTGCATTGGAATTCGCGAATCGGTCCGCATGTCATCGAGTGCGAGCCAGCGCTGGTAGGCTTCTTCAACACGGCCATTTTCAAACAACAGGCGAGCGGCAGCGGCGGACTCACGCAGGGCGGAGATGGGCTCGCGCGCCTCCAGGTAGGCATCTGCTGCGGCCTGATGCAAGAGGAGGGCTGAGTCCAGCAAAGGTTCAAGCTGTGCCGAGGCGGCCAACGCGGCAGCAATATAGCGACCGTCCTTTTGCCGTTTCGCGTGGTACACGGCAATTGCCGCGTAATGCCGAGCGCGCTCATCCGCACCCAAAGATCGGAATGCCGCTGAGCGCATCCGGTACGCTCGGGATTGGTCCCCGGGTTCTGCCAGTCGATCAAAGATCTCGACGGCGCTCATGCTGAACTGCAGGGCCGGCTCCCATTCGGCGAGTCGACTATGCACCAGCGCCAGTTGCAGGTGGATATTGCCGAGCGAACGGTCATACGGCCCCTGCTCACGGAGGATGCGGGCCTCGTTCAAGGCATCGATTGCCGCGTCCGGTTCACCCAGTTGGATGGCGACACTTGCCCAGTTAAAAAGGGGAGTCGCTCGTAGTTCTGTTTCGCCTGCACGACGATAGGCGTCCGCAGCGCTCTGGTAGCAATTGCCCGCTTGGGAAAGCTTGCCCAGGTGCTGCAACACTAGGCACTGATTATTCTGTGCAACGGCTAGATCATAGTGGCCACCAACTGCCTGCGCAGCGGAAACTGCGCGTACAAAAGCGGCAGACGCCTGTTCGAAATCGCGCTGATCAATCGCGGTCAGACCTGCTCCGAGTTCGATGCTGGCGAGCCACTCCGCGCGTCCTGACTCAACGGCGAGTGTGCGTGCTTTGCTGAAGTGATTCTGCGCTGAATCTACATTGCGGATTCGTCGTTGCAAGCTCGCAATCGCAAATTGGAGATGCAAACGGAACCTTGCATCGAGGTCGACGCTACGCAGCAACTGCTCGAATCCAATCACCGCGCCCTGGCGAGACTTCAGAACCTGATCGTCCAACAGCAGGATGCTCGAATACAGTCGCCAATCTGGCAGAGCCAATCCCAGTACCGGTGAGACCGGGTCGACAATCTCCACACTAAAGTTGCCGCGGACAGCCCGCGCCATTTTTGGACGGATTGCGCACTCTGTTGTTCCTTCGAGCAGGGCCGCCTCGAAGCCGATTCTGCCCGTGGGCGCGTTGGCAATGGCTCCAGCATCACAGTCGATTAGCAGGTCAATGCCCATTTGCTCGACGAGGAGCAATTTCGGGTGAGCGACCGATGCTTCGACGTGCACCATGTGCACCTCGCCTCCCGCAAGGTTATGCAGCTCCGAAGCCTTTTCGATTTGCCCAGCGGCGGAGAGCGCGAGCACGAGGTTCAATGCGGTCAGCATATGAGAGGGCTTCTGCCGGAGATTACTCGCGACCAGTATGTACGTCTCACATACTCTTCACCAGCATCTGATCGTTTGCCCACGATCGTTGGTGCCGCGCACCGAAAGGACCGAACTATCCAGCCTTCAGCCCTCCAGCGCAGCGTCGCCTGCTCCGCGCTCAAGTCCAGATTGCCGGTGTCCATCAGCTTACGAGCGCCGGTCAGCTGCCTGCCGGCTCCTCCATATGCCGGTGGGCACCGGACCACCGGCAAAGATTGGCAGGACTACCAAACAACGACAACGGACAGCAACTGCGGCGCCTGCTGTGCTGCATTCGCGCACCGTTCCCATTGCCGCTGTGCACCGTTCCCATTGCCGCTGTGCACCGTTACCGTGCCGAGGGTTGCAAGCGACTGCAAACAGGTCCAAACAGGGGCGATGCGTGACCGTTCGGACCACGGTACAAGGCTGCCAACCGGCAGCGTC
>Ga0209181_10006366_pt1 | contig 16565 bp, 18 predicted proteins | sample MAT05_FD_187208 | JGI IMG/M metagenome (GOLD analysis project Ga0209181, IMG submission 187208) | Freshwater microbial communities from Lake Fryxell liftoff mats and glacier meltwater in Antarctica - MAT-05 (SPAdes) (version 2) | ecosystem: Environmental > Aquatic > Freshwater > Ice > Liftoff... | reverse complement strand
GCTCGATACCTCGGCGGGACAGTTCATCGCCGAGCTGCGCGGCCAGTCTCGACGCCCCGGCTCCTTCGTCGCCGTGTACCACCACCGTCCCGCCGCGGCGAAGCCGAAGCGCGTCGTCGAATCTCTCGACGAGCACCTGCAGCTCGACACGGCGGGCGATGAACGGCGGCTGCTCCACGGGGTAACTGTGTCAGACGCACTTACCGGAGGTTGCTGATGATCGACAGCCCGAATGCGAATGCGGCGGAGGTGGACATGATGATGCGGTACATGGGAGGGTCCTTCAGATGGATGCCGGGGGGTGTTCCCCGGCTCTCGCATCGTCCGCCGGACGGGCAGGTCGCCGCATCGGGCAGATGACGTACGGCGCCGAAATCCGGTGTTGGAGTTGCGAAAGCGGCCGTATGCGTGACACAATGCAGGCGATGTCCGCCCACCTCCCCTCCCTTGTCGTAGTACTCATCGTGTAGACGCACGACCACATAGTCGCGTGCGTCCAAAGCCTCCCAGTCGGGAGGCTGTTTCGTTTTTCGGCATCAGTTCTCAGCAGTCAGTCCCGCAGTTCTCGTCAGTCAGTACCTAGGAGCGTCATGAAGATCACCGGGGCGCAAGCCCTCATCCGATCACTGGAAATGGAAGGCGTGGAGACCATCTTCGGCCTTCCCGGCGGTTGCATCCTGCCGGCGTACGACCCGTTGCTGGATTCGCCGATCCGTCACATCCTCGTGCGTCACGAGCAGGGCGCCGGCCACATGGCCGAGGGTTACGCGCACGTCACCGGCCGCCCGGGCGTCGCGCTGGTCACCAGCGGCCCCGCCGCCACCAACATGGTCACTCCGCTGATGGACGCGTACATGGACAGCATTCCGATGGTGTGCATCACCGGCCAGGTGCCGACTGCCGCGATCGGTACCGATGCGTTCCAAGAGTGCGACACCGTCGGCATCACACGCAGCTGCACCAAGCACAACGAGTTGGTGATGACGGCGGACGCCATTCCGATGGCCGTCCGCCAGGCGTTCCACATCGCCACGACCGGCCGCCCGGGCCCGACGCTCATCGACATTCCCAAGGACTGTCTCACCAACATGATGGAGTGGAACTGGCCGACGGACGAGGAAGTCATCGCCAGCCTGCCCGGCTATCGCCCCAACACCAAGGGCCACCCGCGCATGATCAAGGAAGCCGCCAAGCTGATCATGGCCAGCGAACGGCCCATCCTCTACGTCGGAGGTGGCGTGCTCAAGGCACGTGCAGCCGAAGCGTTGCGCGAGCTGGCCGAGCTGACCAACATTCACGTGGTCACCACGCTGATGGCCCGCGGCGCCTTCCCCGACAATCATCCGCTGTGCCTGGGCATGCCCGGTATGCACGGCAATGCCACCGCCATCACGGTGATGCAGAAGTCCGACCTGCTCATCAACCTGGGCGCACGGTTCGACGACCGCATCACCGGCAAGCTCAGCGAGTTCGCCACCGAGGCCAAGATCATCCATGTCGACATCGACCCTGCCGAGCAGGGCAAGGTTCGCCGGCCCGACGTCCCGATCGTGGGTGACTGCAAGCAGGTCATCGAAGAGATCATCAAGGCGATCAAGGAGCTGCAGGAGAACGGCACGGTCCGGGCTGACACAGGTGCATGGCGTACCCGCATCAGCGGCTGGCGCGAGCAGTTCCCCCTGGCCTACGAGGCCAGCGAGCCCGGCGAAGCGTTGAAGCCGCAGTTCTGCCTCGAGCAGCTGCGCGACAACTCCCCTGAGGGCACCATCTTGGTCAGTGGCGTTGGTCAGCACCAGATGTGGAGCAGCCAGTACTGGCAGTTCAACGAGCCGTACACCTGGGTCAACTCCGGTGGTCTGGGCACGATGGGCTTCAGCATCCCCGCTGCCATCGGCGCCAAGGTCGGCCGGCCCGACCGCACGGTGTGGGCCATCGACGGTGACGGTTGCTTCCAGATGACTGCGCAGGAACTGGTGACGGCCGCCGTCGAGCGCATTCCCATCAAGGTCGCCATCCTCAACAACAGCTACCTGGGCATGGTTCGTCAGTGGCAGGAGATGTTCTACGACGAGCGCTACAGCGAGGTCTACCTCTCGCCCGACGTCCCCAACTTCGTCATGTGGGCAGAGGCCATGGGCTGCGTCGGTATCCGCGTGGACAGCCCCGAGGAAGTGCAACCGGCCATCGACAGGGCCAACAGCATCGACGACCGCCCGGTCGTCATCGACTTTCGGGTCGATGCTCGCGAGAAGGTCTTCCCGATGGTTCCCGCCGGCTACGGCAACAGCGACATGCTCCTTCCCGAGTGGCAGGAAGCCAACCGTGGAGGTCTCAAGTGAGCGAGTTCCCCACTCAACATCACATCCTGTCCGTGTTGGTGCAGAACCGGCCGGGCGTGTTGGCCCGTGTGGCCGGCCTGTTCGCTCGTCGCGGCTTCAACATCTTCAGCCTTGCGGTCGCACCTGCCGAGGAAGACGGCTTCAGCCGCATCACCATCGTGGTCGACGTGGAGGGCACGTCGCTGGAGCAGATCGTCAAGCAGCTGTTCAAGCTGATCGAGGTCGTCAAGATCAGCGAGCTCGATCCCAGCCGCAGTGTCGAGCGCGAACTGTTGCTCGCCACCGTCCGCACCACCGTCGACACTCGCGGTCACGTGGTGGAGCTGACCAACATCTTCGAAGGCAAGATCCTTGCCGTCGGGGTGGAGGCCATCACCGTCTCGCTCGACGGCCATCCGGAGAAACTCGACGATTTTGAGGAACTTCTCACCGGTTATGGCATCGTGGAGCTGCAGCGCACCGGCCGGGTGGCGCTGCCCAAGCTCGATCGAGAGGCGCGCCTGCGCGCCGTCTCCAACAAGTCCAATCAAGGAAAGGCTGGCTGACATGGCCGCAAAGATGTATTACGAGGCGGACGCAGATCCGTCGATCATTCGCAGCCGCAAGGTGGCCATCATCGGCTACGGCTCGCAGGGGCACGCGCACGCGCTGAACCTGAAGGAGTCCGGGGTCGACGTCGTCGTCGGCCTGCGTGAGGGCTCGAAGTCGGCAGCGAAGGCGGAGGCCGCCGGCCTCAAGGTGATGGACATCGCCGCCGCTGCCAAGTGGGCCAACGTGATCATGCTGACCATGCCCGACACCGAGCAGAAGGCCACGTACGAGGAGTTCATCAAGCCGGCAATGCGCAAGGGTAAGGCACTTGCCTTCGCCCACGGCTTCAACATCCGTTTCAAGCGCATTCGCCCGCCGAAGTCCGTCGACGTCATCATGATCGCCCCCAAGGGCCCAGGTCACCTCGTACGGCGTACCTACACCGAGGGTGGCGGCGTGCCGGCTCTCATCGCCGTCCACCAGGACGCGAGTGGCGGCGCCCACGCGCTGGCATTGTCGTACGCCGACGCCATCGGTGGCGCCCGCGCCGGTGTCATCGAGACCACCTTCAGCGAGGAGACCGAGACCGACCTGTTCGGTGAGCAGGCCGTGCTGTGCGGCGGCGTCACCTCGCTGGTGCAGGCCGGCTTCGAGACCCTGGTCGAGGCTGGCTACCAGCCCGAGATGGCCTACTTCGAGTGCCTCCACGAAGTGAAGCTGATCGTCGACCTCATGTACGAAGAGGGCATTGCCGGCATGCGCTACAGCATCTCCGACACCGCTGAGTACGGCGACCTCACCCGCGGCCCGCGGGTGGTCAACGCCAAGACCAAGCTGGAGATGAAGAAGATCCTCAAGGAGATCCAGTCCGGCAAGTTCGCCAAGGAATGGATCGCCGAGAGCGAGGCCGGTCGCCCGAACATGAAGGCCATGCAGGCCGCCGGTGCAGCGCACCAGATCGAGGAAGTCGGCGGCCAACTGCGCGCCATGATGCCGTTCCTCGGCGCCGGCAAGCAGAAGGTCGCCGACGTCAGCGGCGGCTGATCTCCACGACACCTGTTCCGCACACGACGCCCTCCCGGTTGGGAGGGCGTCGTGTGCGTTTTCGCTCCGAGCCGTTCGCGGACGATCTCGCAAAGGTCGGGCGCGAAACCCAGACACATCTGTCCGCATTGACCCCCACGGGCGCGAGACCCGGACACAACCGGCCGGGTTTCGCGCCCACAGATTTTCCGGTCAGCGGGGCGGCTCGCCTGGGGGGCGAACGATGCCGCCGGTCGTGCCAGGAGTTGGATGATTGGGGTCGTACCTCGGGCCGGCCTTGCCACCTGTGACGGGCGTGCTGCTGGCGCCACCTTCGCTGGACGGGTCGGCGGTCGGGTCGATGTGGATGATGAACATGGTCGGGTCCTTGTAGGTGCCCGGTGTCATCATCGCCATCACGCCGGTGTCGCCGACGTTGCTGAAGTACGATCCCGATCCAGCGGCCACCAGCGCGGCGACCTGCGCGGCGCTGAGGAATCGAGGGTCGATCGGAGTGCCAGCGTCGGGATCGGTCAGCCCACCGGTGGCGTGGTCCTTCTCGCCCTTCGTCCTCGCTTCCTCCGCGGCCTTCGCCGCCGCTGCAGCGTCGGCAGCCTTCTTCGCGGCTGCGTCCGCAGCTGCCTGTTCCTTCGCCGCCTTCTCGGCCGCTGCTTGCGCGGCCTCTCGCTGATCGGCCTCGTCGGCCAGTCGCTTCGTTTCTGCCTCGACGGCCGCAGCGATCCGGGCCGCCGCTTCCTCGGTTGCCCTCTCGGATGCCTTCTTCGTCGCTTCCGCTTGCGTTGCCCACGGGTCCTTACCTGTCGCAGTTCCTTCGCCCATCCTCTTGCCATCACTGTCGGTGATCTGCACCTTCGATGTGGCCTCACCGAACACAAAGCTGTTCTGGACATAGGCGGTGCCCTTGCCGTCGATCGACACCGAAGCGGACGAGGGCGGGCCACCGGTGAAGCCGTAGAGCGACGCGTTGGGAGCGTCGGGCGGCGGGGGGTTCTTCGAGGTGCTCTCGCCGTGGATCTGCCAGTCGAGGGTGCCACCGATGGTGCCGAGGTCGACGCCGGCGGGGGCCATGGTCAGGCCGAAGTTGTTTGCTTTCGCCGGCAGCTTCAGACCCAGGCTGGTCATCGCATCGAGCAGGGTGGCGGTGACGACGCGGCCATCGGGGGAAATGGTGACGAGGTCGATCATCGGCTTGAGCCAGATGCTGGGCAGGGTGGTGTCCGCAATGCGGTCGAACAACCAGCGCACCGGCGGGCAGCTGTTGGGGTCGTCGGGGTCGCTGCCGAACAGCTCCTCGTCGGCATCGGTGAACCCGTCGCCGTCACTGTCCTGTGCGTCGCTGTGCAGGACAGTGCAGACGTTGGCGAGGCAATTGAGGGTCGGCGGAAAGCCGCCGGCGGAGACGGGCGCGGTGCTCACCACGAAGGTGGCGCCGACGACGGAGGTGACCAGGGCTGTACTGAGGGTGAGTCGGGGCTTGTTCATGTCCTCATTGTCCGCGCACGCCAACGGCGAGCACATCGGGCGAATCACCTACCGCGATCCCTACTGGCCGGCAGCTTCGGCGTTGAAGTGCGGTACTGCCGCGCCTCAACGCCGAAGCTGGCGGTGATGGGGAGGGTGGCGCGCACACGAAGGATAATTCCGACTTGTCAGGTCGGGTATTGAGCGCTAGGGTCTGCGGCCTATGAGCGACAAGTCCAACAGCACGGCATGGGGTTTTGAGACACGACAGATTCACGTTGGCGGCGAGCCCGACCCGACCACGGGTGCCCGCGCGGTGCCGATCTACCAGACGACCAGTTTCCAGTTCCGCGACTCGGCCCACGCGCAGAACCTGTTCGCGCTCGCCGAGATCGGCAACATCTACACCCGCATCATGAACCCTACGCAGGGTGCGCTCGAGGCTCGCATCAGCAGCCTGGAGGGCGGCACTGCCACCGCCGTCGGCCTCCCCGGCGCGCTGGTTGTTGCATCGGGCCAGGCTGCCGAGACGCTGGCGATCCTGACGCTGGCCGAGAACGGCGACCACATCGTCGCCAGCCCGTCGCTGTACGGCGGCACGTACAACCTGTTCCACTACACGCTGCCCAAGTTCGGCATCGACGTCACCTTCGTGGACGACCCGCACGATCTTGCCCAGTGGGAAGCTGCCATCCGTCCGAACACCAAGGCGTTCTATGGTGAAGTGCTGGCCAACCCACGCAACGACGTGTTCGACATCGAGGGCGTCAGCAAGGTTGCCCACGACAACGGCATTCCCTTGATCGTCGACAACACCGTTCCCACGCCCTACCTGATTCGTCCGTTCGAGTGGGGCGCCGACATCATCGTGCACAGCCTCACCAAGTTCGCCGGCGGGCACGGCACGAGCATCGGCGGCGCCATCGTCGACGGTGGCACGTTCGACTATGCGGCCAGCGGTCGCTTCCCGAACATGACAGAGCCTGACCCCAGCTATCACGGTCTGCCGTATTTCCCGGCCCTCGGCCATGGAGCGTTCATCATCAAGGCGCGCGTGCAGATGCTGCGCGACCTGGGCATGGCTATTTCGCCGTTCAACGCCTTCCTCATCCTGCAGGGTCTGGAGACGCTGAGCCTGCGTATGGAGCGCCACTTCGAGAATGCCGACAAGGTGGCCAAGTTCCTGGTCGCCCACCCGCAGGTGGAAGCGGTTTCGTACGCAGGTCTGGAGACCAGCCCGTGGCACGAACGGGCCAAGAAGTACGGCGGCGGCAAGGGCTACGGCAGCATTCTCGCCTTCGACATCGTTGCCCCTGAAGGCAGCACAGCCAAGGAAGCCGGCCAGAAGTTCGTCGAGGGTCTCCAGTTGCACAGCCACGTCGCCAACATCGGTGATGTGCGCAGCCTGGTGATCCACCCGGCCAGCACCACGCACAGCCAGCTGACCGAGGACGAGCAGGCCACGGCCGGCGTGCGCCCCGGCCTTGTGCGTCTCAGCGTTGGCCTGGAGAACATCGAGGACATCCTCGCCGACCTCGAGATCGGTTTCGCAGCCGCCAAGTAGCTGACACTGCCGGGTTCAGTAGTCTCTGTCGCGTGAGCATTGCTGTGCGCGCCGATCTTGCCGAATCACATCGCAGGTCTCTTGCGCATGTCGGTGCGGTGGGGGCGCACTTCACCGCCGAGCAACGGCTGCGCATCGCGACGGTTGCTCGCGACGCGTATCTGGAGGCAGATCCATCGCCTCCTTGGGCGCGGCTTTTCGACGAGCCCGCGCTCGACGTTGCGTACCGGTTGGCCCGCCACGCGGGCACCATCACCGAGCAGTGGTACGAACAGATCATCAGCGAGGGCATGCACCCTCTGGAGTGGGTGGAGATCGTCGGCATCGTCATCGCGACCGTGCCGGTCGTTGCATTCGCCCGTGCCGCGGGGCTGCCGAGTCCCGGCTTCCCTGCCCCCGGGTCGGGGGCGCCGCACGGTCGCGTCGCTCATGAGCTTGCGCCGGCGACGCTCAACTGGGTGCCGGTAGCGGCACCGGCGGACCAGACTGCTTCGGTGGTGCAGGCACTCAGTGCGCTGCCCGACGAGTGGGACAACCTGTGGCAGTTGGCCGGTGCTCAGTACATGAGCGACGCGCAGATGGCCGACCCGTTGTGGAACCGGGGCACGCTCAGTCGCCCGCAGATGGAGCTGACGGCGGGCCGTATTTCGCGGATACGTGAATGTTTCTTTTGAACGACCGCACATGCCAGCATGCTCAGTTGGAGCAGCAATGAAGCAGGCACGCCGGCTGACCTCGCCGCGATCGCGGAGGGCGCGGGCGACGGTGGGTTGCCGTTCGGCGCCGAACTCGTCGCCTTTGCCGACGCTGTCGGCGGCTTCGACGACCTGGTGCTCGGCAGCGCCCGCGAGCGGTTGCGTGCCGCGGCAGGGGACGAGTTCCTGGCCGACGCGGCAGCAGTGCTTGCCAACTTCGAGATGATGACTCGCGTGGCCGACGGCACCGGCGCCCGTTTCCCTGCGGAGACTGCCCCACATCGCACGACGCTCGACCACCGGCTCGACATCGGGCGCTTCACCTCTTCGCGCTGAGCACGGCCCGCCGCCGACCGTGTGCCCTACTGATCGTTCGGCCCCGGGTCTTCGCGCTGCTCGCGCAGAAACTTCTCCAGCTCGGCAGCCAGGTCGTCGCCGGAGGGCATGGCGGCCTCCATGCGCCGGTCGTAGTCATGCTCCAGCATCATCACGTATGGGGCAGCCTGGTCGTCCTCGGCCACCGCTTCGTCGTGCAGGCTGCGCCACCGCATGGCGTCTTCAGCGAGCGTGGCGTGGCCGGTGGACACACCCAACACATGCTCGAGGTGTGCCAGCAGTGCTGCTGACGATTGCGGGTGCTTGGCGTTGCCCAGGTAGTGCGGCACGCCGACGCGCAACGAGACTGCAGGGATACCGGCGGTGTCGAGCCGCTCCTGCAACACGCCGACCAAACCAGTGACACCCTGATACTGAGGGCGGCTGAGGCCGAGCGCGCGGACCAAGCCGTTGCTGGTGCTGCTACCCACCACATGAGCCGGCCGCGTGTGTGGGATTGCTTCCGGCGCAGCGCCGAGTGTGACCACCATCTCGCAGCCGAGTGTGCGGGCAACGGTGATGATCGCGTCGGCAAAGGTGGCGTAGCGAAGGTGCGGCTCGACACCGGCGAGCAGCACCAGGTCGTGCGCCCCGCCGGGGAAGCGGGCAATACGGAACTCGTTCTCAGGCCACAGGATCTGGCGCATGTCAGAGTTGTCGAATTCGACCTGCGGCCGCTCCTGCGTGAAGTCGAAGAATGGATCAGGGTCGATGGAGGCAACGACGGGCGCGACCCGATCGGTGGTGAGCGTGTCGATGGCATCGGTTGCCACGTCGGCGATGTCGAACAGGCCTCGCAACGCGATCACCATGATCGGCCGGTTCAGCGGCGTCAGCATTTCGAACGCGGTGGTGAGCACGTTCTCCATCACACTGTGGCTCCGTCGGTCAACTCTCCAACGACGTAGTCGATACACGCCGTGAGGCGGGAGACGTCGTCGGGTTCCACAGCAGGAAACATACCCACCCGCAACTGGTTGCGGCCCAGCTTGCGGTAGCTCTCTGTGTCGACGATGCGGTTGGCGCGCAGCGCGACGTTGACATCGTGCGCAGGGACGGACTCCGTGAGGTCGATGGTGCCGACCACGGCCGACCGCTCGGCGGGTACGGACACGAACGGACTGGCGAACGTCGATGCCTCGGCCCACGAATAGAGGTTGGCGGATGAGGCGCGGGTGCGCTCGACGCACCAGTCGAGGCCGCCGTTGCCGAGCATCCACTGAACCTGCTCGTCGAGCAGGATGAGCGTGCCCAACGCCGGCGTGTTGTAGGTCTGGTTCGCCACCGAGTTCTCGAGTGCGATGGAGAGGCTCAGCGACGCGGGCTGCCAACGGTCGCTGGCGCCGATCTCGCGAATGCGCTCGATCGCGTGCGGCGAGCAGGCGGCCAACCACAGGCCACCGTCACCGGCGAAGCACTTCTGCGGCGAGAAGTAGTAGGCGTCCACCTCGTCGGGCAACCACGGCAGGCCGCCGGCGGCGGAGGTGGCATCGACGACGACGAGTGCGCTGCCCTCCGGCCGGCGAAGGTGCATGGCGACGCCGGTGGACGTCTCGTTGTGGGTCAGCGCGACCATGTCGATACCGTCGACGGTGACGTCGATCGTGGGGTGCGAGCCGGGCTCGCATTTGGTGACGACCGGGTCGCCCAGGTGCGGTGCAGCCTTGGCGGCCTCGGCGAACTTGGAGGAGAACTCGCCGAACACGGCGTGCTGGCTGCGGTTGCGGACGAGGCCGAAGATCGCCGCGTCCCAGAAGCTGGTCGCGCCGCCGTTGCCGAGCAGAATCTCCCAGCCGGCGGGAAGGCCGAACAGGTCCATCAATCCGCCGCGGATGGAGCCGACCAGGTTCTTGACGGGTGCCTGGCGATGCGAGGTGCCCATCAGATTGCTGTTGGCCTTGGCGAGTGCCAGCACCTGCTCGGCGCGCACCTTCGACGGGCCGCAACCGAACCGACCGTCCGAGGGCAACAGGTCGCTGGGGATGATGATGGACTTCGGATCAACGGTCACCCCCACAGTCTCGCCACCGCGCACGCCTGCGCCAAAGCGGTTGGACGAAAACCTCAATCGGCAGCGTCAGCCCATTTGCGGTGACGAGTGCGCGGTCTCGAGGGGGGTTCCTCGTAGCGCAACACGCACACGGTTATGGTCAGTCGATGCGTTTGTCTCTGTGTCGTATGACTGCGTCAGCGGTCGTGGTGGCGCTGGTCATGTCGTCGTCGGGTGTTGTGTCTGTGTCCTCGGTTGCCGGGGCGGCGAGGTTGCCCGCTCCCGACTTGCGCAATGTGGGCACGGTCGAAGGCCCGAGCGCGAGCACACCATTAGATACGTCGGAACGGACGCCACGCGCGGATCGAGCGAGAGCCTTGCGAGCCACGCGTCATCGGGCCGCCGCAGTTGCCAGCGCGAACTTGACTGCTGCCGTCCCCACAACTGCCCCCTCGAATCTCTCGGCTCCGGTGTCGGTGCTCTCCGGCGTTGTGGATTGGTCGCAGGTAACGCAGCGCGCCGGGGTGTGGTGGGCGACGTCGGTCAAGGTCGCTGCAGGCTGGACGATCGTGCGCTCATCCGACGGTTTGGTGTGGACCGACATTGGTCTGCCGTCTTCGTTCTCAACCACTGTCGTTCCCAAATTTGCAATCGATTCGTCGGGCACAGTTGTTGCTGCACGCACGACAGTGCCGTTTACGAAGACGACGGGTGTCGAGGTCGGAATTCGGGGCGGCGGTGGGTGGACCACGCGCAACGGTGGGTCCTGCGGAAACACGTCGGCGACTTCAGAGTCAATCGCGTCCGTACTGATATCGGGTGTTCGAGTCGCTGTCGTCACAGCGACGAAGCGGTGCGTGATGTCATCGTTGGACTCGGGAGTGACCTGGCAGTCGGGAATGGCTTTGACAAGTGGTGACGTCTATTTCTTGGAGGGCGTTGTCCTGTTCGCTCTGGGTTGCACGAACAGCGCGTTCACTACCGGGTTGGGGATGTTCAGTCTGGCCATGATCACGCTCATGTGAATCTCCCCAGAGTTGCTCACTGAAATTCCCCACCCTGTGAGGTCCACCACATGAGGTGGGGCTCCCTCAAGGCTGTCTGTCTTCGACAACAAGCCAGCACGAGAGGGAGCCCTGTTTCATGCTCACACAGGAGGATGATGTGGACGCGCACGCGCTCCGCAAGAGAGGCTGGACGATCTCGGCGATCGCTCGCCATCTCGGCCATGACCGCAAGACGATCCGCGCCTATCTGAGCGGCGGACGTGTCGCGGGGGTGCGCGCTGCCGCGGGTGCGTCCGGGTTCGAGGTGTACGCGGACTACTGCCGCGAGCGGTTGCTCGAGGATCCGCATCTGTGGGCGATGACGTTGTTCGACGAGATCGTGGTGCTCGGCTTCGCCCAGTCGTATCCGACGTTCACCCGCCAGCTTCGACAGCGCACGTTGCGTCCGCATTGCGAACGATGCCACGCTGCGAAGGGCCGGCCGGTGGCGATCATCGATCACCCCGCCGGCGAGGAAACCCAGTGGGACTGGGTCGATCTGCCGGACCCGCCAGCGGCGTGGGGTTGGGGTGCGAACGCGTCGTTGTTCGTCGGCGCGCTCGCGCATTCTGGCCGCTGGCGCGGATGCCTCGCGGAGTCGAAGGATCAGCCGCACACGATCGATGCCCTTGACCAGATCACCCGCGCGTTGGGTGGTTTGACGCGGGTGTGGCGCTTCGACCGGATGGCGACCGTTTGTTATCCGCCGACCGGTCGGGTCACGGCGTCGTTCGCCGGCGTCGCGAAGCACTACGCAGTGTCGGTCGCGATCTGTCCGCCGCGGCGCGGGAACCGCAAGGGTGTCGTCGAGAAGGCCAACGACAGCGCCGCGCAACGATGGTGGCGGACCCTGCCCGACGACATCACGATCGCCGAGGCGCAAGCGTCGCTGGACCGGTTCTGTGTCCGTTTCGGCGACGCCCGCCGACGCGTTGTCGACGGCGAGCGTGCGACCGTCGCCGTCCACGCCGAGAGCGAGCGGTTGCGGGTTCCGCCGGCGCCGTTCCCGGCGACGCTCACGGTCGAACGCAAGGTGACCGCGCAGGCGCTGGTGGCGTTCCGCGGGAACCGCTACTCGACCCCGCCAGAGCTCGCCCAGGCGACCGTCAACGTGATCTGGCGGCTCGGGTCACCATTTGCTGATATCGCCACCCCGTCAGGGATCGTGGTCGCCCGACATGTCCTCGCCCCGGCCGGTGCCGGGGTCATGGTCCGCGATCACGGGCACGTCGCCGCGCTCGATCTCGCCGCGATGGCGGCAGCAACGAGCGCGCCGGCGCACCGGCGCAAGCAACGCATCCCACCCGGCCCAGCAGCGCGTGCTGCAGCCGCAGCGATCACCGGGAACAACACCAACAAGAACTGCGCCGACGGCACCGTCGTCGACCTCAGCGCATACGCGAAAGCGGCCAACGGAAGGAACACACTGACATGACCAAGCCGACCATCACCACCGGCGCGAGAGCGCCATCGACAACAGCGCAGGCGTCGCTCTACCAGACCCTCAAGGACCACTTGACGGTCCTCAAACTCGACGCCTGCGCCGAAGCGTTACCACGCATCTTGGACGAAGCCTTGGCGGAGAAGTTGACCGTCACCGCAACATTGGAACGGCTGTTGGCGATCGAGGTCGACACCGCTCTCGCCCGACGCCTCGTCGGCCGGCTCCGGTTCGCGTGCCTGCCAACACCGGCAACGTTGGACGACTTCGACTTCGACGCCCAACCCGGCGTCGACCGCCAGCTGATCAACGAGCTCGGCACCTGCCGCTACCTCGAGACCGCAACGAACGTGATCCTCATCGGACCACCAGGCGTCGGCAAAACACACCTGTCCGTGGGACTCGCCCGACAAGCAGCAACCGTTGGCTACCGCACCTACTTCACCACCGCCGCCGATCTCGCCGCACGATGCCACCGCGCCGCGATCGAAGGACGATGGGCGACAACCATGCGATTCTTCGCCGGACCCACGCTCCTCGTGATTGACGAACTCGGCTACCTGCCGTTGCCGGCAGAGGCTGCCTCCGCGTTGTTCCAAGTCGTCTCACAGCGCTACCTCAAAACGAGCATCGTGATCACAACCAACAGAGGTGTCGCCGGCTGGGGCGAGATCCTCGGAGACACCACCGTCGCCGCAGCCATGCTCGACCGCTTACTCCACCGCTCCGTCGTGCTCAACCTCGACGGCGACAGCTACCGCCTCCGCGACCACCACGCCCGCTCAGACGAACTCCGCCGAACCACCACCGGCAACCGCAACCCGCTACGTTGAACCCACCTCACAGGTGAGGAACTTCGATGAGCACACCTGGGGAACTTCGGTGAGCGCGATCACCTACGCAGGCTTCGCGAATGACCCCAGCGCTCAAGGCTCTACCTCATACGGTCGCACACCCAATGGGCGACTGCTCTCCGCTGAAACACCCACTGCAACCCAAATTGCGATCCCAGACCGCCACGGCGACGTCACTGCGCTCATCGACCCAACGACCTCCGCCTTGTCGGGCTCGCGAGTGTTCGATCCTTTCGGCGTCGTTGCGGCCACAACGGGCATTTTGCCCAATGTCGGATTCCAGGGCGACGTCACGGATGCTCAGACCGGTGGTGTGTGGATGGGCGCACGCTGGATGATGCCCTCGACGGGCACCTTTGGGTCACGCGACAGCTACGCGGGAGCGACACCGCAACCCGGCACCCTGAACAGGTACTCCTACGGCCTCGGGAACCCGCTGTCGATGTGAGACCCCACGGGTCACTCCGCTGAACGTGCAGGGTCCGCGGACCGTATCCATGAGCAGGCGCAACGAGTCGCGTTTGCAGCACGACGCAACGCCGGGGATATGTCGGCATCCTCAGCGCGGCCGCTAGTGGGCTCGCAGATCGAGGTCATCTCGGCGTTCAAAGCGCCACCAAACACCCTTCTACGGACCCTGAAATCGGTTGTCGTCTTGGCCGCAACGGTCACTGCTGCGCTCGGCTGCGGCGCCGCCGCAACTGCTGTGGGTGGGCCGATGGCGGGCGGCGCCGCTGCAGGCGCGTGTGGCGGAGTTGCGAACAGGGCTGCGTTTGGGTGGGCGGACGGGAAGTCCGCCTCGGAGATGTTGGACTCTGCATTCGATCTGCGGTTGATGGCAAGAGATGCGACTATCGGTGCGTTCACCGGTGCCGTAGGAGGCGCAGTCGACTCGCTCGTGGCGGCGGCGGGCGGGCTGATCCAGCGGACCGTCATGGGCGCCATCACGAACACGGTCGCGGGTGCCATCACCGACGGAGTGACGACACTTGCGAACGGCGGCTCGATGGGAGACGCCTGGAATTCGGCCACCGATCTGTCTCACCGATTCACGGATGCAGTCATCGGCGGAGTCATCGGCGCACTCGGCAAACCCGCACCGACCTCTGCGAAGTCAGGGGCATCCAAGGCAGCCGATGGCGCCACAGAAGCGGCAGGTACCGGTGGTGTCGGGCCGGTGCTGCAGGGGCAGGCCGGGGTAGAGCGGTCGGTGCTTGCTGCGGAGGCTCGTGGCGAGGCGGTGATTGGTCGTGAGGTCACGATCGAGACCAGTGCGGGGCGTACTCGTCCGGATCTCGTTGTGCGTGACGCTCAGGGCAATCTGAAGTTCATTGAGAGCAAGTGCGGTCCCTCTGCTTGCCTCACGCCGAATCAGCGGGCTGGTTTCCCGTTGATCGAGTCATCTGGCGGGATACCTCGTGGTGCTAACGCCGGGTTGGCTGGCTTGCCGCCTGGTCAGCCGATCGGCCCAACGCCGGTACAGGTGGACTGGTGGTTGCCGTAGCGGCGCGGGTTCTTGTCGGGGAGTTGGTTGCTGAGCTGGCCCCCCGGCTTGCATCGCTGGGTTTCAAGAAGCGCGCTGGTGAGGTCTTTACGTGCGTGCTGGCTGATGATGTTCTGGGTTGGGTGGGGCTGAATCGTGGGCACAGCGCGGGCGCGGTAGAGATCAATCCGGTGATGGGGGTGCGGCATCAGGTCGTTGAGCAGCGTGTGGCCGAGGCTCTGGGCGAGAAGTTCCATCAGTACATTCCGCCAACGGTCTCATCCCCGCTTGGGTATCTGACGGGTGGGCGCTACAAGGCCTGGTTTGTTGCGGCTGTCGATGATGCTCAGAGTGTTGCCGCGGAGATCGCGGGGGTCGTCGAGCAGGTTGGTCTGCCGTTCATGCGCTCGAACATGGGCTTGAACCGACTTGTCGAGTCGATTCAGGGCGGTCTCACTGCCAGCCGGGAACAAGGCGCGACGCGGCTTCCCGTCGCGCTGTCAGCGGCGGGCGAATGTGCTGGGGCGAGGCAGGTGATCGAAACTGAGCTCGATCGACTTGCTGGCCGAGATGATCCGGCGGCCAATAGGTTTCGCCAGTTCGCGCAAGGGTTCAGGCCGTTGGGCCCAGCCGATTGACGAGAAGGGCGATGCCGTATTCGGCGAGGAGTCGGCTTGCCTGCTCGATCACCTGGGCGGCTTCGGGGTCAGGGGTGTCAACGCAGTCGATCTGGATTCGGATTGACTTGCCTGAGACCTCGGGGTGGGTGACCAAGAAACCCTCGTCGAGGACATACGCGGCATAGGAGTTGATCTTCGCGATCAGCTGGTCGATCTGGGCGGGGTCGGTCCCCCATGGGCGGCTCTCGCACATGATGACAGCGAACTCATCGGTTCGGTTGTCGTGTGTGATGAGGTCGATGGTGTTGGGATCTTGGATGCCGGCCATGGCGCGTCGGTTCAGCTGGCCCATCGGCGTGCTTCGTTGCGGAGGAGGAGGCCTTCGAGGGTGGCTTGGAGGTGGGCTCGGCTTTCGGGGTCGAGGCGGGTGCTGGCGGCTTGGAAGGCGTGTTTGAGGTCGTCGTCGGGTTCGCGTTCGTCGGGTTCGAAGAGGAGCTTGTCTGTGCTGGTGTTGAGCGCGAGTGCGAGGTTGCGGAGGGCGTCGATGGTGGGTTGGTTGGTGCCGGCTTCGTAGCGGCGGATGTTGGAGACGTGGAGGCCTGCGAGTTCGGCGAGGGCGTGTTGGGTGAGGCCGGCGTGTTTGCGGGCGGCGACGAGGCGGGTGGCGAAGGCGGTGGGGTCGAGTGGGTGTGTGCTGATGGTGGTGACCATATGGGTGGCCTTCCTGTCGCCCGATCTGTGAGATAGCAAGTGTGCTAGCTATATGGAGCTAGTATAGGTGCTTGACAGGATTGGGCGAAGGGGGTGTCGGGTGGCTCGGATCAGTGATGGAGAGTTGGCCCGGTTGAAGGCTGAGGTGTCGCTGCAGCGCCTGGTCGAGGCGAAGGGGATCGCGCTCGCCAAGCACGGCGCCAATGGTGATCTGGTGGGCTGCTGCCCGTTCCACGACGACCGGTCGCCGAGCTTCGTGGTCAGCCCGTCGAAGAACTTGTGGCGTTGTCATGGGGCGTGTCAGACCGGGGGCAGCGTGATCGATTTCGTGATGCGGGTCGAGGCGGTGTCGTTTCTGAATCCCCCTGGCTTCGGTAGAGGCTCGGGTTATTGGATTCCAACCAGTTGGTC
>Ga0209181_10006362_pt1 | contig 16572 bp, 7 predicted proteins | sample MAT05_FD_187208 | JGI IMG/M metagenome (GOLD analysis project Ga0209181, IMG submission 187208) | Freshwater microbial communities from Lake Fryxell liftoff mats and glacier meltwater in Antarctica - MAT-05 (SPAdes) (version 2) | ecosystem: Environmental > Aquatic > Freshwater > Ice > Liftoff... | reverse complement strand
CAAAACCGTCAATGTCCTTAATTTTATGGTTGAAAAAAGGCCATGAATGGCCGTTTACTGGCGGCGTAAACGCCGCGCTCCCTGACCTTGCAATCACCCCTGTTTGTCGTTCGGCGCCGGTAGCGCGGCGTTTACGCCGCCAGTACAAGGCCATTCATGGCCGCTTATACACCACACAGCACACGAAGTTATTCCCAGACGACTGCTACAAAACCGTCAATGTCCTTAATTTTATGGTTGAAAAAAGGCCATGAATGGCCGTTTACTGGCGGCGTAAACGCCGCGCTCCCTGACCTTGCAATCACCCCTGTTTGTTGTTCGGCGCCGGTAGCGCGGCGTTTATGCCGCCAGTACAAGGCCATTCATGGCCGCTTATACACCACACAGCACACGAAGTTATTCCCAGACGACTGCTGCAAAACCGTCACAGTCCGTAATTTTATGGTTGAAAAAAGGCCATGAATGGCCGTTTACTGGCGGCGTAAACGCCGCGCTCCCTGACCTTGAAATCCCCCTGTTTGTCGTTCGGCGCCGGTAGCGTGGCGTTTACGCCGCCAGTACAAGGCCATTCATGGCCGCTTATACACTACATAGCACACGAAGTTATTCCCAAACGACTGCTACAATACCGTCAAAGTCCGTAATTTTATGGTTGAAAAAAGGCCATGAATGGCCGTTTACTGGCGGCGTAAACGCCGCGCTCCCTGACCTTGCTTTTATGGAAGACGAATTCACCCCTGAATACACCCGCCGTTTGCCGCACTTCCTCCGCGCGGGCTACACGTTTTTTGTCACATTCCGCCTGCACGGCTCCCTGCCGATGGAGTTTTTAGAAAAACTCCGCACACGCTTTGAATCTCAAAAATCTCAGATCGAAACGCAGCAATCGCCCGACGCAAAACAACAATTGGATGCTTTGCACCGCGAATATTTCTATGCTTATGACCAGGCACTGGACGCTTGCGAACAAGGCCCCACGCACCTCAAAGACCCCAAAATAGCCTTGTTGGTGGCCGACCAACTTAGCCATTTTGACAAGAAATATTACCACCTGATCGGCTACACGCTCATGCCGAACCACGTCCACACATTGCTGGACTTTTCGGCACAGGTCAAAGAAGATGGGACTTTTGACCGAAAATCTTACAAAAACCTGGACTATGTGATGGATCGCGTCAAAGGAGCGAGTGCGCGTTTTGCCAACCTTGAATTAGGAACGACTGGGCAAGCCTTTTGGCAGGCAGGTTTTCACGATCGGTACATTCGGGATCAACGCCATTTGACAGGAGCGCTACGCTACCTGAAACAAAACCCGGTGTCGGCCAAACTGTGTGATCACTGGATGGAACATCCTTTTACATACGTTCACCAGGATTACCTGGTAAAGTAGAGAAGGTTCATTTCCTGCCAGAGACCACTTATGCGGCCTCTGGCAGGAAATGAACCTTGCTGATTTTTATAACTTTTTGGTTGAAAAAAGGCCATGAATGGCCTTGCACGGGCGGCGTGAACGCCGCGCTACCCTTCCACTTCCGCCAGTTCCCCTGCCTCCATCATACTTTGCTCAGCCTCAGCCTTCTTCGTCGCCTCGTCCAGGATTTTATGGAGTTCTTCCGAAGGCACCGGCACATCATTGACCGTCACCTGGCTGCGGATGGCTTCAAAAATTCTATCGGTTTCGAGTTCGCGGCGCGTCTTGTCCACGTGTTCCTTGTTTTGCATCATCCGCTCAATGCTGCTGGTGAGCAGGTTTTCGGACAGGTCCATTTGAAGGAAGTAGCTGCGGATGCGGCGGGCGTAGACTTCGCGAAGGTCGCTTTCAGTGACTTCGATCCCAAATTCTGCCTTGATGTCGTCGCGGATCACCGTCCAGCGCAGGTTGTCGGCAAAGGCCGGGAATTCTGCCTCGATGCTGTCGTCGGAGAGGCGGCCGTTCTCGTTGGTGATGCGGAGCCAGCGTTTCAGGAATTTTTCTGGCAATTCGATGGGGTTGAGGTCCATCAGCCGCTCCTGGAAATGGCGCATGAGCAGAGCATTGGAGCGCACTTCATAGAACTGTGCAATCCCGCCTTTCAACACTTCCATCACTTGTTCGCGGTTGTTCGTACCGAAGTTTTGCTCAAAAAATTCTTCATTGAGTTCGGCTTCCTGCACCCGGCTCACGTCTTCGATCACCCCTTCGAATGCGTCGCCCACCTCGCGGTCGTCGCCGGCTTCCAGGCTCAGGATGTACTTGCGGTACATCTCTTCCTTCTCCTGGTTTTCGATGTTTTGGGGATTGAAGCGGAGGGTATCGCCTTTTTTGAGCGAGAGTAATTGGTTTTTCAAGGACTCGTCGGCCACATTGCTCATCAGCACGGTGATGGTGGTTTCCAGACCACCTTCTTTGACCGTATCGCCGTCCAGTTCGCGGGCGGCAATTTTGAGCATGTCGTTGTCCTGAATATCGGTTTCGACACTGGTGCGCTGGCTCGAACGCTTGCGCGAATGTTGCAAGTCCTGTTCGGCCAGATGATCGAGATCGCTGACGATCAGCCGGTCGTAGGTCTGGTTTTTATCCATGCCCTTCAACTCGAATTTCGGCACAAAACCCACTTCGTAAGCCACTGTGTATTCGTATTCGGGCTTGTATACGCTGAATGTATAGCGCTGCTGGTCTTCGACGGGCAGGGGTTGTCCCAGTACGTCGAGCCGGGCATCGCGGAGGTGGTTCACCAATTGCTCGGCAAACATGTCCTGCATCATCTCGCCAAAAATGGCGTTGCCGTACATTTTTTTTACGAAATCCATGGGTGCCTGACCGGCACGAAAGCCCTTGATCGGGGCTTTCTGGCGGTAACGCTTGAGTTCGGCATCCAATTTGGGTTTGTACTCGTTGCGGGTGAGCGTTATGGTCACGATCGCGGAACTGTTGTCTATATCCTGGCGGACAACCATGCTTGTGTTGTTGTTGTTGGTTGTTAGTTGTTGGTTCTTAGTTGTTAGTTCTTAGTTGGAAAGAGTTGATTGATTTTATTGATAACCAAGAACTAACAACTAAGAACCAGCAACCAGAAACTTGTGTGCGGGCGGAGGGACTCGAACCCCCATGCCTCGCGGCGCCAGATCCTAAGTCTGGTACGTCTACCAATTTCGCCACGCCCGCGCTCACATTTCAAAAAGGAGCGCAAAAGTAAGCACCTCCAGCGGATTTCAAAAGGAAAGATTTTAAGAAAAACCGTTAACAAGCGGCAAACACAGTTGAACACCCACGAGTTCTCTCTATTTTTGTGAAACAAGCAGGACAACACATGAAGCAGGACGATGCCCACAGCCCCCCCGCATCCATCATCACCTTTGAGGCAGAAGATGTGGTGCCTGACACCGTACAGGTGCCCGCGCCTGTATCCGAAGTCGTGCCTGACGAGCGCCTGGAAGACGAGCAGAAGGTCGTCCAGCGGGCCTATCGCAGCCTGCTCCGGACTTTTAAAAATCCGCTCGACAAAAAAGACCGGGCCGAAATCCGCTCCGCGTTCGAGTTGGCGGCCACTGCACATCAGGGGCAGCGCCGCAAAACGGGCGAGCCGTATATCCTCCATCCTATTGCCGTAGCACGAATCTGCGTGGAAGAAATCGGGCTGGGGCCAACAGCCGTCGTATGCGCGCTGCTGCACGACGTGGTGGAAGATACACCGGTGAAAATCAAGGAGATCGGGACCCAGTTCGGCGACAAGATCGCCCGCATGGTGGACGGCCTGACCAAACTGGACGGCCTGCACGACTCCGAAAGCCCGCAGGCGGAAAACATCAGCAAAGTGCTTCGGGCCATGCTGTTTGACGTACGGGTGGTGTTGATCAAAATGGCTGACCGCATGCACAACCTGCGCACCATCAAAGGAATGCCGCTGCACAAGCAATTGAAGATTGCTGCGGAAACCAGTACCGTCTACGCCCCGCTGGCACACCGGCTGGGACTGTACAACGTCAAGACCGAGTTCCAGGATATTTGCCTGAAAATCACCCATCCGGAAGTCTACCACGACATCGCCCACAACCTTTCAGAAACGCGCCATGGGCGACAGGCGTACATCGAAGAATTTACTCGTCCATTGCTGGACGCTTTGGAGGAAATGGGCTGGAAGGTGCGGATTCACGGGCGGCCCAAAAGCATTTTTTCCATCTGGAACAAGATAAAAATCAAAGACGTCGCTTTCAAAGACATCTACGACCTTTTTGCCATCCGCATCATTGCCGACGTTCCGCCGGAAATGGAAAAGACGGCCTGCTGGCATATCTATTCCATCGTGACCGACCATTATCATCCCATCACGGAAAGGCTCAAAGATTGGGTGACTACGCCCAAATCCAATGGCTACGAATCGCTGCATACCACGGTCGTCGGTCCCCAGGGCCGCTACGTGGAAGTTCAGATCCGCTCGGAACGCATGGACGAAGTTGCCGAACGCGGCTTTGCAGCCCACTGGAAATACAAGGGAATCAAGCGATTGGCAAATCGGGCCAACACCTTCGACAACTGGCTCAGCCAGGTGCGGGAAGCATTGGACAACAACGAGTCGGGCAGCCCGGTGGATGTGATCCGGGATTTGCAGAGCAACCTGTTCGCTGATGAAGTGCATGTGTTTACCCCAAAAGGGGAGATGCGGATTTTTCCGAAAGGAGCCACCGCGCTGGACTTCGCCTTCAGCATCCACTCCGATGTCGGCTGTGCCTGCCGGGCGGTGCGCATCAACGACCGGGTGGTGCCGATTTATTACGAACTGCGAAACGGCGATCAGATACATGTCATGACGGACCGCAACCAGAAGCCGAGCGAAGACTGGTTCAAACATGTCGCCACCAGCAAAGCCAGAAACCGGATCCGCATCGCGCTCAAAGAGGAAAAACGCCTCCAGGCAGAGTTTGGGAAAGAAATCCTGGAGCGCAAACTGAAGGGCCTGAAAGTCTCCGTAGAAGAGAATGCCGATATGCTGGCACGTTGGTACAGTTACCCCAGCCGACTCGAGTTTTTGAGCGCCGTTTATCTCGATCAGGTGGATTTGCTGCTGATTTCCAAGCGGTTCCGGGCTGACGGCCAAAAACTGGTAGAGATTGAGGCCACAAAAACTCCCCCGCCTGCCACGACAGATTCGCCCGATACCGTAGAGCCGATGTTCGTCCGGCTGCGCCCCGGTGAGAAACCGCAGGTCATCATCAACAACGAACCGGGCAACTACTACGCCTATACCTTCGCCACCTGCTGCAATCCGGTGCAGGGCGACGCCATTTTTGCTTACATCACCACAACGCAGGGTGTAAAAATCCACCGCGCCACCTGCCCCAATGCCAACAACCTGTTGGCCAACTATTCCCACCGCGTACTCAAAGCGGGCTGGGGAAACACCGCCCAGTCAGATTTTATCGCAGAAATCGTAGTCACAGGTATTGATACGGGCCCGGGAGTCATCAACCAACTCACTACCCGCATTTCCGACATGGGGCTCAACATCCGCTCCTTTTCCATCTCCGGCGAAGGCGGCTATTTCGAAGGGCGCATCTCGCTCATTGTCGGCCACATTGATGTGCTCCACCGCGCTATGATCGAACTCCGGCAGTTTGAATGGGTGACGAATGTGAGCCGGGTGGAGTGAGGGTACAAGTCGAAATTTGGACAGGGTTTTTCAGGGTTTTACAGGATGGACAGGATTTTTCAGGATGGACAGGGTTTTTCAGGGTTTTACAGGATGGACAGGATTTTTCAGGAGGAACAGGGTTTTAGAGGGTTTTACAGGATGGACAGGATTTTTCAGGATGGACAGGAAAAAGGTCGTTTATTAGGCCCATCCTTCAAAATCCTGTTCATCCTGTAAAATCCTGTCTATCCTGTAAAACCCTGTCTATCCTGCAAAATCCTGTAAAACCCTAAAAAATCCTGTCCATCCTGTAAAACCCTGCAAACCCTGTCTAAACCTATGTTGTGGGCGTACGTACTACAACTTGCTCACCATCACCCATTTCGTCACGACCCTCCCGCTCGAGCGCAGGGTCACGAAGTACATTCCGGCGGCGAAATCCCATAGGTCAACCGTGGAATGTTCGCGATCAGCGATTGACAATTGACGGATCACACGCCCTTGCGCATCGGACACCGTGAGGGTGCCGCCATTTTCGTTCAAACCTTCCACCCATACCTCCACTTGGGTCGTCGCAGGATTTGGCGTCAGGTTCATTGTTATTAGTTGTTCGTTGTCCTTTTTCCGAACTTCAAACTTCAAACTTCGAACTTCAAACTCCTCATTTCTCACCGCTACCTGCTCACTGTTTTGTGTTCCGCAACTCACCGTCACCGTGAATGCACAAGTAGCACTCAGTCCGCTATTGTCGGAAGCCCGCCAGGTGTTGGTGGTCACGCCTTGCGGGAATAGCGAGCCGCTGGAAAGTCCACTGAACAGATAGAGCGATTGTATCGTACAGTTATCGGTCGCATTTGGGTTAGGATATGTCACCGTCGCGCTGCACTGGCCTGGAGGGGCGATCATGGAAATGTTGGGAGGACAGGAGATAGACGGAAGTTGCGCGTCGGTCACGATCCCCTGGAACGTACAAATCTGTACCAGCCCGGATGCGTCGGTGGCTTTCCAGGTCACATTGTTGGTGCCTTTGGGGAAAACCGATCCGCTGGCTAAACCGCTGATCCGCAGGATCGAGCCACCCGGACAGTTGTCTGTAAACGTAGCAGGTGAATAAGTCTCTACGGCGCTGCACGAGCCGGGATCAGTGCCTGTTGCGATGCTGGGCGGACAAGTGATTGTTGGTGCTTGTGCATCATTCACGGTCACCCGGAAGGTACAGGTTTTCACCAGGCCCGCTGCGTCCGTAGCCCGCCATACCACCGTTGTGATGCCCTTCGAGAAAGCCTGGCCGCTCGCCAAACCGCTTTGAATTGCGACGGTCGGGCCTGGGGAACAGTTGTCTGTAGCGGTAGGTGTGGTGTAGGCGACTACTGCGGTGCATAGGTTCGGGTCTGTGCCCTTCGTCTGATTGGCCGGGCAGGTGATTGCCGGGAGTTGGCCGTCGCTGACCGTTATGGTGAACGAGCACGTTTCGGTCAAGCCCGCGCTGTCGGTGGCTTTCCAGACGATTGTGCTGGCCCCTTTCGGGAAAGTTGAGCCGCTGGGCAGTCCGCTCATCAGGACGAGCGTTCCGGCAGGGGTACAATTGTCGGTCATCAACGGCGTGATATAGGTCACAACCGCTGTACAGAGATTTGCGTTCGTGGTCTTATTGAGGTTCGCAGGGCAAGTGATCGTGGGTGCCTGGCCGTCGTTGACCGTCACCGTAAAATTGCACACCGCCGTCAAACCAGCTGCGTCGGTAGCCTGCCAGTTCACCGTTTGGATACCTTTTTGAAAGGCTGTTCCGCTGGCCGGACCGCCCGTGCGCTGGATGGTGGTTCCAGGGCAATTATCTGAAAATGTCGGGCTTGCATAGGTCACTACTGCTGAACATTGACCTGCATCCGTGTTGCGGACGAGGTTGGCCGGACACACGATGCTGGGCGGTTGGCCATCATTGACCGTCACGGTAAAGGTGCAGCGCTGGGTCAGGCCCGCCCCGTCAGTGACTTGCCAGATGACGGATGTAACTCCCTTCTGGAAAGTTGAACCGCTTGGCAGGCTGGGCGGAACAATTGCAACGCTGCCGCCTGTGCAGTTGTCGGAAAACGTTGGAGTAGGATAGGTGACCGCCGCTGTGCACTGACCTGCACCGGTGCCGCGCACGATGTTGGCCGGGCAGATAGTACTGGGTGCTTGTGTATCATTGACAGTGACAATGAAAGTACATTGCTGAGTGAATCCTGAGCCGTCGGTGGCCTGCCATTCAACCGATGTGGCACCCTTGGGGAAACTGGAGCCGCTTGGAAGACCGCTTAGCAGTGCGATGCTGCCACCAGGACAATTGTCAACAAATGTTGGAGTAGTATAGGTAACCACCGCGGTGCATAGTCCTGGATCGGTACCGCGCACGAGGTTGCCCGGACAAACGATCGTACATGTTTGTGCCGTTGTGACGGTGACGGTGAAGGTACAGCGCTGAGTCAGACCCACGCCATCGGTGGCTTGCCAGATGACAGAGGTGATGCCCTGTGGAAATGTGGAGCCGCTGGGCAAACCGGGCGGAACAATCGCTATGCTGCTGCCAGAGCAGTTGTCCGAAAAAGCCGGATCTGTATAGGTAACCACGGCCGTGTTGAACCCCGGATCGGAGCTGCGCACGATGTTGGTGGGACAAGTGATCGTCGGCGGAGTTACATCTTTCAGCGTGACCGTGAAAGTGCAGGTTTCGGTGTTTCCTGAAATATATATTGCGTGTATTGTTCCACTCAGGTTTGACAGGGCATTCAGGTTATCCAACAAGAGGTTATCGTAAATCCCTATCGAGGTCAAACTGGTAAGCCCGTCCAACCCATCGAGGCCGAGTAGCGCATCGTTGTCATAAATTTGCAGGTCTCCGGTAGTGCCGACACCGCTCAAGCCACTTAGGCTTAGCAGGTTGGGGTTGCCGCCAATATTGATGCCCGCGTTCACAACAATCAAATTACTCAGGGCATCTACGTTGGTCAGACTCAAGTTGTCGTTTGCATAAAAGTATTGACCGATCGAGTTCAGTCCTTCCAAACCGGACAAATCCTGCAGGTCAGCATTGCCAGCCATGTTCAAGTCTCCAGTAATAGAAGCCAAATTACCTAGACCGGACAGATTAACGAGCACCGGGTTGTCGTAGATTTGTAAACTGCCGCCAATAGAAACCAGGTTGGTCAGGCCAGTCATGTTTTGCAGGGCCTCGTTTGCTTGGATGGTGATATAATCGTCGGTGGATTCGAGGCTTTCCAGACCAGCCAAATCGGTCAGCAGGGGGTTGTCGTATATTTCAAAGCTGGCGGTTACCGACAACAGGCTGGATAACCCGGTGAGGTTCGGCAAGAGCGGATTGCTTGAAATATGCAGAAAGCCGCTGATTTCGGTCAAGTTTGAAAGGGGCGACAGACTGACAATGTCCCCGCCGGAAATGGTAATACTTCCATCCAAAGATGTATAACACGGCGGGAAAGCATCCAGCTCAGCCTGTGTGCTGAAGGAGAAATCCCCGATATAGACCGGTCCAATACCCTCGTCCACGTTTCCGTCGCAGTCGTTGTCGAGGCCGTCGCAGAGTTCAGCGGCGTTGGGATGAATTGCTGCTTCATCATCATCGCAGTCGGTATTGTCTGCGACATAGCCGCTGGGTACAGTGCATGCTTGAGTAGTGGCACTAGGATCGCCGTAGCCGTAGCCGTCGGTGTCGGCGTAGAAGGTGAGTGTTACGTCTTCGTCCACCTGACCGTCGCAGTCGTTGTCCAGACCGTCGCAGAGTTCAGTGGCGTTGTCGCCGATGTTGCCGAATCGGGCCTGGTCCAGGTCTTTTTGAACGCCATGCAAAGTCGAAGCAGAAAGAATGCTGATGGTGCTCAGGCTGCTGCCCATCTCGTCATGCAGGTCGCGGGCAATGCGCTGTCGGAGTTGCTCCTGGCGCAGGCGCAGGATTTTTCGGTAGCGAAAGATGGTGTAAAAAATGCCGCCGATGGCCGCCAAACCCAATAACCTGAACCACCAGGTGGCCCAGTACGGCGACTCAATGTGAATGTAAAACCGGGTCACCGGGCTTTCCAGACCGTCGTCGGAAATGGCTTTTACTTCAAATGTATGATGGCCGGGAGGCACGTTGGTGAAATTGGCCAGCGCCAGTTGGGTTGGCCCGCTCCACCGGTCGGATAAGCCTTGGAGCCTCCACGAAAAGCGCATGGTTTTTTCAAAAAACTCAAAGCAACTGAAATGCACGGTGAAATAATTCTCATCGTGCCGAAACTGCAAAACAGCGCCTGAATGTATTAAAAGCAAATTTTGGCAATGGTCGCCCAAAGTTTGAAATCGAGTAATAACCGGAGCGCGCGACGGCATTCTTCCATCCAGTACGTCAGGAGTATATTCCCGTCGGCACATTGATAAACGTCATTGATTTCACCATTTGGGAAAGCCGTTTTGGGATCGCCGGGAATATTTTTAAACATAAAGAATGCCTGTTTGTCAGGCTGAAAAACACTGACGAAATGGGAGCCGATCACCCACAAATAGCCTTGGGAGTCGAGGTGCAATTGCTTGATTCCATCGCCTACCCGCAGCCCGTCCGACTTCCAGGGCGCTTCCCTGTGTAAAGTGATTTTGCCAGTTGAAGGCGTCAAACAAACCAAATCCCGCCCATGATAGCATCCGATCCAAATTCGCCCGTGACCATCTTCTGCAACACTCGACACATTCACAATAGTCGGGTAGGTCTCGATTTTGCCGCTAACCGTTGAATACTTCATTAAAGGCAGCCAACCACACCACCAGAGATTGCCTGTTGAATCCATAAAAACAGTCTGCGCCCTACAATCGAAAAGCGGGTTGCGGTCAGGATTGTTGCTTCTGTAAATCAGTTCACCTGTTTCAGGATTGTAACGGCAGGGTCTTTCCTCCAAACAGAGCCAAAACCAACCCGACGCGTCTTCTACAATGCGCCCGCTACCTCGCATCTTTTGCAAATTTTTTGTTCTCGCAGGTATAAAGCAGCGGTTTGCAGGATCAAATAGCAACAACCCTTGCGTGAGTGAATTTGTCCAGATACGCCCCTTGCTGTCTTCGAACAAAGTCGCTGTATAAAAACTGGGATAGTAGCCGATGAGTGAATCGGTGCTGGCATTTGGGCAAAAAAAGGTGTCAACAACCTGCGTTTGAGGCGAGAATCGCATAATTCTGCCCGTTTCATCATGAAACCAGACATTGCCTTGTTGATCGAGCAACAAGGCCCCAAGCGTGCGATTGGTGTAAGCGGGTGTATGCTCTTCCCCTTTTTCAGGAAACACCTGTACGAACTCCTCGCCGTCAAATCGCTGCAAAGCATATCGGGAGCCAAACCAGAGAAAACCATTCTTTTTGTCTTCCAGCAAGCTCGTTTCAAACTGGCTGACGAGGCCCTCCGCTTCTGTCAAATGGGAAAAATAATACCCTTCATGTTGCGCAGAGAGCGCGGTTATTTGCGCCCAAAAAATGGTCGCCAGCCAGAATTTGAAATAAGCGGCTTGATTTGTTTTCATGGCTTTATCGGTATTTTAAGCAGAACGATCGTCCCAACGCCTGCCGCAGATTCAATTTGAAAATCAGCACCCATCGCCGCCGCCCGGCTGTGCATATTCGGCAAGCCGTTGCCGCCCAGACTTGCACCCGGCCCGGTCAGATTTGACAACTTTTTTAAAGTTGTCAAATCTCTGGTTGCCGCTGGCATCTCAAACCCAACACCGTCATCTTTGACACTCAAAACCAAGCAATTGCCTTCTTTTCTCAGCATCACTTGCACTTGTCTGGCGCGGGCATACTTCGCGCAATTGTGAACAGCCTCTTTAAAAATCAAATAGAAATTCTTGCGTTTCTCCATCGGCAACGTCAGCAACTCCACCCCTTCGCCGACTTCAAAATGCAGTTCTGCCCCCACGTTTTCGAGCATCTCCGAGGCGTATGTACTCATGCGCGCCAGCGTTTTTTCCATCGAATCATTCTCGGGATTGACCGACCACACAATATCGCTGATGCTGTCGAGCGCGGCGCGGGCCTTGTCGCCGATGTTGCCGAACCGGGCCTGGTCCAGGTCTTTTTGAACGCCATGCAAAGTCGAAGCAGAAAGGATGCTGATGGCGCTGAGGGTGCTGCCCACCTCGTCGTGCAGGTCGCGGGCGATGCGTTGGCGGTTTTCGGCTTCCCGTCGCTCCGTACGAAGTTTTTGCCGCTTGCGGAAGGTATAAAAGCCCGCACCGCTGAGGGCCAACACCGCCAGCAATCCACCCAGCAATCCATTTCTGGTGGTTTTCTGGTGGTCAAGTTCGGCGGCGGCGGCGGCATCTTTTTGGGCCTGGGCGAGGCGGGCCTGATTGCGCTCCGCCTCAAAATCTGCATCTTTTTCCATGCGGGCGATGTCGCGCGTTTTTTCAGAACTGTACAGAGAGTCTTTCAGGGCCTCTGCTTTTCGGAGTGCCTGGACGGCTTCCTCGGTCTTGCCGAGGGCTGTATAGGCACTGGAAAGAGCATCTTGGGCGCTGATGACGTCTTCCAGGGCCCCCTGTTTTTGGGCCAGTTCAAGTGCTTTTTGCGCATTTTCAAGCCCCAATACGCCGCCTTCGCCGCCCATAGCCGAGTAGATATTGCTCTGCAAGGTGAGCGCCGACGGTAAAAAGTCGCCCTTTATTTTTTTGCCAATGTCAATGACCTCGCGCACCTCGGCGAGTGCCTCGGGCAATTTTTTTTGGGAGAAATGAACATTGCTCAGTTGAAGGAGGGAAAGGGCCTGGAAGTACGGCATCTGTGCTTTTTTTGCGAAAATCAGGCTCGTTCTGGCTGTTGCCTCTGCTTTGTCGCGTTGGCGGAGAATGTTTTCAGTTTGAGCGCGGGAGATCAGCACCGGGGCTCTTTCTGCATCGGTTTGCGCCAGCGCCAAAGCCTTTTCGCAGTATTCGAGGGATTCCTGGTTGAAGTGCTGGTAACCCTTGACATCTGCCAAGCCCTTGAGAACGCTGAATTGAAGACCCTGCGGCAACTCGGGCCTTTTGGAAAGGGGTAAAAAGTGTTCCATTGCTTTCGGGTAATTGCTTCTGGTCATGTAGTGTTGGCCGATATCGTTCTCTATTGCGGCCACCGACAGATGATCACCCACGGCCTCAAACATCGTTTTGGCTTTTTCAAAAAAGTCAATGGCAGCATCGGAATGGCCCAGACGCGACTCGATGGCGCCTTTTTTCTGGTAGCAAATGGCCAGGCTGTTCTTGTTGTCAATTGCAAGATTGGTCACGATGGCTGAATCGAGCAGTTGCTGCGCCAGATCAAGCCGACCCATGTTGACGTAGTTTTGGGAGAGGTTGGCTTGCGTGATAGCTACGCCGGGCCGGTCGCCCGCTTCTTTTTTGAGTTGTAGCGACTTTTCGTAGTAAAAATTGGATTTCGCAAAATCCAGTTTGCAGTACAGTACGCCCAGGTTGTTGACTGTCGCGGCCAGGCCCTTCTTGTCGCCGATGCTTTCCCGGATGGAAAACGCCTGCTCGTAGTATCGGATGGCGGCAGTCGTGTCGCCCCGGGTCTGGGCAAGTTTGCCGAAGTTGTGGTGGGTGCGGCCTTCGAGTTCGCGATCGGGCGCAGTTTTCAGGAGGGTGAACGCGTCTTTGTAGGCTTTTTCAGCGGCGGGGAGGTCTTTCTTTTTCACAAAAGCATCGCCGCGCAGATTCATGGCTTTGAGCACTTCGCGGTCGGCATAGGCCTCCCGGGCGTAGGCGAGGGCGCGGTCGGCGTAAGCGAGGGCTTTGTCAATGTCTTTTTTGAGTGCAGCGAAGGCAAGCTCGTTGCAGAGCATGGCTTGTTCGGCAGGAGAAGTGGCGGCGGCAAGTTTTTGCTCCAGTTCGGGGATTTGATTCGGGGTGGCAGTTTGAGCGAAAAGTCTGGGCGTAGCGGCTCCCAATAAAAACAAAATGGCAAAGAAGTGGCGGGGTATTTTCATTAGGGCGATTTTTTATTGGCAAAGAAAGCATTTTCCCCGAAATGTTATCCAGGTAACTCAAGCGCGCCCGCAATTCAATGATCCGCCCCTGGGATTGCATCGGATCCCCTGTATCTTTTCCGCCTTTAGAGCAATTTGTCCCAGGGCTTTGAACGGTCTGCCCCCGGTAGACGATCCTGGGTTCTGCCGTTCTTTGTGCGCTGGTTATTTGGGCCTCGCTATCAAAAAGAGGTTTCTCGCAAAGGCGCAAAGGCGCAAAGTAGTCCCCAATCCCAACCTTGTGTTCCAACCTCGTTATCATTACATTCGCCGCACATGAAAAATATTCGCCTCGCTACCTGCTCTCTTTTTGCTTTCCTGATGCTGCACACTTCCTACGCACAGGCGCCCGTCATCACCGCCGCTACGCCCGTCGCTACCACGGTGGAGCGCTGGGGCAAATTCGAAGTGCAACTCAGTATCACCGCCAACTGGACGAATCCATACGACTACGACGAAATCAGGGTGAACGCCGTGTTCACCGACCCTGACGGGCAGGCGCATCCGGTGGAAGGATTCTTCATGCAAGATTATCAACTCAATACCCAGACCGGGGTGCTGACGGCGGTCGGCAGCGGCGCGTTCCGGGTACGGTTTGCGCCGGACAAAACCGGCACCTGGAAGTATGTACTTTCCTGTACCAATGCTTCGGGGACGGGTACGTTTGCTGAAAAAACATTTCAGGTCACCGCAGCCCAAAGCGCGAAAAACAAGGGCTTTGTTCGGTCCGACCAGACCAATTACCTGCATTTCGACAGTGGCGACCCATACATCCCCGTCGGGGAAAATATCGGCTGGCAAAACGGCAATATCTACACCGATTATCAAAAATGGCTGACCAAACTCGGCGATAACGGTGGCAATTTTTTCCGCCTCTGGCATTGTTCCTGGGGACTGGGCATCGAATGGAAAAATGGCAACAGCGGCTTCTCCGGACTGCGCAAGTACAAGCAGACCAGCGCATTTTACCAGGACTGGATGTTCGATTTTTGTGCGGAGCGCGGCATTTACCTCATGCTTTGCCTGCACCACCACGGGCAAGTCTCGTCGCAGGTGAATCCCAACTGGAGCGACAGCCCGTACAATGCCGTCAACGGCGGCCCATGCCCCAATACCTGGGACTTTTTCACCAATGCAAGCGCCAAAAACCACGTCAAAAACCGCCTCCGCTACGTCCTGGCGCGTTGGGGCTATGCCCGCAGCGTGATGTCGTGGGAACTGTTCAACGAGGTGGACTGGACCGACCAGTTCGACCAGCGCAAGGGCGACGTCGCCAACTGGCACAGCGAGATGGCGACTTTTCTGAAAGCCAGAGACCCGCACCAGCACCTGGTGACCAGCAGTTACGCCGACGAGCAGTACGACCCGAATGTGTGGAATCAGCCCAATATTGATTTTACCCAGACGCACTACTACGTCAACACGCCCAACCTCGAACGCGTGTTCGTCAGCGGTATCCGTCATTACCTGGAGGACTTCGGCAAACCGACCCTCAATGGTGAATTCGGGCTCAATACAGATGGCACGGGCCTCATTACGCTCGATCCGACCGGAATCAGTATTCACAATGCGCTGTTCGCCACGCTGTTTGGCGGCGGTATGGGATCGGGTGCGACCTGGTGGTGGGACAACTACGTGGAGCCGCAAAATCTCTATTACCGGTTTGCGCCAGTATCGGCGGTGGCGGACAAGGTGCCGTTTCGCAGCGGGAATTTTGCTCCGGTGCAAGCGACAGTGTCCGGGGTACCCGGTGACCTGGTGCTTACGCCGACCGTACAAGGTTGGGGCGCACTGGCGGATACTTCGATTACCATCAATGCCAACGGCACGATAACACCAGCCGGAGCCGGGTTGGGGGCTTTTCTCTATGGCAGCCAATGGAACACCCAGTTCCGCCGACCTCCGGTTTTTAAAGTCACTTATCCCGCTGCGGGGCAGTTTTCGGTGAAAACATCCGGGCAAACCGGACAAGCGCCCAAAATCGCCATCTGGCTCGACGGCGTGAAAAAACTTGAACAATCCGCCGCCGTTAACCAAACCTACACGATTGCCGTCCCGCCCGGCCAACACATCCTCCGCGTAGACAACACCGGGACCGACTGGATACTGATCGCAGGATACAACTTCTCTGGCCTCGGCTCTGCCGTGGATGCTTATGTGCTGAAATCAGCCAATCAGGACAAAGTGGCGGGCTGGGTCCTGAACAACCGCTACAACCACGATTTTCTCAAAACCATCGGTAATCCGCCCCCGGCGCAAGGCGCGATCCTGACGGTGCCGGATATGAAAAACGGCACTTATACGGTGAAATACTACGACTGCCTGACGGGTGCGCTGGCTGCTGTGGCGCCAGTCACTATTGCGAATAATACCCTGACGCTTGCCCTGCCGGCCATGCTCTGGGACGCTGCGTTTCTGGTGGAAGATGGTTGGGTCAGTACGGCGGAAGCCATCGGCATTTTGCCAGTCAGTCTTTACCCGAATCCCGTCACAACCGGTTTGCTGACCATTGCGCTTGCACTGGAAAAGCCCGAAAACGTGGTGATTTCGCTGCTCGATGTGGCTGGCAGGGAGTTGGTGCCTTTATTCACCGGCGAATTTGTCAATGGTCAGCAACAGGTACAAATCCCCGCTACCTGCCCGGCAGGGTTGTACTGGGTGAAAGTTGTTGGCGCGGGGATGGTCGGGGTGAAACCGGTGGTGGTGGCGCGGCCGTAATTTGGGGTTGGTTGTTGGTTGTTGGTGTCTTCGCCATAGATGTCAGGCTAAAATAGGTAGAGTAGAATGGTGACTACAAATCTTTCGTGGCGCTGCCGCGTAAGGAACGCGGCACCAATAACTTAGTCATTTTAGGTCAACCATTTTTTCATCAGACAACACTATTTTTCTGCGAATAGTGGGGCTATTTAAAGAAAAATAGCGGCCGTATGATGGAACAAAGGG
>Ga0209181_10006361_pt1 | contig 16573 bp, 20 predicted proteins | sample MAT05_FD_187208 | JGI IMG/M metagenome (GOLD analysis project Ga0209181, IMG submission 187208) | Freshwater microbial communities from Lake Fryxell liftoff mats and glacier meltwater in Antarctica - MAT-05 (SPAdes) (version 2) | ecosystem: Environmental > Aquatic > Freshwater > Ice > Liftoff... | reverse complement strand
CTGCGATTTTTGGCTGCGGGTGAGCCGAGGTAGACTGGTGACTCGTCCTTCTACCAACACATTGAGTGATGAGTCGGGTGTGACTAATCGGCTGATGTCATTTGCTGCCGGATGAGGAATCCGGGCTTGAAAGTAGAATGTTGCAGCCAGGGCGATCGCCCCTGCCATCAGCCACACTTGAAACTTGGGCGCTCCTCGCCAAAATCGGCGAATTGTCAGACCTGTGCCGATTGCCCCGATCAGCAGCACCCATCCACCCCAAGGATGCGCCGTGGCGAGTAATCCTAAAATGTATGCCAAACACCCCGCGATCGCCTGAACAGAACCCATGAAAGCACCCCAATCTCAACAAAAAACCTCAAGCCAATCCCTGAGGTTCTCGTTAGAGTGCCCACCCACACAATTAAATTGAGAAAATTAAATCGAAAGTCCGAGCTTCAAGCCAAAGGCAGCATGAACAACCAGCAGCAGCATAATCAAGGTGCCAATATAAGCATGGGTCATTCGCAGAACAGGCTTGTTTCCACCAAAGCCAGAGAGGGAAATCAGCCCATTGCTCCAGAGCAATAACACTGCGGCGGAACCAGTCCAAAAATGGGGGCTTTCCATAATCGGTTGCCCCTGCATGACGAGGGATAAAATACCGCCCGTGTAGCCCAATGTAATAAACAAAGTCATCAGCGGAGCCAATTTGCGATGATCCGCGCGATTTTTTAGGGCAATGTCTTTGTCGTCAGCTAGTCGTCCTTGCCAGCCAGCATAGGCAACATAGCTACCCAAAACCACCACCACAATGCCCATCATGGCAGGATGACCCCAATGCACAATCGGCTCAGGCACGCCCAAATTGCCAAACCAATCGGCGATCGGCTGGAGCAGGTTACTTAAATTGTTTCCCAGGTCTGTCATAGTTATTGCAGGTTTAAAGAGATAGAAGGATCAAAATTTGCAGACAGGCTGAACCAGAGCTAGGATTCAGCGTCTCTTTCACTTATCCTATGGGGTAGAGGATATCGGCGACCGTTGCAAATACAACAAATTTATTGCATCGGTTCTGTCCGATTGAGTATGCTGACATCGACTGGTTTTGATTGCGAAAAGATTAATGGGATTCTTGAAACGATTTTTTAGACAGATTCGAGAAGCATTCAAAGACGAAAACTTCATTCATCATTTGGAGCAATTTGAGACATTTGTTTCCAAGTTTTTGTCGATCGCCATGGTATTGGTGATTTTGGTTTCCATTTATGACTTTTGTATTTTTTTAGTCCGCGATTTTCTGATTCCAGAACTGTTCTCACCGGATATTGCAAATTTTGGGGCTAGTTTATTTGCAATTTTTGGGTTATTTCTCAATATTCTGATTGCACTGGAAATTTTAGAAAATATCACTGCCTATCTCAAAAAACATGTGATTCAGGTTGAGCTAGTGATTGTGACATCCTTAATTGCGGTGGCTCGAAAAATTATTATTCTTGACTTAGAAAAGAGAACTGCGATGGATCTGATTGCCTTGGCGATCGCAATTCTTGCGCTGTCTGCAAGCTATTGGCTGATTCGCACCATCAACCGTAAGTAGAAGGTCAAGATTGACACCTCTATTAATATTGGTTAGCGACACCTTCGGTAATATTGGTCAGCCAAGCCTCAGGGCAGATTGAGCGATCGTGGTTACTGAATTATGCTGAAATGGTACTGGCTTTATACGGCTTGCAGAAACGATGAAAACTAAACAGTTGGGCACGACCTCTGTCTCGATTAGCGCGATTGGTTTAGGCGGAATGCCACTTTCGTTGAGCGGTAGACCGAGCGAATCGGATGCGATCGCGGTGGTTCATCGTGCCCTAGATTTAGGTATCACTTTGCTCGATACTGCTGATTCCTACTGTCAGGATGAAACAGACAAGCATCATAATGAGCGCTTGCTCTTCAAAGCATTGCAGCAATACAGCGGCGATACGAGTCAGGTGATGATCGCCACAAAAGGGGGATTGATGCGCCCTAATGGTTCTTGGACTCGGAATGGCAACCCAGACCATTTACGGAAAACGATTCACGAAAGTTTTGAGGCTCTAGGTGGCAAGCAGGCGATCGCGGTCTGGCAATATCACTCGCCTGATCCAGAGTATTCCATTCAGGCATCGCTTGCGCCCGTGCGGGAAGCGGTTGATGCCGGACTGATCCGCTATGTGGGCGTATCTAACTTTTCAGTGGAGCAAATTCGACAGGCGCGAGATGTGGTGGAAATCGTGTCAGTGCAAAACCAATACAATCCCTGGTATCGTGAACCAGAACGGGATGGCGTGTTGGCATATTGTCAGCAAGAAAGTCTCACTTTTTTGCCCTGGAGTCCTTTGGGGGGCAGTCGCCGCGTCAAAAACTTGCTGGAAATCCAGCCAATCACTCAGCTTGCCCAAGAGAAGGGCGTATCGGTTTATTGCCTCGTGTTGGCATGGCTGGCAGCTAAATCGCCTTGTGTGGTGCCAATCCCAGGTGCCAGTAAAGTTGGCAGCATTGAAGATTCAGTAAAAGCGGTTGAGATTGACCTATCAGCGATCGAAGTTGAACAAATTGATCAGGCAACATTGGTGTAAGTTTTCTAAATAGATGGACGCGATCGCCTTACACTTTGCTCAGTATTTCTACTTATGCAATCTATTTTACAAAGTCCTGTAATTATCGTAGTAATCAGTCTAATGTTTACTATCAGAACACAGCACGCCGAAGCTATTGACGCAAAATTTTTCAGCTTTAGAATGAACTTGATCAAATCAAGTTCATTCTAAAGCTGTTGTATAATAAGAAACAATAAACCACTATTCACATACTTAACCAAGGATGTTGTATAAAATTGAAGCAGATTGTAGTTACTGTACTAGTTAGTGTCCCAATTGCTGTTTCGGTAAACCCTGCTATTGCTGCAATGAGTGAATCTGAAAAGGAGTGTCGAGCGCAAGCAAGATCAACTTATTCCGATGTCAATCTCAGAAAAGAAGGGTACGCTCAGTGTAGAGAAATTTATGGATCTCTGAACACACCTTCAGTATCAATTCCAAGAGTTCGCCAATCGCGATTGCCAAATCCAACGAGCGATTTACGCAAACAATGCCGGAAACAGGCGCGTACGATCTATACCGACGCTAATATGCTCCGGGAAGCTTACAAGGAATGCCGACAACGATACACTAGTTGAGAGGCACGATTCTGGCATGGATCGACTCTGCTAATCTCTGACCCGACGGGATAATAGTCGCAATGCTACAAATCTCTAACACAGTTACAATCCCTGCCAGCGAAATCGAGATCAGCGCCATTCGCTCTCAAGGGGCAGGAGGGCAAAACGTGAATAAGGTAGCTACAGCAATTCATTTACGCTTTGATATTCACGCTTCTTCCCTGCCCGATCGCTACAAAGAACGGTTGTTGCAGCTAAGCGATCAGCGCATCACTAAAGATGGCGTTATTGTGATCAAGGCTCAAGAACATCGTAGTCAAGAACAGAACCGTGAGGAAGCACTGAAACGACTTCAAAGCTTAATCAAAAGCGCTGTTGTATTGCCCAAAAAGCGCAAACTCAGCAAGCCAAGCCGTAACTCTCAGCAAAAGCGTCTCGATCGCAAAACAAAACGGGGAGCCATCAAGGCATTAAGAGGAAATATGGGGATTGTAAATTAGGGTGTTGTATATGGGTGACTACCTGCAAGAAATGGGAAATTAACATGAACAGGTATACTAGTTTCTGATAGTCACAAACTCACTAATTTGTCTGAAACGACCCAGTCTATACAAATGTACTATCTTTTTGGATTTAGATAGTGGTATTAAAACCGTAATCCCCAAGAGGCTTTCAGGTCTCTCAGAGATTACGGCTTAAGGTTTTTCTGTTGTATGGGCGATACTGGATTTGAACCAGTGACCCCTTCCGTGTGAAGGAAGGATAGTGTTTTATAGAACGCCCTCTAGGCAGGGACTCCAGACTATTTTAGTTATTGGTTTGGAAAAGTTACCCCAATCCTTACCCCAATGCTGAAAACTTGGGTATTTTTAAGTCAGGTTGGGTCAAGTTGAATTGCGCTAAGGGAGATATAAAATCTTTTGCAGAAATAGTTTCAAGCAGCCGATGGCTTAAACCTTGCGCCAAGTCACAAAGAATCAATCTGCTCCTAACAGCCTGAAGTCCGTCTTGAAAAAACCAAGCTTTAAGGAGACTGACTAGAAAACGCTGAATCTCAACCATTGTTAAAGTGTCCAGTTGACAGTACGCTTTCAGGTCGTCAATCAGCCTTTGCTTCTCAGTTGGGTCAGCACAAGCAATCATGGTCTCCCAAATCGTTTGCGCCTAGTCACCTCGCTGGACGTTCAAAGTTTTGTAGCTGAGATGCGGAACAAGAATCGGTAGAACCCTTTTAATGGAGGTGGAGCCACGGAAGCCAGGATGTTTGTAGTGGTACTTGAAGATGTCCTCTAGATTCCAAAGTCCGTCTGCGATCGCTTCCAACTGCTGGGCGTACTTGGGAAAATCTACGGCAAGGTTCGGAAGTCGGCTTGCTTTCAGCACATGGCGCACGAGATGAACCGAAACGGCGAGTATTAGTGCGATCGCCTTGTAGAGTGGATTCTAGAACAGCAATTGCCATTTGACTCGCTGTACTACTACGGGCGAGATCGACCTATCCACATCAGCTATGGGTTACAACACAATCAGAATATTTGGGCATTTACAAGTAGTGGAGTACCTACGAAAAAAGGCATTGAAAATTGGTTAGTGTCACGAATTTTTCGCCACTTGCCAGAGAGTAAAAAACGAGCTTCCAAGACGTGCATCAGATAAGGGTTTCAAAAACCGTCTGATTATCCTCCAGTAGATGGCGAAAAATTAAAGACACTAACAATATTGCAATTGTAGTTAAAACGATGCGCCATCTTACTTCGCTGAGAAAACTGCCCACCGCCTCGAATACTGTCTACTCCATTAGCAACGAAGTATCGCCGCGCATTTGGCTGAAAACTGATCGTTTGAACTCCGCCAAAACTACCGCGAATTTTGTTTGATACAACATTCTCACATCTGCGGGCAGTGGGGTCGTTGGGAGGAACCGGGCGACTACCAGTAGGCGGCACAGGTTGTGGTTGTGGCGGTCTGGGTGACGTGATAGTGACAGATAAAACGGTGTTTGTGATGGTATTCACTCGGCATTCTGCCGTTTGCCCAGTGACACGATTGCGGAGAAACACAGTTCCTACTCCATTTGCAGCATTAACTGAACCCACACCTGTCACGTCAAGATCTCTGGTTGCCACGACCATTTCCTCAGCAGTCCGCTGAAGGCAAGCCCTGTTTGAGGCTTCAGAAATAGGCGCAATAGGAGGAACAGGCTGTGGCGGTCTGACTTGAGGGGAAACTGTAACCGATAAAACATATGCATCGATGGTATTCACTCTACACTCTGCGGTTTGCCCGGTAGTCCGGTTCCGCAGGAACAAGGTCTGCGTGCCTTTTAGGGCATCGACCGGACCTCCGCTAGTGAGTTCAATATCCCTGGTTGCCACGACCATTTCTTCGGCAACCCGCTGAGTGCAAGCATTGACTGAAGCAGCGGGAATGGGTTGGGCTGTAGCGGAATGGGCGATCGCTGCCATCGTCATCACGCTAGTAGACTGAACTGAAAGTTCTGCAACGTATTATTCAAAATGCCGATTGACTACTATGCCTTTGCTGGCATCAGATGTTGCAAAACTAAGTTTTTACTCTACTAGTTTGCTAAAACGGTCTTGAATTTCATACTAAATTAAACTCCCCACTGGGTTAATACATTTGTTGAGTAACACAATGTGCAACGAGGTTCCTAGCCTAAATCAACCTTAAGAAGGAGGACTTTGACGGAAAAGCCCATATCGCATGTGAATACAGATGATTGAACATCCTAAATATCCTCCAAAAAGGTATGAAAGAAATAGGTTAAGTGCAAGTTTTATATTGTGATCAAAAAATAGAGACGGAACAGTAAGGTCAAGAGTGCCCCAATCTTGCTAATGCGATCGCTATCAAATTCTTGTCCATTTGTTGCTTCCGGTAGAGTATCAATCTCAAAATACTTGCCATACTGTGAATATCAACTATTAGAAGCATCAATTATGCGCTTAGCAATTGTTTCGCTTGGTAGTATTGCAACGTTATTAAGCCTAATCATCCCGGCTAAAGCCGCGCCCTTGGGTTCTGCAAGTTCCTTAAGTGGACTGCAAGAGCGCTCTGTTCGCCAAACGCCTGCTCCTTCCTCTAATACACCTTTCCCCAATCAAAACGTCCAGCAAAATTCAGAGGTCGTGGGTTTGAGGCTGAACCAAAACCTCCAATTAAGGGTTTCGCCAGAGCGTGATAAAAATCTGTCGGGTGTGTACCCAGAAGATAGCACCGCCACAGGAAACAGAATTCAGCTTTTTTATCAGATTGACTCGGTAGAGTCTAAATAGTGAAGGCAGCGAGGGGGTCAAGATAGATCGCGTTTGGGTCGGAACTGCCCTAGCTGCTGATGCCGAAGCCTGAAGCGATCGCCGTCAACCAATCAGATGAATTGCCAATCGATCTGCCATAACCTTACTAGAATGAGTTAGGCAAGTTATTGGCAGGAGTTGAGTCTGTGGATCGTTACACCCCGGCAGAGATTGAGGCAAAGTGGCAAAAGGCATGGGCTGAACAAGGGCTGAATAAGACTTCAAATGACCTCAGCAAGCCTAAGTTCTATGCGCTATCTATGTTTCCCTATCCATCGGGCGATCTGCACATGGGGCATGTGCGAAATTACACGATCGCCGATGTGATTGCGCGGGTGCGACGGATGCAGGGCTTCCGGGTGCTGAATCCCATGGGCTGGGATGCCTTCGGCTTACCTGCGGAAAATGCCGCGATCGAACGCAATATTCATCCGGCTGAGTGGACTAATAAAAACATTGCTCAAATGCGATCGCAGTTCGATCAACTCGGCATTTCCTTCGATTGGGATCGGGAACTTGCCACCTGTTCGCCCGACTATTACCGCTGGACGCAGTGGATTTTTCTAGAGTTTTTCAAAGCGGGTTTGGCATATCAGAAAGAGGCCACGGTTAACTGGGACCCGATTGATCAGACCGTTTTGGCAAATGAGCAAGTGGATAGTGCCGGAAAATCCTGGCGATCGGGGGCGATCGTTGAGCGGAAACTGTTGCGCCAATGGTTCTTCAAAATCACCGACTACGCCGAGCAGCTATTAACTGACTTGAACCAACTCACTGGGTGGCCCGAAAAAGTGCGGCTGATGCAGGCAAACTGGATTGGCAAATCTACGGGCGCACAGGTGACTTTCGCCAGCGAGGGCGGCGATCAGTTAGTCGTCTTCACCACGCGCCCAGATACTTTGTGGGGAGCGACGTTTATGGTGTTGTCACCAGAGCATCCCTTAGTCGAGAAGCTAACCATACCGGAACAGGCAGCGGCGATCGCGGCTTACCAAACAGCAGCAGCCAAAAAAAGTGACCTCGATCGCATGGCAGACGGGCAGGAAAAAACGGGCGTGTGGACCGGTAGCTACGCGATCAATCCCGTCAATGGTGAGCCAGTCCCCATCTGGATCGCCGACTACGTGCTGGTGGATTACGGCACCGGGGCAATTATGGCCGTTCCCGCCCACGATCCCCGCGACTTTGAGTTTGCCAAAAAATTCAACCTGCCGATCAAAGTAGTCGTGCAGCCAGAAGGCGAAACCCTGGAGGGTGAGACGATGACCGCTGCTCATGTGGGGGGTGGCGCGATCGTCAATTCTGACGCATTAAACGGCATTCCCGCTGGCAAAGAAGCAGGGCAGAGCGTAGAGGCGGCTGTCCAGTGGCTAGAGGCAAACGGCAAAGGCAAAGGAACCAATAATTATCGGCTGCGAGATTGGTTGATTTCACGCCAGCGCTATTGGGGCACACCGATTCCGATTATCCATTGCCCAAACTGCGGTGCTGTCCCCGTGCCCGACACTGACCTGCCCGTAAAACTGCCGGAAGATGTGGCGTTTTCAGGACGGGGCGCGTCTCCCTTGGCACAGTTAGAATCCTGGATTAATGTACCCTGTCCTAGCTGTGGTACGCCTGCCCAGCGCGAAACCGACACGATGGATACCTTCATTGATTCATCCTGGTACTTTTTGCGCTATCCCGATGCCCAGAATGACCAGCAGGCATTTGATCCGGCGATCGCTAACGATTGGCTACCTGTGGATCAATATGTCGGCGGCATTGAACACGCAATTTTACACCTGCTGTATTCGCGCTTTTTTACCAAAGTATTACGCGATCGCGGTTTGCTCAACTTTGATGAACCCTTCAAGCGCCTGCTGACTCAAGGCATGGTGCAGGGCAAAACCTACAAGAATCCTCGCACCGGAAAATATGTCCTGTCCATTCACATTGCCGACCTCGCAAATCCTGTTGATCCCAAAACGGGCGACGCGCTGGAAGTCGTCTACGAAAAAATGTCCAAATCCAAATACAACGGCGTGGCTCCCGGCGATGTAATAGACAAATACGGGGCAGATACCGCGCGGATGTTCATCCTGTTCAAAGCCCCACCCGAAAAAGATTTGGAATGGGAAGACGCAGATGTAGAAGGACAATTTCGCTTCCTCAATCGTGTCTGGCGGCTGGTGACGGAACAGGGAACAGGGGAAGAACCAAAAGACAACTCAAAACTCAAAACCCAAAACTCAAAACTGTCTACCTCCTCCTTCTCCAAGCCTGAAAAAGAGTTGCGTCGTGCGATTCACTTTGCGATTCAGGCGATTACTGAGGATTTAGCGGATGAGTATCAGTTCAATACGGCGATATCGGAGATGATGAAGTTGAGCAATGCATTGACGGATGCGCCTTGCAAAGAGTCGCCTGTGTATACGGAAGGCATTGAGACGCTGACCAAATTGTTGGCTCCGTTTGCGCCTCATATTGCGGAAGAGCTTTGGCACCATTTGGGACATGCAGATTCGGTGCATACTCAACCTTGGCTAGTGGTAGATGAGTCGGCGTTGATTGTCGATGAAATTACGCTAGTGATTCAGGTTTTGGGTAAAACGAAGGGCACAATCCAGGTTCCGGCACAGGCAACAAAGGAAGAGTTGGAACAGTATGCGCGATCGTCTGATTTGGCAAAGCGCTACCTCGACGGCAAGGAGATTAAAAAGGTGATTGTGGTGCCTGGAAAACTGGTGAACTTTGTTGTCGTATGATTTTGGATGAGGAAGTTTATGGTGAGGAGTTCTCTCGTATCTGCTGATTCATCGCTTCCAGTTCCCGCACTTCTTTTTGCAAGAAAAAGTTGAGAAAGGTGCGAATTCCGGTAATAGCTGCCAACCGGGCGATAGCATCCCAGCTTGGTGAAACCGCAGTGGCAGCAATATCCGCCGCCAAGAGAAACTCTAAAGATAGCGCCAAAGACAATCCCAACTCTAGGCGAATCGCTTGTTGAGCATCTTTCAATCGTCGTCGTCTTGCTTTCTGCCATAGCTGTTGCAGAGCAATGGCGAGGGAGATTGCAATGATTGAAATTGCAATAAACTCCAAAATAATTTTCAAAAATAAAGCAAACTCTTGCAGAAGCGATTCTATAAGCCGAGTTAATTCAAACGACGGAGTTTGATTCGCTAGTTTGCTGGCTGAGGTTGCCACACTACTTACGTCAAATATCATTGGTAGACCGCTTCCACTTTTTGACTCAATCAATTTACGGTAACAGCAGCAACAGCGATCTATTGGTGCTTAGGTAGACTCCTAAACACGACATCGTTACAAACTAAAGAGTCTTCTTGCACTTTGCTCTACAATCCGCGAAATTGGGTTTAGCTACGGTTTATTTGTGTGGGAAGTTTTCCAATATGCTGACTCAACGGTTTCAAGCGGTTCACGCGATCGCCCTATGCACTCTGGCGATCGCCACATCAGAAGGGCTGATCCAATCGGCACAAGCCAATCCAGCACCATCTATGCCGATTCTCATTGCCCAATCCTTGCCTCTAGTTGAATTTCCTGCCGATTATGATGTGTGTCGCGGCAGTGGCAGCGTGCCCCTACCCGTGTTCACTACCTCAACTTTGACTGTACCCGTGGGTCAGCCCCTTCCACCTAACACTGCTGTTAGATTAACCGGAGTATTTAGACCCGGACGCAACCCCGCTCAAATTAAACAGCCTGTTTTAGGATGGGTCAACTCTGGCACACTCCAGACTCAATGCCCTGGCACCAATCGACCTCCCGTTCCTTTCAATGAATTGACTGCCAACTCCCCCTCTTGCCGCCGATTGCGGCTACCTGGAGAAATCCCATCCGGTCCAGTGGACGGGTTAGTTGCCCGCGATTCTCCCAGCCTTAGCAGTCCTGCCCAAGTTGCCACCAACGGAATGCTAGATGGACCAGCCGGAGGAGCGCGGGTGCAAACCACAGGCACCAACGGCAGCGCCATTACCCAAGTGACAGATAATCGAGTCTGGATGGATATTTGGTATGTAGGACGGTTTGGCAGAGTTCGTAAGGGTTGGGTTGTCGTCACCCCTGCTGGGTTTACATCCGGCTCCCAGTACATTTCAAACTGCCAATAGATCTCTTTGAAAGCTAAATGCGGCTTCAATCAACCTTTTAGTATGAATATCTTCCCCGTCTGTCAGCGGGCGGGGATGCCTATTGAATTGCGGTTCTGCAAAGATTTATTGACATATATCGATCGCTAGAACTATCTCTCTGAAAGAGTTGCATCAAAAACAAAGCATTTAGCTCGACAGTTTCTAACAATTCTGCTAACGTTTGCCATGAACTGGTGATGGAGAATGAAGATGCCAGAGGTGGAAGAATCATCAAAAAAGCGGCGTAGGACTGGGTTTAGACTATTCGATCGACAGCATCCATTTCGTCATGCCCAAAAACCTTTACGTGAATCTACTCAACCGCCTTGGATGGATGACCTATTGCCATCCAACGACCATCGCCCTTCAACGCCCAGCCAAGGAAACGGTTTAATGAGGGAACAAAGTTCGACCCAGCCTAAAAAGGCTGGATTCCAGCCGTTTGGGTGGTTATTTGGGAAGCGGTCTAGACGAAGATCTGACCGTGCTAAAGATAGAAGACAACCGACGGATGAGAAAACTCTAAAGCGATCGCCCTCCTCTTTTGAAGTCTCTTCCCCCGATAGGCTAATCCATGAAAATATGAAGCCATCGGCATCTCAGCGGCGGGATGATTATAGCGATCGCAGAAGGCAGCGATCGCAAAAAACAGAATCTCACAGTAATGGTGGTAGCTCCAAAAGCAATGGCGCAACCGACCGCATCCGAGCTTTTGGTTCCAATCGCCCATTTGAACGGAGAGCGCCCCAACAATCCAGAACTCATCTGCCAGAAAATTCATCATCGCCGATGGCATTTCCACCCCGTGAGGCATCATCCCGGCAAGTCTCTCAAAATAGCTGGCTGACAAAAGGACTCGATACCCACATTCAGGCAAAGAACCCAACTCTCCTACAGCAGCAAACCGTGCTGCAACAAGCTACCCTGTTGCAACAGGAAGGTCGGGATGGCTCTCGCCGTCGAATACAGCAACGAAAACCGGAACCCGTCAATTTCACCCCTCGATCGCGCAGTATGGCGATCGCCCTCTATGCCGCGCGAATGCTGATTTTAAGCGTTGGCGTTGGTGTGCTGGCTGGAACCGTTTTGTCTGCCTGGAATCCCACAAACGCCCCCTTTGCGGCGGGTCTGCAAACGATCAAGCAGGCGACTGTACCCATTATTGAAGAAAGCCTATCTTCTCCATCTTCTGAAGTGAAACTTGCCCAAGAAATGCTGCCGCTGAAAGCGGGTCTACAAACCTTGATCCAGCAGAATCCAACCTTCAAACCCGGCGTTTTCCTGGTTGATTTGGACAGTAACGACTACTTGGATTTGAGCGGATCAGCCAGCTTTTCAGCCGCCAGCATGATCAAAGTGCCAATTTTGATTGCATTTTTTCAAGATTTGGATAGTGGCAAAATCCGGTTAGATGAAAAGCTGATAATGCGACAAGAAGTGGTGGCGGGTGGGTCGGGCGATCTCCAATATTTGCCAGTGGGCAGCCAATTTACGGCTCTAGATACTGCCACCAGAATGATCACCATCAGCGACAACACGGCAACCAACATGTTGGTTGCACGGCTGGGTGGAATGAAATCGCTCAACCAACGGTTCAAATCTTGGGGACTTTCGACTACTACTTTAAACAAACCATTGCCTGATTTGCAGGGAACAAACACCTCAAGCCCTAAAGAGTTAGCCAGTTTGATGGTGAGGGTTAGCCAAGGGGATCTCATTTCACTGCGATCGCGCGATCGAATGCTCGACATCATGCGTCGTACCGTCAACAACAGCCAACTTCCTCAAGGACTAGGAGAAGGAGCGACCATTGCCCATAAAACAGGCGACATTGGGACGCTGATAGGCGATGTGGGGCTGATTGATATGCCCAACGGCAAACGCTATGCAACAGCAGTCTTGATCAAACGCGGTTTTAACGACGATGCCGCCTACGACTTAGTTCAAAAAATTTCTCGCCTGAGCTATCAACACCTCAGTAAACTTAAAGCGGCAGCTATTAGCCCTACGGCAACTCCAGCGATCGCCCCAAAACCTTGAAAAATTTATAGGTGAAAAACTTGTGCGCCTGTAGTGGTCAGCGTTCCAAACTATGGCGATCGCGTAGCGTGTCCGCAGGATTCTTCGTTACCTTTGAAGTATTTGAGGTAGGGTGCCTCATGTTACTATGCAAAGCTAGGGTGGAGGATGGCGACCGAGTAACTCCTCTTCTGCCCGAATCGCCAACATGGTTGACCGATTCAAGTCAAGTGCAACGATTGTTGATCGCCCTGTTGGTGTCAATCCAATAAGCTTCACACCATTCCAGTCAAAATGTCTCTCCCATTCCTGTTGACGGGGATTGAACACAAAGACCGTTTCGCCTGTTTCCAGATCTTTAAGTTCTTGCCGTGCGCCCTTACGGAGAGAACATGAGACGCAGGCAAGTGCTAAATTTTCAGTAGTCGTCTTGCCATCTGCTACCACCGGAATAATGTGATCGATATGAAAAGTGGCGACCTGCCCCGTCTGCGAGATGCCACAATACTCGCAGCGATTGTCGGCTCTTTCAATGACCAATCGACGGAGAGGCGCTGGAATCGCTGCCATCTACGCTTGCTTCATAGCTCGTGTTGACCGCAAGCGCAATAAGGACAAAAATTCCGCTAACTCAACCAGCCCTTCTGCCTCTTGTCGTTCTGCTTGAGATAGACTTTTTCCTTCATCCTGACAATCCAACAAAAATTGCAAGCGTGCTTGAACCGCGTGAGGAAGTTGAAAGCAGGTCAATTCAATCGGAATCTCAATCACTTCGGGCATAAAGTTCAAATAGTTTAATTCACAATTTTCTCATAGCCTTAGTGTAAGCGAATCCCCATCCTCATTCATCTCTTAAGTGCCGTTGAAACTGGAGTGGGTCAATGCGTTAAGGCAAAAAGCCAAACAGGTTGCTGGATGGATTTGCTTCAAGCTGAGTTTGTGGTATCGATCGCCCCAAAACCTTAAAAATTTATAGGTGAAAAATTTGTGCGCCTGTAATGGTCAGTGCTCCAAACTATGGCGATCGCTGTAAGTTACTTCCATTTTACGATTCTCTTTGAGCGATCGCCCGAAGCAGAATTCTACGGGTGTATCAATCCTGTAACCATAGGACTATTTCTTCTTTTTCCCTTTTTCCTTCTTCGGCTTACCGTCTAAATAACCATCAACTTTGTTGTTCAAGCCATAAACTTCACGGGTGCCTGCCAACGCCACCAACGTCACTTCTTTTTCATCGCCTGGTTCAAAGCGAACGGCGGTTCCGGCAGGAATATCTAGGCGCATTCCAAAAGCTTGGCTACGATCGCACTGCAATGCCTGATTCACTTCATAAAAGTGGAAGTGGGAGCCAATCTGAATCGGGCGATCGCCCGTATTTGCCACCATCAGCGTTACGGTGCGTCGTCCCGCATTCAGTTCAATCTCGCCCTCTTCAATCAATAGTTCGCCGGGAATCATGGGTTACTCCTTTTCATCATCGTTTCGGTTTAATTGCCAGCGCCACAGATCCCCATCTTCAGGGTCGTGAAAGGCTTCTACCTGTTTCATGCCGACTTTTTCTAGCACTCGTGTAGAAGCATTGGGCACTGCCAGAGTGTGAGCTTGAACTACTTTAACGAATGGATAAGCAAAGGCATGGTCAATTAGCTTGAGAGCCGTTTCAGTTGCCAGCCCTTGATTTCGGTAGGCAGGTATAATTTCATAGCCAATTTCTACCATGCCTGAGTCATCTGGCTTGCCCTTAAATCCGCCAAACCCAATCAAAATCTTGTCGGCAGCGTGAATAAACAAATAAATCCACCACCCTGCCAGCGATGGGTCTAACTTCAATGCGTTGTAAGAATAGGGAATTACTTCGGGAAACTCCGTCCAATGGTTAGGAATTGAGATGCCCAAGTATTGCTCTAGTTTGCTGGGATTGGTTTCTAGCCACTCAAGATGTTCCAGGTTACAGGACAGCAAGAGCAGGCGATCGCTTTTCAACATAAGAAAGCTTACCGAATGGGATTATGCACAGTGACCAGCTTCGTACCATCGGGAAAAGTCGCTTCCACTTGGACATCGTGAATCATGCTGGCAATGCCGTCCATGACATCGGCTTGGGTTAACAAGGTGGTGCCGTAGTTCATTAGCTCAGAAACGGTGCGCCCATCGCGTGCGCCTTCCAAGATCGCGGCGGTAATATAGGCGATCGCTTCGGGGTAATTCAGCTTTACGCCTCGCGCCTTACGCCGTTCTGCCAGCAGTGCAGCCGTAAAAATCAGCAGTTTATCTTTTTCTTGCGGGGTCAATTGCATCGTTCGTTTTAGTTCTCACTCCTGACAATGGTTCAAGCTGTTTGCACAACTGCGTAACATCTTGAGTGATTGTCCTGTATTGCAATTAAACAAGTCAACCAACAAAAAGCGATCGCTCTTATCGATGATATTATTACGGCTCTAGGCGGTGAGTTTGTAACTCTGTGGAAGCAATTTGAAGAAGTAAAACGATGACTCAAAGTAATGAGAACGGTAGTCGTCTCGATCGCATTGAAACCATCATGCTCGAACTGGCAACCGCCAGCGTCAGACATGACAACGCAATCAGTCGGCATGATGAAGAATTCAGCCGGATTAATGCACAGCAAGAAGCCAATATCCATGCGATCGCCAACCTTACCGCAGAGCAGCAACTCGGCAGGCAGGATATAAACAGCCTCACTGCCAGCATTCAAGAACTCAGAAACCATCAAGAAGCAACCACAGCCGGACAAGAATTCAACCGACAATCGATCGCGACCCTGACCGCCAGCATTCAAGAACTCAGAAACCTGCTGGCAGACTACCTGCAAGGGCTTAATCAATAATTATGAGTTTTGAATCATGAATTTAACTCAAAACTCATAATTGAGAACTCATAATTATTCTAGAGTTGCCAAACGCGAGGAGTGCAGGCAGAGCGCTGGAGATGAGTTGATCGCACCAGTTGCCAGACTGCCATCAACCACTGCCGAGCTTCCATTGTAGAACTGCCGCGATAGCGACACAGTAGCCCACACAGCAGACGGGTTACGCCAATCTCGCCGGAGGTGCCTAGCCAGAGCGATCGCGCTTTTTCGACCAGTTCAGGCTCCACGGATTGCCCAACAAAAGCGAAACTACCCACAATGGGGCATCCATTCAAACCGTGGGGACTATGAAAAGCTTCCTCGCTGCCCGGAAGCCATTGGCGATCGATCCATAACGGGCGGTCATTTTGCCAAACTTCGGTATGCGATCGCCAGTTTCCCTGAACAAACTTTTCGCCCCGTGCCGTGCGTCCAAAGCGGGTAATATCCCAACCGAGCCAACAGGCACCCGGCGCTAAATCAATCCGTATATCCTGACGGTAAATTGCCTGATCAAACACAATAGTTTCTTGGGGTAGCCATTCCAAGCAGGCTCCCTCGGCGATGTGAATCTGCGCGACTTGATGAGCTTCTAACCCATTAGAGCGATAGAGCTTGGCAGCGGCAGCGGTGGTGATCAGAGCCTGAGCCTGAGCCTGTAGATGAATATTAAAGGAAAGGCGATCGCCGCCCACAATGCCACCGGCTGTATGCAAAATCACGCTATGACAGACTGTTTCTCCTTCTGGATAAAACGGTCGCTGCACCTTAAGGGGCGCTTTTACCTGCTCGGATGTGAGGCGCGTAGCATCCCCCTGTCGGGCAAAGTTGAGGTGCAGTTGTCCGTGCCAATGTTGAGTAGAAGGGTGGGTCATTATGGGTTTGGCGATCGCTCTAGTACAAGAGAGCGGAAGTTAAGCTATCCTTATCATAGGTTCTCAATGAGATAAAAACCTTGCCCAAATCTGCACCTAAAGCTCTTCAGTTGGAGGAGAGCGAACGTCAACAACTGCAACAACTGGTTCATCGCCACACTACGCCTCAACAAATTGCTTTGAGAGCA
>Ga0209181_10006360_pt1 | contig 16574 bp, 12 predicted proteins | sample MAT05_FD_187208 | JGI IMG/M metagenome (GOLD analysis project Ga0209181, IMG submission 187208) | Freshwater microbial communities from Lake Fryxell liftoff mats and glacier meltwater in Antarctica - MAT-05 (SPAdes) (version 2) | ecosystem: Environmental > Aquatic > Freshwater > Ice > Liftoff... | reverse complement strand
GGGCGGTTTCGGTTAGGCTTTACAGCGGATCAAAACCTTTATTCCCAGCTTTCAACAACGGTAGAACACCGGCCATGTAGCCGAGGAACGAGTCGTATTTCAGATTCCAGCGAAATACGCCCGGTAGCCCACGCAGCTCGGGCAAAGCAAACTCCAGTTCCTTTCCCATCCACAATTGCACACTGCCTAACATCAGTTCGCGCCAGTCTGGCCATTGACTGCGGTCGGGATTCTCCAACCGCTCAATCAACCCATGCTCGACCACGACCGTATGCGTCGCTGCGTCAATAATCCGACAAAGCTTGGAAACCTGTGGATAATCCGCGTCCATTTCGGCCTGGAAAATATCTTCCATTCGCGACGCCTTCTCGCCGTGATCTTGTAGAACCTCGCGTTGGATCGCTTCCGTACAATCGTCTGGGCCGGGTTGTCGATTCTGTCGGGCGCATTCAGCGAACAACTGCTCCAGAATGCGACGCGATAACTTAGCCTGTGGATGGAATGATAGACCATTATCTGCATCGTGCCGGAAGTCCCAAACCTCCGCGTCGTCGTATTCACCCGAACGACTCGCACGCCCGGCGATTTGTAGCAGGTTCACTAAGCCCCAGCTTTCGCGGAAAGCCGTGCGGAAAGAAAAATCCACGCCCGCTTCCACGCAACTCGTCGCCACCAACGTCCAGTCCGGGCGCATCGACGCCAGATGCTCCTTCACTCGCGCTATGGTTTGGGCTCGATCACGCGGTGTCAGCGCAGTGGAGATGTGTTCGACATCCGCGCCTAGCTTTAGGTCTTCCCGGAGATAATGAGCAAACGCTGCTGCTGATTGAACCGTGTTAAAGATAACCAATCGCGGGCCGGGCTTATCGCAAACGAAGTCAGCCAAACACTTGATAGACATGGTTTGCGGCTCATTGCGAATCATTACGCGCCTGTCCTCAAACCTCATCGTTTCTGCTCTGACATCCGGCTCAATAAGGTCGGGAATCTCGCGGCGTTCTGTCTCCTGCATAAAACCCGGTTGATTCCAAAAACGTGCGAGCGTACCGGAGGCCAACACAAGCTGACAGCCCCAATCCTCACACAGTTCACGCAGCCATCGCAGCATCTGTGGCCAGAGCGCGGGAGGAACGGCAGCGTGTGCTTCGTCTACAAAGATCGCGCTTCCGGCAACTTGATGGAGCTTCCGCAAAGAAGCCGTGTCACGAGCTGCCAGCGTTTCAAAAAACTGAACAGCAGTGGTAACGACGATGGGAGAATCCCAGCGCGCAGCCAAACAGCGCGCCTCATAACTCAAAAAATCTACGCGATGATGATGCGCGGCTACCACTGACTCCATCTGGGACTCCGACTCACCCGGCAATTGTAAAGCCCGCCGATACACATCAACCGACTGGTCAATGATGTTCGTAAACGGCAGGACAACAAAGACACGGCGCAACTTTCGTTTGGCTGCTGCACGTAGCAGATGGGCCATGATCGCAGTGGTCTTACCCGTTCCAACCGGGCTATCGCAGGCCAGGATGCGTTCATCATCCCTGACCTGCCGCTCACGGCAGGCGCGGTAAACCTCCTTCCGCAACCTCAGTCTCTGCTGTTCACGTTCATTCGCTGGCAGATTTTTCGCCGACAATCCGGCCACGTATTCATCCAGCCGTGCAAGCCGCTCCTCAGCACGCAAATCTGGACTTCGAACCTCACGTTCATTTCGGTAATGCCTCGCGGTATCACCATGATCAGCGTCAACAAGACATGAGAGAGCCAGACGACGGATCAAACCAGTAAAGTGCTGATTGGCAACTGGCAAAACGGGAGCAAATAAATGGTGATGCTCACGCAGGTAACTCTCCAGATGCTCATCCGTTCGCTGCCAAGACACCTGCGCCAATTTCTCCAGTCCGCCAGTGTCACGAAAGATGAGATTCAAACCGTTTGCGAATTTGGCCTTCTCCTTTGGAAACGATGGCAAGCCGATATGATGTGCGTAGGCTGTGAACGCCCCTTCAAATTGCTTCAAGCCAAGCAAGTGTGCTGTTCCTGCTTCGACATGGTTGAACCCGTGTTTATTCTTTCGATTGTGGCGTAAGACCGATTGAAACAACTCATCCAGTTTACCCAGATCGTGATAAGCGGCTGCCCGCTCGACTGCTGCCACAAACGGTCTTTTCCACATGGGCGATAATACTGCCGCCTCGCTCGCGAAGCGCACCGCGTCACGGAGAACATTGCCTACGTGGTCGCGATACGCCTGCTCTGGCGCACCATTACGGGCACTGTGCGCAAGCGGTTGAAGTTTGGCCGCGCTTTCGCTCACATGGCGTAGTCGTGGTATTCACCGCATTGCCCGAACGTGATCTTGCTGTCCGGGCGAACTGGCAGGTCTTTGATTTGCTCCCATGTTGGAAGCTTACCGTAGTCCGCCAACGTCTCAGATGATTTGTCCGGGTTGTTAATCTTTTTCGGGGTTAGGGCATCAATCAGCGCAAAGTCAGAAACCGAACCAGCACGGCTCTTGTGCGTCAGCGTGTGGGCATGAACGACCTCAACCATTGAGCGAACGACCGAGCGAGTGCCGGTATAAGTGTGCTTGAGTAGCTGAAGCATCAAGTCCACGTCCTCCTTCGTGCATCCGGTTTTATGCGCGAGGTTCGGATTGACGAAAAACGGCACAGCATACAGTCCATGCTTCACGACGCGGAAAGCCATCGGCGCCATGCCTCGATCTTTACCAGTCTCAACGCCGGACTTGCTAGTCCAAGTTGAGAATTCGATGTCAATCGGGGCGAGTGACACACCGACGCCGAAATGGGCGACCCCGGCGCGAATTGTATCTGATCCGCCTTCTTCGAGGAAGGTGTTACCGAACAGGCGACCGTCCCAGAAAGCATCTTTGAAGGGCTGCGCGTTTGGCTCTTTCAACATGGCTTGTATGCTTGTTCGATCTCGATGGCGGGTTTCGAGAATTCGAAACCGGTCGTCACTCTCAATTTTCAAATCACTCTTAACAGTTGTCCAAACCACGCCTTCTTTTTCCGTTACAAGATCGCGGAGTTTTCGCTTCACGGACACGGGCGAGATTTCGCCTTTCCCATCGGGACGTTGGCGCGGAGAACTTTCGCGCTCAGGATCGCCATTGGGATTAGATTTGCGGACCTCCAGAATGAGAAGTCCTGTAATACGGGGAACGGAGTTACTGTCTTTGTCTGTGCTCATAAATCGAATCGGCAGTTTGTTAGTTTAGTGTTGAGAAGCTTCGTTTTTCGGGTGGTCGGCCAGATAGCCGAGCAAAAGTTTGGCCTTATCTGCGTCGGACATTCGTTGTGGCAAATTTTCCACTTGGATAATCGCAGTGCAGGCAGCGATTTCTGCGAGAAAATATTTCACCAGTCCAACGCCTGCCTCTGGATCTTTGCTTTGAAATGTTCGCGCCCACGCTTGATAAGGAGTCAATCGCTCCGCCAATCGCGCCAAAGCAAAGACCGGTTGATCGAGTGCAGTATTAAATAGAGCGTTGCCGATAAGTTGCGAGGGTGATTCGCCCTTACGAACGTGCTTACAGTATTGCTGGTGCAGGCTGTCCGCCAAAGCGAGCAGTCGTCCGATTTGAGTGATGGGTTCTTGCATATAGTCTTTTTTGTGGTGTCCCAGTTGGCGAAGTAGAATTCCAAGGAGGGCGATAGATTTGAGCGACTGCCAGCGGACAGTATCGCTCAGGCCTGTCCACTGACACGTTACTTTCGCCGAGACGAGCGAGGCCAGCACGGCGCTCATCCGAAGGACAAGCAATTCCAAGGCTATTTGAGACTTCTGCTTGGTGAGCGGCGAGTCCCCAAGAAACACGTCGTAAGCGTCTGCGACCGAAAGGGCACGTTGGTAACTGCCACTAAAACCGTTTTTGGCATCCGCGCTCCACACGCGGTTAACGACCGACGCCAACTCCAAGGGGCACGGCGCAGTGCGGGTTCGAAAGACAGGCTGTTTTGTATCCTTGTCATAAAATCTAACTGAGACTTCTGGCGCGTTCCGCGCGCCCGCTTCCCACTCCTTTGCGGCACGGATGACATCCCGCACCCGCAGGCAGCGGTTGAGGCTGATTTGCTTCTTGGCCTTGTCAATCGGGCAAAACGATAGCAGCCGGACATTAAGGTTGGGATTCACTGCCGCTTTCCCCTCGAGAATTTCCAAGACAGGTTGGGCAATTGCCTCAAAATCCGCATCAGAAAAAGAGTTCACCTCGCCGCCAAACATTTCAGCCAAAGCTGCGCGCCCCTCGGGTTCACCCTCCAAATATGCAATAAGCAAATCACGTTTATCTGGTTGTGCACTGGGTATCGCCCGACAGGTGATGCCACGTTTGTCTTCACTGGCGAGGAATAGCAGCGCGTCACTCATTTTCTGCACCCGGGCGGATGAAACGGGAAACGATTGTGACCCTTTGAATCCATACCGCTGCAATGCCTGCACCTCGTTGGTATTTACCGAGAACAGTTTTACGTTACCTAGTTCCGCCACTTTTGGCCCGCCGGGGAATTTATCCTGCAAGGCAGCGATGTCTCCGAAGGCATCCTCGGCAAAAGTGATCTGGTCAGCCGCATTTACATCGTCGTTGGGCTCTCCTCGGAACATCGCCGCATTGAGCAGCGCGCTTGTTTCTGCATGGGCAACGCGCCAGCAACCTGGATTGGGCGAGGCCAAATCCAGATACATTGGCTGATTGGCATTCTTGTCCTGCTTGATCTTCTCCTTCCAGTAATCGGACGAGCCAATCGCAGGGGCGCGTTTTTTCCAGTCGAGTGCTCCAAACAGAATGTCTCGTAACAAAAGTATCATCCGCCGATCATAATCGCTGTTGGAACTGACCAGTAAAGCAGCCAACGACTCGGCAAAATAAGACAAAGTCGGTTTTGATTTCAGAACTACCTGAATCAGCGCCATGAAGTTCTTCAGCTCTCCCGGTTCAGTAGGTAATGTTTCGCCGAGTTCTGCGACCAGTTCCCCACATGAGCGTTGGAATTGTTTCTCCTGGCTTGGAGTGAACGCCTGCGACGTGGACAGATTGAACAAAGCTCGGATCGCGTCCGCCAGTTCTGGGGCGCTGGAATTCCTATTCTTCCCAAGCATGAGTAGATTTTCGATCGCAGCCGTCAATTCTGCAAGCGGAGCATCGTCGAGCCGCTTCAACGGTGTCGGAATATTGAACCCGGGAAAGCTCGAACCCGCCGAACCATGCTCAATCCGGAACAGATTTGCAGCAGCGTCACCGGACAAGACCTCAACGCGTGATGGCTTCCCTTCATCATCCAACAGCACAACGACCAAGTCTCTATTCTTGCCCATTGGGTTGATGCGCGGGTGGCGCGACGGGGCGACTGTCCCGAACCGTTCCAGCGAATCCACGACTTGCGAAAGTTCATTAAGCATAAACGAGGACTCCTTTCTCGACGCACAGGTTGGGATGATTGTGCTTGTTGAAAAACGACGGCTTAACCTGGCCGTTTTGCATTTGGTCGAACACCATCCGCAGCATAGAGGGTAGTTCGTGATTCTCGGTTTCGCAGACGCGCGTTTCCGGGCGGAACGGGCCGACGTAGTCTGGAGCGAATTCCTTCCAGCCAAGGCAGGGCGTGTAGAACCATTGACCGCGCTGCAAGGCTCGATTGAAAACATCGTGATAAGCATGTGGTGGCCAAGTGGTGCTATTGTGATGTCCAGCAAACTCAGCCAGCGCATGAAGCCGGTATCGAACGTTCGCCAGTACCACTGCATAGAATTGGAAAGACGCACCTTTGTTCATCGCGTCACTTGCCCGCAGCGGTCCGCCGTAGTTGGTGGTGTAACGATGGAATTGAACCGGCGAACAAATCTCGACCTTGGTAGGACGCACATTGACTGATTTCCAGCGCAGCACAGATTCAAAGATACCTTTAACCGCACTGAACGTGGGCGCAACGTAGGAGACAGGTGACGAGCCGGTGTCGGGGCGGGTCCACATCGCGGTGGGGCCGGATATCTCAAGCTGGATGGAGTAAGCTTTCATAGTTTTATCAATAAAACGCAGCATTGTTAATGACCCTTAATATGTCAATGGGCTTTCATTACGCCTGTTCCCACCGCCAAATCCGCCACATTGCTCTGATGCACCGATAGCGGCTGCCATTTACCGGAACTCTCGGGTAGGCGGTCGCCGTTTTCGTCCTCCGCTGTATGCGCGTAGTAATTCATCCGCCCCGGCTTTTAAAGGAGAGTAAACTTTAGACAAGCGCGAAATAAAGACGCTTTTAATCGCCCCGCTCGCTCCAGCGATCGCGGTCTGCAAAGAGGATGAATGGGAAGGTGCGACGGATGGAAAATGGCAGCACAGCGGTTGCCTGAAGGGGGAAATTGGCCCGGGCGTTGGGCTGCCTCAAAATAAATGGTGCCCACTCCGAAAACTCAGGGGTCGAAATTTCATCAAGTAAACCTTTGTAACCCGTGATCGGCGTCAGCAAAAGCCCGGTCACCCGGCCATTAAAACGGAAATCGTTCAACTCAAAGAAATCGCTCATCGTCATGGGTAACCACAGGCTCTTGCGATCTGCATACCACGCTACCGCCCATGGCATGTCCGAGCAAATAACGTCCTTTTCTCCAAACCAATCGTGCATTTTGGAAATGGCACCCGGTGCGTAAGGAGGAAAAGCCACGACCATGCGTGAGGGGTCGGTGAAGGTGTTGATCAATGAGGGCGCAGAAAGACCAAAGAGGAGCCCAAGAAAGGTCAGGTTCACAATTCTGAGCCTGATTTCCAGCTTCGACCACATCATCAATACCACGGCAAGACCGTAAAAAGTCATGATCGGGATAAAGAGGATGTAAAGATCGTTGCTCTGAAACGCCCCATCGTTAAATCCAAAATAACACATTCCCAGTATGGCAAACATAAGCATGGTCAAGACTCCCCATCGAAACAATGCCGTATCCTTTCGCTTAAATATCTGAATCAGAGCCAGGATGAAGAGCGGTGCGACGATGATCTTGCCGCAGTAAAAAAAGATACCGCCCATTTGAGCGAGAAATTGCGACTGGATTTTTGCCCTGAAATTGAGCGGGTCCACGGTGTCATCCTTCAAATAAAGAGTCCGCATGATCTGGGATTCTGTACCCCGAATTTGAAAGTATCTTGCATCTCCCGCCAGCCCTAGCGGGTCGCCACAAATATTGTAATTGCGGATCATCCATGGCGTCATCATTGCCAGAAAAATAACCAGCATGATGGCTGCGTCCCGTCCCCACGGACGAAAGGCAATCAGCGTAAACACCAGTGCCCCAATGAAAATCCACGTCGTGAGACCATGGGTCATCCCCAGTAGCCCAAAGGATATTCCCGCCCCGATAAACCACGGCCATGTCCACTTGTCTTCATCTTTAGCAGCCACAGCCCGGACTAGAAAATAAACGGCCACACTAAAAAGGAAGAGCATCAACATTTGCGGCAGTCCGGTGAATGAGAACTGCCAGAAGTGATCGCAGATCAGCAGAATTCCTACACCGATCAATGCAAGCCGATTATCGAAAAGCCGGGCGGCGATTAAGTAGTTCACTGCGACGGCTAACAGGAAAAACACAACGGAGACAAAAGCGATAAAACGATCCGCCACGGGGAAGTATTCCGTGGCTTGCATTACCCAAAAATCAGGTTTTCCATCCTCATCTTTACGCCACTGGAATGAGTTGTTGATTTTTTCCCCCAAGCCAAGCGCGAGGGAGTTCACCCAAGGCCAAAGCGGCGCATGATAGAGATCCGGAACTGGCTTTTCCGTGGCAATACTGGAGTCATCCCCAGCCGACTCCCCGCTCATCAGGGCGGAGAACGCATTTTTCCCCTTCTCCTTCTCCACTTTGTAAATGGCAAGCGGGGTGAAGATTTTAGTAGAGAAACCGTTGCCACGCACAATCTCACGGGCAATGACGGCTTGTTCGATACCCTGCTGATGTGTCAACCCCCGGAAGTTGTTCTGCTCCTTGCGAAACAAAAACATGTAAACAAGGAATGCCGTTGCCGCGAGAATCACTGAAAAGCCAATCCACCACCTGCCTTTGCCATGCTCGAGATAGTGGACGAGTTGTTGTATTTTGACTTCGGTTGCCATGTAAATTTACGGTGAGTGATGGGGTGTTTCCTGGTCTTCCGCGCGAAGCTCCTTCAAGCGGCGGTGCAAGGTACGGCGGCTGATGCCTAGTTTTTGAGCAGCTTTGGTCACATTGCCTCCCGTGTCGTCGAGGGCACGCAAAATCAGGCGATGTTCCGTATCCTGCAAGTTTAAATGTCCGCCGGACTTTGCCGGTGCCACCAGCTTGAGTGATTCTTCATCGGATAACCCTGCTGCATCCGCCCCATCCCGAATGCTCCGGGGAAGGTCACGCACGGTGATTTTTGAGCCTGTTGCCATGACCACACCATGCTCCATGGCGGTCCGTAGTTCCCTCACATTTCCCGGCCAGTTATAGCGCTCTAGAACCTGCATGGCATCCGCCGCAAGCTCCCGGAAAGGCTTCCCGTTTTCTTCTGATGCAGCCTTTAGTAAATGCAGGGCGATGTGCGGAATGTCATCCCGGCGTTCGCGCAGCGGCGGCATGTGAATCCTCACCACACTCAGCCGGAAAAACAGGTCGTCCCGAAACTCCCCTTCATTCACCATTTTTTCCAAATCCCGGTTGGTCGCGGCCACCAGTCGCACATCTACTTTGATGGGTGTATTCCCTCCCACCCGCTCAAAACTCCGTTCCTCACCCAGCACACGAAGCAGCTTCACTTGGGTGTTCTTGTCGATCTCCCCTATTTCATCGAGAAACAACGTCCCGCCATTCGCCTGCTCAAAACGTCCGATTCGTCGTTCTGTGGCTCCAGTGAACGAACCCTTTTCATGGCCGAATAGTTCGCTCTCTAAAAGCTGCGGACTAAATGCAGCCATATGCGTAGTAAAAAACTTATGCTTTGGGCGCTCGCTCAGAGCGTGAATCGCCTGCGCTACGAGTTCCTTGCCAGTTCCGCTCTCGCCCGTGATCAAAACTGTCGCCCTCGACGGGGCGACTTGCTTGATGGTGGCAAAAATATCCTCCATCGCGAGCGAGTTTCCGATCAGGCGCTCCAGTCCGTATTTCTTTTCCACCTGTTGCTTCAGCTCCACGACCTCCTTTTCCACATGCTTGGAACGCAGCGCCCGCTTAATCAAGATTTCGAGCCGATCTATATTTAATGGCTTGGTAATAAAATCGTAAGCCCCCCGCTTCATGGCCTCCACCGCAGTGTCTACGCCGCCGTAAGCCGTCATCATGATCACTATGGGCGGATGCGAACGCGCCAGCGCCTTTTCAACCAGCACCATTCCGTCTTCCCCTCCAATTCTCAGATCCGTGAGCACCAAATCCACATGCTCGTTTTCCATCACATTCATCGATTCACCAATGTCGGCCGCTATATAAACGTCAAAAGCATCTTCCAACGATGCGCGCAGCCCTTCACGGGTGTGTTTTTCATCATCAACAATAAGAATAGTGGGCTGCACGATGCTGGAAACTAAAAGGGTAGCCCGCTCCAATACTACGGACAGCCTCCCAAGCGCAAGCGGTGTGTCGGGTTGTCACACAAATGAGGTTGAAGTGGTGAGAGCAAGGGTGTGACGGATCATTAACTTTCTTGTTACTCAGGAGAGGCGCTGGATACAACACACGCTGCTACTGCTTTAACCTAACCAACCCAAAACTCGTAACTGCATGTCCACACCTCCACTCCGAACTTGGGCGCTAGAATTTGCACGACGCTGGAATGCCGGCACGCAGTCGCTCTTTGTCCTGCATGGCAATATCCACGACATATTTCCCGTCGGTGACGGATACGCCCCCATCAAGACCTTCATCGCTCGGCGGCTTTTTTCGGGACGCTCATGGATTCTGTATTATGACATCGGCGATGGACTGAGCTTTGGCGCGCCAGAAATGCAGACGCGTTTCTTCAAATGGTTGGAGGTGTTTGACAGTGTGGAAGGCACGAGCTACTGCCAGACGGGAATTCCCCGTGAGTTCACCAAGTTGGCTCCACTTTTGCGCCGCTTCTTTCTCGCTGCAGGCAGCGATCCAAAATTGCAGGCTGGAGTAACGCTGGTTATCGATTTTCCCGAGAAAATCATCCCGGCGACTGAAGAGGCAGGAGCGAGTCTGGACGAACGCATGGCGCTGGTGACCTTGTTGAAATGGGCGGCTTCTTCAGAATTTCGCAGACTGGATGTCGGCATCCTCCTTTTGGCCGAGAGCGTGGGTGAACTGCATGGAGACCTTTTGCAAAACCCGCATGTCGCGCAGGTGCGGATCGATCTTCCCGATGGCGACGACCGATTCGCTTTTATGAAAGCAGAGCTGGATGAGACGCAGAGTGATCTCAATGTGGAACAGCTAGCTCAGCGTTGCGGCGGCCTGAGTCTGCTGCGCATCCGTCACCTTGTTGCCGAGGCAATCAAGAATGGAAATCGGGTGAACAGCGACCATGTCACCGTGGTAAAAAAGCGTCTCATCGAGGAATACTGTCAGGGGCTTGTGCGCTTCAAAGATCCCAAGCCGGGCATGTCGCTCGAACGCGTCGCGACCCATACTGCGGCGAAGCAAAAGCTGCGTGATGTCGCGCGCCTGATTCGTGAAGGTAAGACGGCGGTGGTGGAGCGAGGCATTCTGGTTCCCGGACGGGTCGGCGTGGGTAAATCGTTTCTCGTCGATTGCTTTGCGAGTGAATGCGGACTGCCCGTGATGGAGTTTGGTGATTTCCGCTCCAAGTGGGTCGGAGACACCGAACGTCAGTTGACCCGCATTCTCATGACAGTCCGGGCGCTCGGTCCGCTCGTTGTCGTGGTGGATGAAGCCGACGCCGTTTTTGGAAACCGCAATGCCGATGGAGACAGCGGCGTTTCCACCCGCGTGTTTGCGGCGTTCGCAGCCCACCTTGGAGATTCTTCGTTGCGGGGTCGGGAAGTGTGGGTGGCCATGACTTCGCGGCCGGACTTACTTGCGATTGATATGAAACGACAGGGTCGTTTCGGTCTCGCGCTCCCGCTTTTCGCAGCGCAGAACGCGGATGATGTGGAAGCCCTTTTCGGCGTTGTAGCCAAGGCTCGCAAGCTGGAGCTCGCAGACGGGCTTCTCAAATTGATTCATGAAAAGCTGGGCGACCGAGCGCTCACAGGCAGCGATATCGAGAGTATTCTCGTGCGCGCTCAGGAACGCGCGGTGTTATCCGGGCACGACGGCATCCTGCGCGCCGAAGACCTTCAAGACGCCATCGAAAGCTTTGTGGATCCGCTCGATCCCCGGCTCCTCCGATTGCAAGAACTCGCCGCCGTCCTCGCCTGCTCCGATCTGCGCTTTCTGCCAGAGCGCTACAAGAAACTGGATCGCGCCGCTCTCTCCGAGGAGTTCGAGTTGCTGCGCCGGACGGTAAGGTAGCGGCAAGCAGCCTGTTTAAAAAACGCACGTAATTGGAAATCTTACTCTTTGACCTACCTACGCCCGCGTCTGTCTCGCTGCGCTCGGCTGTCTTGCTCTTGATCTTACTCCGTGTGAGTGGCCGAGTTTTAAGTGTGAAGTTTTAAGAAAAGGCATTTCCCGCTCAGCGTTTGCTGTTCCAATCAACCATCACCTATCATTAATCAACCTTGGTTTGAGAGAGTAAGATCAAGCGCAACTATCTTGTTGTTCAGGAGAGCAATGCCTTTGAACCCTCCGGGTTGAAAAAGGCATCCATAAAACAGGAAGGTGCTTGTTGTACCAAGCTGTCCGAGACAATCGGAGGGTAGCTTGTTATTCAGGAGGCGATTGATAGATGGCTTGCGGCCTCTCCTTCTTTCCTATCAACCATCAACTAATACCCATCCACTTTCTCAAAGCCATGCATCCCATCCGCCTGGATCTCGATTCCCCTTCGCCTCCTTGGTTACCGTCGTAAGAAAGGGGTTGGATGGGTGGGAAAGTTTTCGCGTGAATGAGGGGAGTTGATCAGAACTATTGTGATCAAAGCCCTCATGTGCTGGTTTTTACCAAGTTGTGCTCCAATCTCAAATCCATCACTTCTCGTTAAACTGCACCCAGTCGAGGTTCATCAGGTTGGATTTACCGGGATTGACGAAAGAGATGTGGATGTCGGTCGTTTCGGAGGAGGGATTGGTGAGCGGGACTGACAGCTCTTCCCATTTTTCCCAGCCGCCTGTTGGTTTCACTTCAACTTCACCGATCACCGGTCCGTCTTGAGCACCTGAACGCAGAACGACTTTCCCGCCTTCTCCTCCGCTCGCGAATCGAATGGTGACGCTTTGCGCGCCTGCCAGACTCACGCCGGGAAATTTCACTTTGTGACCGTCGCGGATACCTCCCAGCGCGTGTTTGTTGCTCGCGTTGCTGGCATCCACTCCGCCGGGTCCGCCTTCATCCTTGTGGGCTGCCTCCGCCTCGATGCGGCGGGAGCGGAGCTTTACGCTGGCTTTCGTGCTCAGCGGGAGGGCGGGGGCGTGTCCGGCGTCGGTATAAGTCACGCCGATCACACAGCCTTCCGTGGCATCCTCTGGAGCGAGAATCTCGCCTTCTACTGCGCGGACCATCGCAGGATAGGCTGCATTGGAATCGAGGCTGAAAATCCAGCGCACCATAATGTGCACTTCGTCCTCGGTCTTGGTGGGGTGGGGGAGCATGCCGACTTGTCCCCAGACGCCGGTGGAGCCTTTGAGGATGCGTTCCACTGCTGTTTTTGGTGCATCAGGCTGGCCGCGATACTTATTGGCGACTTCGACAAACGATGGGCCGATGAGCTTCTGGTTTACAGCGTGGCAATTGAAGCAATCGCTCGATTTCATAAGCGTCAGGCCGGGGTGCACGTCTTTCTTTTCCGATTCAACCTTGGTGGCGCTAATCAACGTGCGCACTCCGAACTCATCCGGTTTGGCGGAAGACTCGCCATCTTCTGCATCTTTCACGGAGACCTTGAATTTGATCGGTTGTCCGGGTGTGAAAAAGTCACCTTCCTTCGGACTTTCAAACGTCACGGTTGGAGGGGTGTTGCCGACCATGATCTCCAAAAAGGTGGTGTCACTCGCGCCTTGCGGGTCGGTGACGGTAACCTCAGCCTGATAGTTCCCGGGTGTATTTATCGTGAGCTTGTGACTCTCCTCAGTGGAGACGACTTTGGTGTCCGGCTTGAGCCGCCATTCGTATTTTAACGCAGCTCCTTCGGGATCTTTCGAGCCCTTTGCGCTCAACTCCACAGTCAGCGGCTCGCGGCCTTGCGCGTTGTTGGACTTAGCTTTGGCTCTTGGGGCCAGATTCCCGCGCTGATACACGATGCGGAGAATGCGCGAGTTCTTGTTCACATCCCACGTTTCGCCGTAATCGAGCACGTAAAGTGTGCCGTCTGGGCCAAATTTCATATCTGTCGGACGACGGATAATGACCGGACCGCCGTCGTCATCGCGACCGCCACCTACGCGGACTGCGTTGGTGAAGGGCTCGATACCAGCCAGTTTGAATTCCTTGTCAAAGCGCGCCCATTTGATGAAAGGACGGTTCCAGTCGAAGAAGACGAGACAACCGTTGAGTTGCTCTGGGAAGCCGTTGGTTTGTGCAAACTTCGGATTGTAATGAAAGACCGGGCCTGCGCAGGCGGTGCGTCCGCCACCGCCCAGCATCGGAAATTCTTTCGATTCACCGTAAGGATACCAGATCAACGGCTTCTGAACGGGCGGGAGCACCTTTGCGCCGGTGTTATTCGGGCTGTCGTTGATGGGTTTGAGAGGATCGAATTTCGCACCCGTCTTTTTGGAGTCGAATTGGTAATCGTTGTAAACATCGCCGCCGCGCGAGTAAGGCCAGCCGAAGTAGCCGGGCTTGCGAATCTGATTCACCGTGTCGTAACCACTGGGGCCGCGGTCGTCTTTTGGGCCGTTGGAATCGGGTCCGACGTCGCCGGCGTAAACAATGCCAGTCTTTGCATCGATGCTGAAACGCCATGGATTGCGAAAGCCCATCGCGTAAATTTCGGGCCGGGTGTTGGGCGTGCCGACCGGGAAAAGATTGCCTTTCGGGATCTCATACGTGCCGTCGGGCTTGGGCTTGATGCGGATGATTTTACCACGGAGATCGTTGGTGTTTGCCGACGACTTCTGAGCGTCCCATGGAAAGCGATCCGGGCGTTCGTCATGGGGGGAGAACCCGTCGGATTCAAACGGATTGGTGTTGTCGCCGCTCGATGCGTAAAGACAGCCGTCGGGTCCGAATACCAGCGCGCCTGCGTGGTGGCAGCATTGCTTGCGTTGGACGCCATATTTTAGCAGGTCTTTACGCGACGCCATGTCGAGCTTGTCGCCTTTGATCACAAAGCGGCTGATGACCTGACCTTCAAAGTCCTTTGGTGAGTGGAGGAGATAAATCCAGCCGTTGCTAGCGAACTTGGGATCGAGCGCCATGCCGAGGAGACCGTTTTCCTGTTCGCTGAAAACCTCCAGTGATCCGACTTCGGTGACTTTTTTGGTCTTGGGGTCGTAGAATTTTACCTTCCCATCGATCTCGTTGAAAAAGATGCGTCCGTCCGGAGCGATATCGATCTGCATCGGCTTAGGAAACCCTTCGGCGAGGATTTCGGCTTTAAAGCGGAAGTCTTCGATGGGTTCAGCGGCGAACGAGGTGGCGAGAGTGGCTGCAAGCAGAAGAGAAGGGAGACGCATGGGAAGAGAAAGGAAAAATGAGGAAGGATCAGGCGCTGCGCGCTATGGGAGCTTCGATGCTGTGAGGCTCGCGCGGGTGATACGCTCTATCAGGCTGTCTGCTACTTCTTGGGAATGAAATCCACGACGAGCGCGCTTTCGAGTTTAGGCAGGAGGATCTCGACGAACTTCTTGTGGTCTGGATGGACGAGGTAATGGTCGCGCTTTTTCTCGTTCTTAAAGCCGACGATCCAGCAGTGCGTGTAGCCTTGCGAGAGTTTCTCCGGGCTGATGTCCGTGCCCCATTCGAAGCTTTGGATGGCGGAAATCTTCTGCTCCAGCGCGGCGAATTCCTTCTCAATCTTTTTGATCTCCTTGCGGGTGGCCGTGGATTTGAATTTAAAGTGCACGATGTGATACACGGGGCCTTTGGCGGATGCGGTCATGATAAAGGAGAGGCTGATAAGGAGGGCGAGGATGGTTTTCACGCGGGAGTGTTTTTCAGTTTTTTACGGAAGAGACAAGTGGAAGAAACAAGAGCGGGGAGCGGAGGCAGGAGTATCTGCTGGGACTGAGGAATGGTTTTTCTGATATCCCAACAGGACTACGTCCTCCAGCCCTGCGAGGTGGCGGTAGGGAATAGGGAGGCTAGCGGGCGGGCGAGAACGTTGCGCGGCACGAGCTACCCTGGGTCAAATGGCCAGACGAAAAAACCCAAGGGGGTTGCGTCGGGTGTGATTGGAAGTGGTGAGACAAGCGAAGTGCGCCGAAGGAGCGTGCAAGGGGCACAGTCCGTCTCGGCTGTGGGGCTGACGGGCGTCTCGCCTGGCGAAACTGGATAGGGTTTTTAAGTGGTAGGGTCGGTAGTTCGGCCTTTGACGAAAGCCTGATTCATCGGGCGGGACGCCGACGGGACGCCCGCTGGCCCCACAGCCGGGACGGACTGTGCCCCTACGTTTCGGCTTCGCCGACCAAAACTGCAATACCATCACTCGTGTTCGATCTCGTATTTTTCGATGCGTCCCGGACTGTGTTTGGTTTCCGGCCAGACGTTATAGCCAGCGGAAATTTTACTCATCCCTCCGCTTCGGATCATGATTACCATATGCTGCTCCGATAAATTCGATCCTCTTGTGATGTAAACGGATCGAGGGTGCAAACTGGTAACGCTGTGCGGCCAGGAGGCTCGTGGAGTTTCACCATCCTCATAAGGGCTTTGAAGCAGTTGGGTGGCATCGTGCTGAAGCTGTGCTGGCTCATCAACTGCGGGCCAGCTTGGGCTGAATAGAAACCACCATCCAAAATAGAGCAAAGCGACAAAAACCAGTAACACGAAAATCAACCCTTTGAAAAAGCGCCAACCGAATTCAACCGCACTGTTCATTGCTTGAAGAAGCTTTTCCATTCGTTGAATAGCTACTCGTTATCCCCATATTCTGGGAGATCGTAGAAGTCGTCATCCCCAATTAATGGCAGGTCGCTTGGAAAGCGCTGCCATTGCTCATAATCTGCATTTGTTTGGTTCCGCCACTTGCTGGCTGTGACGTTTCGCGCGTTCCATGCGCAGTTTAAATGGTGATAGAGATGCGCCATACTTAAGTGAAAATTCTCGAAGGAGTATTCGGGCGATTTCTCCATATCTGTGATGAGAAATTCGAGTTCTTGCCGGGCTTCTTTGAGATTCCTGAGGATGGTATTTTGGTTCATAGCAGTAATTGTGGATAACGCAGTGCCGCTTCTCCTAAACGCAAAGGATTGATGCGGCCCGAGCCCGCATCAATCCATGGTTGAACAGGCCCGGTGAAGAGTCCGACGCGCTTCGATTGGAGCGGGTTGAGCGTGCTATGCGGATTTCATCCGCGA
>Ga0209181_10006358_pt1 | contig 16576 bp, 9 predicted proteins | sample MAT05_FD_187208 | JGI IMG/M metagenome (GOLD analysis project Ga0209181, IMG submission 187208) | Freshwater microbial communities from Lake Fryxell liftoff mats and glacier meltwater in Antarctica - MAT-05 (SPAdes) (version 2) | ecosystem: Environmental > Aquatic > Freshwater > Ice > Liftoff... | reverse complement strand
CCTGCGTCGCCGGAATCCCCGGCAGCTCGTGCGTTGCCGGCACCCCGGCCGCTGACGACGCGACCTGCAACGGCGTCGACAACGACTGCAACGGCCAGACCGACGAGGACGTCGTCGCCCAGCCGACCACCTGCGGCGTCGGCGCCTGCGCCGCGACCGGCCTCACCACCTGCGTCGCCGGAATCGCCGGCAGCTCGTGCGTTGCCGGCACCCCGGCCGCCAACGACGCGACCTGCAACGGCGTCGACAACGACTGCAACGGCCAGACCGACGAGGACGTCGTCGCCCAGCCGACCACCTGCGGCGTCGGCGCCTGCGCCGCGACCGGCCTCAGCACCTGCGTCGCCGGAATCCCCGGCAGCTCGTGCGTTGCCGGCACCCCGGCCGCTGACGACGCGACCTGCAACGGCGTCGACAACGACTGCAACGGCCAGACCGACGAGGACGTCGTCGCCCAGCCGACGACCTGCGGCGTCGGCGTCTGCGCCAGGACCGGCCTCACTACGTGTATCTCCGGAGTCGCCGGCAACTCGTGCGTTGCCGGCCTCCCGGCCGCCACGGACGCGACCTGCAACGGCCTCGACAATGACTGCAACGGCGCCACCGACGACGGCTTCGTGCCAATCTCGCGGGTCTGTGGCGACAGCTGCGCCGGCGGCTCGGCCGTCACGACCTGTGTCGCTGGCCAGCGAGTCGAATCGGCCTGCGTGCCGGTAGCCGACGGCGCGGTCTGCATCGACACCGGCGCCTGCACCTTGGCCGCCGCCTGCCTCGCCGGCGCGTGCACCGTGACCCGCAGTCGCACCTGCGACGACGGCAACGCCTGTACCGCCGACGTGTGCGACGACGTGACCGGCTGCGCCTCGACGCCTCTTGGCAATGGCGTCACCTGCAACGACGGCAACCCGTGCACGACCGCCGACGCGTGTCGGGCCGGCGCCTGCGGCGGCACCGCGCTCACCTGTGCCGCTCCCGCGCTGTGTGAGGAAGCGGGCGTCTGCAACGTCGCGACCGGCATCTGCGACTACCCGTTCGTGGCCGGCTGCGACCCGGGCTGCGAGCCCGGCCAGGACGTCACCGCCCCGGTGCTCGTGTGCCCGCTCGCCAAGGCCGCCGAGTGCACCGATGGCGGCAACGTCGTCGTCGTCGGCACCCCGACCGCGCGCGACGAGTGCGGCCCGGTGACGGTCACCAGCAACGCGCTGGTGGCCTACCCGCTGGGCGAGACAGTGGTCACGTTCACGGGGCTCGACGCGGCCGGCAACAACGCCACCTGCACGACCATGGTGACGGTCACCGACAATGACGCGCCGATCCTCACCTGCCCCGCCGACGTCACCGTGGCCGGCAATCCGCTGACCTGCGGCGCGCTCGTCACGCTCGCGCAGCCGACCGCCAACGACGGCTGCGACGGCGACGGCGTGACCGTCGTCGGGCCACCGCTCGATGTGTCGTTCCCGGCCGGCACCACGGTCAACACGTACCTCGCGGTCGACGCGGCCGGCAACCAGGCCGGCTGTACGACCCGCGTGACCGTCACGGGACTTACGGGAAACACTGTCGAATGTGCCGCGACTGTCAGCCTCGTCGCGGACAGCGACGTGTGCGGGTCAAGCGAAGTCGTCAGCGCCGAGGACGTCGTGACCTGCGGCGCGACGACAACACTCGAGAGTGACAACGACCTGTTCCCGATCGGCGACACCGCCATCGTGTTCTCGTCGAACGACGACCAGAGTGCCACTTGCACGACGGTCGTGACGGTCGTCGACAACACCCTGCCGGTCGCCACCTGCGGCGAGCGCGCCGAGCGTGACGACGGCAGCATCGCCTACGTGCCGACCGCGAGTGACGCATGTGGCGCCACCGCGACGGCATCGGCCGCCCGCTGCGAGCGCAATGGCGCGACACTGACCGACCGCTGCGAGCTCGCCACGACCAGCGGCTCGCTCGAGGTCTTCGATGCCGCCATCGCGAGCCAGGTGTCGGTCGACGTGGTGTGGACCGTGACGGCCCGCGACCCTTCGGGAAACAGCGCGTCGATCGAGTGCCGCACGACGCTCGAGCCGACCAACATCGGCTTTATGGAGACCGGCGGTGGTGGCTGCGCGAGCGGTGGTGAGGGCGCGCTCGTTGGCGCCCTGGCCGGGCTCGGGCTGGTCGTCGTGGTTCGCAATCGGCGCCGCTTCGTCGCGTAGTTCGTGAGCGAAGGCTACGAAGTGGCTGCCCGCGAGTTCCCGCTCGAGCTGAGCAACCGAGACTGGCGCGCCTCTGGACGAGCGCGCCGGTCTCTTCTTGTGCCCGGGGTTGCTCTCGCCTCGCCACGGCTTCGCCTGCTCGGCGAATTCGCCAACTCGCTGGCGAAGCCGTTGCGAGTTGGTATCTACGAATTGATGGCCTCGCGCGGCCAGCGTGCAAGCTGGCGAGTTGGTCGTCTTCGACTCACCGAACGTCGCCAAGCTCGTCACGCTGACTTTCGCACTCGCAATTCCATTTTCCATTGCTACAATTGCCTCCTCGACATCGCCCCACAAGGAGGCTTGCGATGGCAGACCAGTGGACTCTACGTGTGGATGCGAAGGTGACGTTGTCCGAAGAGTTCCTGCAGCAGGGGGCCGACGCTCAAGAAGTTCGGACTCCTGCCAGCGGACCTCGAGACGATTCGCGACGAGGGCAAGGCGTGCAAGGCGGCGGATCGCGAGCAGAAGGACGAGTTCGCCGCGATCCGGGGGCGAGTGACCGGGCGGGCGGAGGTGAACGAGGCGATGAGCGCGCGCGAGGATGACCTCTCCGCGATCGGCTGCCGCTCGTCGTCGCCGATCTCATCGCGGCCGGTGATGTGGAAACTGCGCGCTGGCTGACGAACCTATCGTTCGCACGCTTCCGCCTTCGTGAGCTGTCACCCAAGCCGCGCGCGCAGCGCCCACGGACGCGGACGCCGCAGAGTTCAAGAAGGTCGAGCGCGTTGAGCGCGCGGACCTGGTGTCGCGCGTCGATGGCCTCGACCGTTCGTGCAGACCGTCGCCAAGCGTGACGCTATCGTCGCACGCCTGGCCGCGCGTGGGATCGACCGGGACGCGCTCACCACGCTCGGCAGCGGCGCCACGCGGACATTGGTGGCGTGCGCCTGCTCGCGGTCGGTTCCGCCGTCCGGCGAAGTTTTGCCCGGGCGGGCGTACCGCCGATGGCTGGCCCCCGAGCCGCTTTCGCCGTTAGCGGGTCGATATCGGGAGCGATCGAGCCGCTTTGGTCTTTCGTGAACCCACTTCCGGTGTGGCGAGTCGGTTTCGCCGCGCCTCCGGGCTGGTGGCAGCACGCCATTTTGCCGCGCACTTCAGAGGTGTGCAGAGCGAGGCCGCCTGCGGGTCACGTCGACTTGAAGGCGTTGCTGCTTGGGTTTTGACATGCGACAAGAAGGACAAAATGCGAGGGCGCCGCCGACAAGCCGGCGGCTGCTGGTCAGGCCGCCGCTCCTCGCCTGGTGCCTCGGACCTTGCGGAGCCGATACGCGCGGTTCCGATCGCGCTGGTCGAGACGCCCTCCGGGCGAGCGCTGATGACGGCGACGCGCCTGACTCAGACACGCCGCGGGCTTCATCACGACACCTCGGACTGCAGTACCTGAGCAGCCCGCGAGCGCATCCCGCGCACAGAAAGAAGGCTTCGCGACATCGAGCACAGACCAACCACCGACTCGCGTCCAAGGTTCTTCACCCTGGCTGGCGCGTCGGAACTGGACCGCGCGATCCGCGCGTACGAAGAGGAGCTCAGGAGCCGTTCTACGGCGCCTCCGAGGAGTCTCCGAGCTACCCCGTCGGGGTGGCGACGCCCCTTCGCTCTGTGGCGCAGGCAGCATTCGGAGCCCGGGCGGGCTGAGCTGCGGAGCGGTGCGATCGAAGCCCCCTAGCCATGCACGCCTCGTTCGATGACCGGCGCGACGCTGCGCGCCCAGGCCCCCCAGTTGAGCACCCGCTCGTAGCGGTCGCGGCTGGCGATGCGCATGGCTGCGAGCGCCGCGCGATCGGCCCACAGCTCCGCGATGACGTCGGCGTATGCCGCGGGCCCGGCATCGAGCGGTAGGAGCCGGCCGTTTTCGCGCACCGCATCCGAGACGCCGCCGGTGTCGGTCGCGATAGACGGCACCCCGTACGCGGCCGCCTCGGCATAGACGAGGCCGAAGCACTCGGCGCGGCTCGGCAATAATAGAAGGTCACTTTCCAAAAGCAGGCGATCGAATCGAGCGGCTTCGTCGGGCTTCGACTTGTCGATTCGCGGGATGATCGTCACGTGCTCGTGACGGAACGCATCGGGTGGCACGCAGCCGCAGACCGTCAGCGTCGCGTCGATGCCGCGCGCACGCAGGAGCTCGAATGTGCGCCAGGCGATCGGCCCGCCTTTGCGCTCCCAATCCATTCCAAGGAACAGCAGCCGCAAGCGATCGGCTTTGCGATCGGTGGCTTCAGCGCGGCTCGGCTCGCGCACGAGGTTCGCGCCGAACGGCACGACATGAACGCGTTCTGGGGCCTGGCCGAAGTCGCGCACGGCCGAAGCGGCCGCCCAATGCGACGCATAGAAGTGAGTCGCGTGGCGCACTCCCGCCCCTTCGACCGCGAGGCCGAGGCGCTCAGAGTAGCCGATGTAGCCGGTGAAGTGCGCGTAGTAGCCGATGAGCAACCGCAAGGTTGCATCGCCCACCGCGAAGATCGGCAGCTTCGTGCGGAGCCACGCGATCTGCGTCATCGCGGCAATCGCGACAACGCCATCGAACGGGCCACGACGCACGAGTTCGCGGCTGAAGTGTGCCGCCGACGCGGCAGCGACGAACGGATGATGATCCTCGTTGATGAAGCGACGCAGCGTCTTTCGCACGACGAACGACTCGCAGCGTAGCGCGAATCTCAACGCTGGCGAGCGCACCTGTGGCAACTGTTCGACGTCGGCGAAGGTCGCGAGCGCTTGCGTGATCGTCCATGGCAGGCCCGACCACGAGCAGCGGTCGTTCACGTCGAATGGACTGATGACGGCGAGCCTCACGTCGCACCTCGCCCTTCCGAGAAGACCGCCGCGTGGATCGGATGATGATTCGGCGTCCGCGCCGCCGCGGGTAGCACCTCGTTATCGAGCTCGCGGATGCGGGACGCAACATATAAATCGCTGTAATTGCAGGCCGCAGAACGGCAGAGCGTTGCGAACGGTCGCTCGTCGTTGGGGCTCACGAAATTGTAGAGACGGGCCGCACGTGGATTCGGTTTCCCCGGATTCAGTTCAATGTGAGCCTCGGACGGCAGAACGCCATCGCTATGGCTTGCGTCATCGCGCTCCCCGTATAGCTGAATCTCAATTCGTCCACCGCTCCGTTCCCGCGCGACTGAACTCTGCACCACGTAGGAAGGTGCGGCGGGACAATCAGCTCGTCCCGCTGCGCCAGTAGTGAGGTCAGCAGCGGGTTGTCCGCAAACTGCTACTGTTTGGACAGGGTCCGACAACTCATTCCGTAGCGATGAGTACTCAAACTGCACAGCCACATTCCAACACGCGCGGGTGAGATGCTCAGCAAGCCGTTCGTCCGGCGCCTCGACTTCACAGACGAGGGCCCAGCTCGAGGCTGTGCTCGGGGCGCTTACGGTCTGGGCGTAGTATCGCCCGTCGGCGGATTGAGCGGACCATGAAGCGATCCAGGGTCCGGGATCGGGTTGTTGTACGACTTCGCTTGCTCCGACTCGAACCTGCAATTCCTCGCGAAGGGATTCCAAGAAGCTCGGGCTCGAAGGTCGCACGACTTCGGCTGGTGCGCGGGCGGACACCGAGATCTCAGCGTCGCCGTTCTGAGAAAACGCGCTGGCCGACCGAGAGTAGGCATCTTCCTTCACGGTCCATTTTGTCGGAAACCGCACCCGAACGATCATGTCTGTCGGAACATCACCGGGATAGGGGCGCGAGCGGCCAGCGGAGCTCCTGCTCGACAAGGTCGACGGCGTTTTCGATCTGCGAGGGGGTGACTGAATCACTCGGCAGGCCTGTGGTGTCAGCGCATCCCGGTGCAACGAGAGAGAGGAAGAGAAGCGGTCAGGACATTGGTTCCGCTCATTTTCGCTGCCTCCGGCGAGGGTGCCAGTTGAAGTCTGCAACAATCCATTGTTGAGCGCGGACTGCCGAACGAATGGTGACGGCGAGTCGTTCCAATTCTGTGTCATGGTCTCTCACGCTCTGTCGATCCACATCGCTCGTACCAGTGGACCTATCGGCGCGTCGACTACCTTGAGGTCGATGAAGGGCACGCGGCCGTCCCACGCAGCGTGCGACCGCGCACGTAGCGGTCGCCATGCGTAGGCTCGCGCCACCGTCGACGAGGTCGTAGACCGGCACGATGTTCGGATGCTCGAGCATCGCCAGCACACGCGCCTCGTGGCGCAGGCGTGCTTGGCCCCGCGGGTGAGTAGAGTATGAGTACGCTCGGCCGATGCATAGCGCGCCTCCTTGGCCTGCAGCGCCGCCTTCGACAGCGCCGACGCCGACTTGCCCGGCCCCGCGATGTCGGGCCCGGTCACGCGCAGCACCTTCGGTGCCGGCATCGACCTCGTAGTCACGCAGGTCGTAGTCCTCGCCGAGGGCGGAGCGAAGTCGCGAGAGCTCCTGAGTGGATACTGCTCGGCGCCTCATCCCGTTCTCCCTGCCGTGCTCGCGTGCATGCGTCCTCCGAGCGAGAATGTAACGCGACCTCGGAATCGCCGACCACCGCACCCGCCCCGCGTAGAAGGCCCTCTTGACGACTATAGGCGATTCCATTTCACGGTGAGCACCGCGCCCGCGGTCCAATGGTTCATCTTCTCGCCGTCGAGGGTGATGGTCGAGAGGTCCTCGGTGATCTCCAGCTCGATGCTCTTCGGCTCGACCTTCTTCACGACGCCCTTCGCGACCGACATGGACAGCGTTACGCCGGCCGTGCCGATGGCCCTCGACACCTCGACGACGGCGCCGACCGGGGGCATGTCGCCCTCCTGGTAGCTCACCAGCACGCGCTTGCTCGAGCGCCGTCCGAGCTTGACGATGAACGTGCCGCTAGCGGTCGCCGCCCGGAGCTTCTTCTCGTTGGCACAAGCGCCCTGGTCCTGCCATTCGCAGGCCTGCTTGTAGAGCGCGATGGCCTTGTCGAGGTCGCGCACGAGCCCGTTGTCGCCCGCGACCATCCAGCCCGCGACGATGCTGCACGCCTCCGCGCTGCCGGTCTCGCAGCCGCGCGCCATCATCTTCACGCCCCGCTTCTCGTCTCTCGCGAAGCCGAAGGTGCCCTCCATCAAACGATGGGCGACGACCGCGCACGCCATCCCGAACTCGAGCTTGCAGCCCTTCTCGAGAGCGTCGTTCGACTTTTTCTGATCGAGCGCTCCGCCGAGCGGCTCGCCGTGCACGGCCGCCGCCAGATAGCAGCCCTCGCCATCCTTCAGCTCGCACGACCGATCCGCAAGGCGTCTCAGCTCGGCGTCGTCGCGCTTGTTCCCGCGACCATCCCGCACCATCGCGAAGGCGTTGTTGCAGCCTAGCCCGCTGCCGAGCTCGCACGCGCGCAACGACGTCTTCAGCGACCGCGCATCGTCGCGCGCGACCAACGCCCCTTCCATCAGCAGGAACCCCAGCTCGGTGCAGCCCTCGGCCACACCCGACTCGCACGCGCGCTCGAAGAACCCAGCCGCGGTCGCATCGTCGCCCTTGAACAGCGCGACCCCGCGCTCGTAGCACGCCTCTGGCGTCGCGAGTTCGCACGGCGCCGCGCTCGCCGGACCCGCCACCAACACCGTCGCCACCAGCAACATCAGCTTCATCATGACCTCGCCTATATCACCGACGTCATCGCCCTCATGACCCTCATGGAGTACAGGAAAAACAAAGCACCGGCGCCGGGACGAAAGGCACACAGTCTGCCGAAGAGGGCCGCCTACCTCTCGGTCTACGGTCGATCTGAACCAAGTGGTGGGTCTCCTGCGATTGGCGAGTGCGACTCCGCGCGCCCGTCCCGTCATGCGACGCCAGCGACCGTTGCGAGGATGGCAGCGCTCGCACGACCGGGCTTTGGGTTCGGGCGCGCGAGCGGATCATGGCGCCGACCTCGACCGAGCCGGCGTCGACCACTCGCCATCCTGAGCGCGCGCGCAGCATCTGCGCCGATCCGATCGGTTGTTTTCGCGGCGGGCCCTCATGCGAGGAACCCGGTGACCTCGACTTGCCAGAGTCCGGGCTCGTAGGCGAAATCGTTGGCAGCCTCTCCACTGACAGCCAAGCCGACTTCGTCGTCTGTGACCGGTCCGTGCGGAGGCCTCGTGCCGGAGATCAACGCATGCCCAGGTTGCCCCACCCCGACGACGTCCTGCGCGGCAAGGTCAAGCCCCAGCCGCGCACGCTGGTCGACCTCATCACGGCCTGCAACCCGACCGGGCGTGGGCTGTCGGCCAGCGAGACGGCGCGGCGCTACGCCACGAAGTCGGCGCTGCAGTCCTTGCTGGTGCGCTGGTACGGCGACTCGTTCCTGGCTGAGCCGGACGTGGTCGAGGGCATCGTGTTGCTGCGCCACCGCCACTTCGACGAGTGCGCCTGCCACGCGCGCGTTGCCGACCTCGACGACGGCGGGCGCGCCTGGGTCTACCGCAACCTCGAGCAGCGCGCATCCGATCTAGCGGCACTTTGCGCTGGGCGCGCGGCCGCCGCGCTCACCGCCCACGCCCCGGCCAAGGTCGGCGGCAAGCCGCGCACGAGCCCGCTCGCCGCCGGCCACTCAGCACTCGCCGAGTTCGACTACGAGGCCGCCGAGACCCACTACCGCGCGGCATTGCACGAGCCGGCGCTGGCCGTGCCCGCCGCCCGCGCGCTGCTCGAGCTGTGGGTCGACACGCTCGCGCGCGACGCGCTGGCCGTTGCGCTGTCACTCACCGACGCGCAGCTCGCCGACCTCGACGTGCAGGCGCTGCTCGGCATCGCGAGCGCGCGCACCGGCGACCTCGAGCGCGCGCTGCGGCACGCCCAGGGACTCGATCACCCGCGCGCTGGCGAGGTCGAGGTCCTGGTCGGCCTGAGCGCGCTCGCGGCCGGCGACGTCGAGCGCGCGCGCCTGTGCCTGGCGCTCGCCAAGCTACGCCAGGGCACCCTCGTCACGCCGCTTGCCGACGCGCTGGCGGCGCCGTTCAAGGCGCGTGCCGCCGACGACGAGGCGCGCCTCGCAGAGCTCAGCGTGAGCGACCCCGAGCAGGCCGAGGCCCTGGCCCATCGCCTGCTGGATGGCGGCCTCGACAGCCCCGCGGCGCGCCAGCTCATCCGCGCGCGCAGCGCCCAGCGCAAGGCGCACGAGGCCGCCCAGGCCGAGGCCAGGCGGCGACATCTCGAAGCGGAGCGGCAGCGCCAGGACGAGCTGCGCCGCGCCGCGCAGGCCGCGCACGAGGAGCAGCTCCTGGCCGCGGCACTAACGACAACAACCCCCATGAACACCGCGGACATCGACGCACTCATGGCGCTGAGCCCGCCGCTCGCGCAGCGCTTACGCAGCCTGCGGCCCGATCTGGCGCCGTTCGTGGACATCGCGCTCGCGGCCGCGCGCATAGCCGCACCACGGCGGGTCGCGACGGTGACGCTGGCGGCCTGGGGCGCGCTCGTGCTGTGGCACGACCAGGGCGAAGCGGCGGCCGAAGTGGTCGTCGACCGCCTCCAGTCCGTGCCTGAACTCGCGTCCCGGCCAAGGCTCTGCGCGGCCTTCGATGACGCGCTGGAGGCCGCCGAGCGTCGTGTTGGCGCGCGCATTGAAGGCCTCTTGAAGGAGGTCGAATCGTCGTTGCGCGCACGCGACTTCACAGGCTGTCTCGAGCTCTGCCTGTCGCTACAGCGCCTCCCTTTGGACCCCGAGCATATGAAGCTCATGACCCGGTTCGAGGCGATCTTGGCGATCCAGGCCGCGCGCCAGCGGCGCTTGCGCGCGGCCGACGCCGAGGACGCGCCACTGCACGTGTGCTTCGATGCCCTGCTCGCCGCGCGCGCGCTCGCCTCTGTCGCGGATCTCCCGGACCAGGATCCAAGCGACCAGCTCGCCGACGCGGCCATGGTGATCCTTGCCGAGCAGCGCGTGGCGCGCGCCCTCGACCTCGTGATGGACAGCGGGCCCGAGCTGCCCGAGCCCGTCCACGAGGACGAGCAGGGCTGGTCGGTCCGCAGCGCACGTGTCCACGACGGCTGCTACTACTTCTTCGCGGCGCCCGCAGGACGGGCGTGGATCACTGTCGTGCGCTTCACGCCGGCGTCGGAAGATGGCCCGAGCATCACCACGACCGTGAAGCGCTTCTCGCTAGCGCTCGGGGCCGGCCGTCGTGGGTTCGATATCGGCGTGGCCGGCGGCACGCTGTGGATCGTGGTCAATGACGGTGGCGTCATCGTGCTCGATTGCGAGGACCCGACCCGGGTGAAAGCGGTGGTTGCGCCCCGCGCGAACTGCATTGTCGAGCGCGTCGCGCTCGAACCCATGGGTGCCTGCCTGGCGATGGAGGTCGACGGGGCCGAGCGGGTCATCCGCCTCATCGACGTGGCAGGGCAGCAGGTGAAGGTCCTGCCGTGCGCAGCCGCGTTCGGCTGGTTCGTCGACGCCGACGGCCGCGCGCTGTTGCTGACGGGCGCGACCAGCAAGCAGAGGTGGGCTGTCTTCAATGCGGAGGGCACACTGGTGGCCGACGAGCGGTCATTTCTGCCCCCCAGGGCGCCGCGCGGGTACGCCTCGCTGGTGCCGATGCAGATCCTCCAGCACCCGGCTGGGCAGGGCCTCGTCGCCCTGGCCTGGGATCTGGCGCGCCTGCCGTCGAAGGGAGACTTCCTGCCTGCCGAGGTCGAGCTGCATCTCGTTACGATGAGCTTCGACTTCGTACCCCGTGCGCGCGTCGCGACGGGCCCGGCGCGAGGTGGGGCGGGCGCGTTCACGATCTTGGGTGGTGGCCCGAGCGAGGCCCTGGTCGAGCTGACGCTCGCGGGCGCACCGACGCTGACGCGCTACGACCTGGCCGATCTGACGCTGAGCGACGACTACACGCTCGTGCTGGGGGCACGACCCTCGCTGCGCAGCAACTACGGCCGCATGCGCGGAGGCGTGATCCGCGACAACGAGCACCTGCGACTCACCCTCTTCCCCGAGCACTTCCAGCAGTGGCTCGACCGCTCGCCGCCGGCGTTCATCGGTGAGTCCCTCTCGTCCCACGCCGCGTGCTCGACCGAACCCGACCAGTTCGCATGCCGCATCCACAGCAGCGTCGCGAACGAGGGGCTGGTGCAGGGACACGCGCGGGCCTTTCATGGGGGCCGCAAGAAGAAGCAGCTTGCGGTGAACCACGCGTCACTCAGGCTCAATTCGACGTTGCGACAAGTGAGCGACGCGCTGGGCGCGAAGCACCAGCTCATGATCTTCCCTTGTGAGCTCGCCCCCGAGACGCACCAGGCGACCTTCTTCAAAGCAGCCTCGTACGTGCTGCGCTACCAGCCAGGCGACGCCGCCGTCGCCGCGCTGTTGCGGGAGGCCGTGACGCACTATCCTACGGACCCTGGGGCGCAGGCCCACGCGCTGCACCTGCTCGGCCTGAACCGTTGGCAGGCTGGTGACGCTGCCGGGGCCGAGGCCGCCTGGCGCGAGGGCCTGGCGGGGCCGCCTGCGTCGTGCCCGTTCGAGCTCATGCTGACGGCTATCGGCGCGACCGGGCAGGAGAGTCTCGCGCAGCTCGCCGTGCTGGCAGATCACTATCGGCAGGCCCGCGAGGTGATCGCCGCGCTCGACGCTCACCGCGCGCGTGGCGAGGGCGAGGCAGCGTGGGCCGCGGCGCGCGAGGCACGCCGGCTGGTCGGCCCGAGCTGGCAGCTGCACGCCCGCGTCGTCGAGCTGCACCTCGACCTCCCCGAGCGCGACGCCGATCCGTGGCGCCGTGAGCTGGACCTGGCGTGGCTCGCGTCGGATGCGTGGGCACGCGGGGCCCTGTGCGGCATGTCGCTCGGGCCGCTCGATCGCGACCACACGGTGCACGCGGCGCTCAGCGAGCGGGCGCGAGCGGCGCTCGGCTGGCCTTCGAAAGCGGGCTGATCAGGACGTGCGCGACACCGGCGAGCCGACCCAGAGTCGCTCGCGTCGGCGTTGATGTCGTCCAGCGGCAACACACCAGCCGCTTGCGCCACGACCGCCAGCGCGATGAGGTCGCCGAGATCGGCCAACATCGCCTCGTCGGTGTCGGCCTCGACGATGCGCTTGGACAACGCCGACTCGTGCGCCGCGTCGATGATCTGGCCCTGCCACGGCGTCGTGCGACGTTCGTAGAGAATGCCCACGAAGTCAGGCGCAAATGCCTGCTCGGTCGCCGGGCAGCAGCTCGCCGGCGACCTCGGTGCCGCCGCGCGCGAGGACGGCGCGCACGAACTCGAGGCCGTCGACCAGCGCTTCGCGGTCGGCCGCGGCGGTCTCGTCATTGGGGTCGAAGTAGTCGAAGTCGATGTGCGGAGACTCGCGCGGGTCGGCCGAGCGCAGCTTGACGCTGCCGCGGGTATTGCCGGTGTGGCCCTTCAGGATGGCCCAGGTGAAGGCGTTCTTAGCGCGCGTGAGGAGGCGCGAATAGCCAGGGAAATAGCCACGGAAAAGCCACGGAATTCGCCGAGCAGGCGAAGCCGTGGCGAGGCGAGAGCAACCCGAAAATCCAAATAGGAACAGATCGGGATCGGGGAGCTCGGAGCGTGAGCGCTTGGCGATGCCGCACGCGATGCCGTGGGTCGCATAGACACCGCGATGCGACGCGCGCCACTCCGCAAAGCACGGGCCGGCGGCTTCGTCGGGGCCGGGTGGGCGGACTCGCACGCACTCAGGAGGCCGAACTCCTGGCGCATCTCGGTCACGACAGAGACCTCGTTGCGGTCCTGCAGGTTGGTGCCGACGCCGGGTCGGTCGAGCGGCACCGGGATGCCGTGACGCTCGAGCTCGGCGCGTGGGCCAATGCCCGACAGCTGCAACAACTGGGGACTATTGAAGGCGCCAGCCGCGAGAATGACCTCGCGCCGCGCCCTCGCGAAAAGAGGGGTTCCGGGCGCGTCGCTGGCATTGGGGTCGGCGCGATAGAGGCGTTGGCCGCGGGTACACTCGACGCCGACTGAGCTTGTGCTGGACGAGGTCGAGGCCCTTGAGCTGCACGGCGCGCCCGCCCGAGGCACGCTCGGCGGCCGCGGTCGTGCCTTTGTCGCCCGAACGCTGAACGGATTTCTGCTGTGACGAATGCATACGCTTCCCCTTCGTGACGCGACTCCGGCGTTTCGCGTCGAGTGTGGGTCGCGGCCACTGTAGCGTCATCGTGTGGGAGCGGCTGGTTCATACACTCTTCCAAGCAAGGTCGTCCGATGCGCCTCCCCGCAGTCGCTGTGTTCTTGGGGTCGGTTGGCTCACTCGCGAGTGCCGGGGCGCTGCTCGGTGCGTGCGGTCGTCACGAACCGCATGGGCCATCGTTCGCGGTCGGTGTCACGGCCTTGACGTTACCCGGCGTCACCAATGCCTGCTATCGCGTCACGGTCACGAATGGGCCCAATCGCACGGGCGACATCGTGTTTCAGCAGGACATGGTCGGTGCCGATCGTTACGGCGGCCCCCGACCTCGCGTTCACGAAGACGATGACGCCCCTTGTCAGCGGACCCGTCTCGGTCGGAGACGAGATCGAGATTGCCATCGGCGTGCAGGACGACGGCAGCGACGACGCGCTCGCGGTCGCGGTCATGGACGCGCTCCCGACGGGCCTCGACTACGTGCCTGACTCGCTCGAAGTGGACGGCCTGGCAGGCACCGCGACCCCGACCGACGCCGCTGGCGATGACGTCGCCGAGTATGACGTGGCGACCCGGACCGTCACGTGCGTGTCGGTGTCGGCGCGTCGTCGGCCAGCGGCGGCACCCTGACCATCGGCGCCGCGGCGACGATCCGCTTTCGCGTCGTGGTCGCGGCCACCTTCGAGGCCCCGGGCTCGATCGTCAACGAGGCGGTCGCGCGCTTTGTCGGCGCGCTCGCGCCCGAGCCACCGATCCTCGTGCGCAGCTCGGACGCGGTCGCCGTCGAGGGCGGCGAGTGCTCCGAGCCCTGCGTCTACCCGGTCGTGTTCGCCGTCGTCGGCGACGCGCGCGGCACGCCCGTCGGATCTATTCGCTGCGAGCTCCGCCCCGAGGGTCCGACCTGCGACCACGAGCCCGACGGCACACTCGTCGTGCATCTCGGGGTCTTCGCCTGCGAATGATTGCAGGCGCCGGCTCGCCACGCTGCTCGCCAGCGAATCAGCTCGCAATACGCGCCGCGACGGACTCCGCGTCGCTCAGGAACTTCGGCCACCACGGCGCTTCCAGCGTCTGGGGGGCACGCGCCGCCGCGAACGCCTTCAGTGCATCGAACGCCTTCGCGCAGAGCCGATCGAACGCGCCGTACGACGTGTCCGCCTTGTGGCCGTAGTCGGACAGCAGCACCTGTTCGAAAGCCGTGTCTTCGACATCGCGGTTGTCGGCGAAGCGGAACGCGTCGGCATTGTAGACCCAGTCGCGACGACGGGCGGCGCAGTCAGCGAAGCCCGCGACCGGGAGCCAGCTCGTGAAGCGGAAGAGCGCGCCGACGCCCGGCAGGTCGCCAGCGTCCTTCCAGCGGCTGTCTTCCGGCGGCGCGTCGCCAGTCCAGGCGAGCACGGTCAGGAGGTGATGCGGAGCGGTATTTGCGCGCACTTCGACTCGGTCGAGGAGCGCGTCTTCGAGCAGATATCTGGCCATGTTTCGTGGTCACTCAGGTGGTGAAGAAGAACGTGTCGACCTGCGGTCCGCCATTGTAGTAGCCGGTGATCGTCGCGCCGCGCGCTACGCCGCTCCAGTTCGTGCCGAATGTGCCCGCCTTGATCGACGCCCAGATCGCCTCGTTGCAGATCGTCTGCCAATGCACCGAGTTGCTCGCGAGGCCCTTGATGGTCGTCTTGGTGTTCGAGCTGTTGCGCCACTCCGCGTCGTTCATCTTGCGCAGCTCGTACTCGAGGTTCTTGACGCCGGGGACCGTCAACGGGGTCTCGGAGTTGATGCGGCCACGCTCGAGGTTGAGCGTCACCATCTTCGGTTCCTCGGTCGGCGCGACCGGTGCCTGCGGCGCCACCGTCAGCTTCTTGCCGCCCTTGCCGTCGGTGTTCTTCGGGCCGTTGAAGAAGCCCATCTGACCCTGGTACTTCTTCTGCGCCTCCGCGAACTTGTCCTTCGCCGATTGCGGGATGGGTTCGAACAGCGGCGCCTTCGTGGCGATGTCCTTGTCTTGGACATTGTAGTCCAACATCGTCAGCACCTCGGCCCGGAAGGCGTCCTCGTCGTGGCAGCCCTTGATGGCGCCGGCTTCGATGCCGTCCTGCGCGGTGACGTGCGAGATGGTGGCGTCGCCGCAGCCGACGAAGTCCTTGAAGAAGGCGCCGCCCCGCGCGAGCAGCTGCGCCGCCGGGACGCCGCGGGTGATGAACAGCTCCTTCAGCTTGGCCGTGCCGCCGGCCGCGTCGACGAAGTCCTTGAGCTTGCCGTCGTCGCCGAACGTGCTGACGAGGTCGCTGACCTGAATCGTGGAGAAGCCGAGGCCGGGCAGCTCGGTGTCGGTGAGCGGCGTACCGCTGCGCTGGACCTTGCGCTGCACGCTGGCGCCACCGCCCCCGCCCATCGAGTCGAGCAGGCTCTGCGCCGACTTGCCCTGCACGACCTGATCGGCCACCGCGTCCGCGTGTTGTTCGTAGGCGTCGCCGGCCTGACCCACGCCACCGCTCAACGAGACTCCGGCCTTCTGCTGCACCACGTGCGCTGCTTCGTGCGCGGCGGTGTGCAGGTCGGGCGTCTCGGCGAAGGCCACATGGTTGCCGCTGGCGTAGGCCTCGGCGCCCATCGCCTGGCTCGCCTCCTTGGCCGCGCCGCCGACATGGGCCTGCACCGCGCCGACCTCGTGATGGCCGAAGCTGTGCTGGATGGCGCCGAGGTGGGGCATGGCGCCACCGCCGCCCGAGGTCCCGCGCGCGGCGGCGGCGTGCACATCACCGGTCGGGTCGCCCTTGGCCTGCACCGGCTCGGAACGAGCGTTCTCGCGCGGGCTGAGGCTGGCGCTCTGGGCCGCGAAATCCTGGCCGCGCAGGCTGGCCTTGAGTTGGACCTGGGCGCCACCCGAAGGGGTCGAGCTCGACGTGGTGGGCGCGGGCGTCGACACCTGGGCGGTGCCCGCGTCGTTCAATTGGTTGCTCATGCGGGTGCTCTCTGGGAGGGCCGAGGGGTGGAGCGCGAACCCCGGGAGGCTACATGGATCGCGGTCGAAGGTCGATCGCGACGTCGTCTGACGCCCGGTGAATTTCGCCGAGCAGGCAAAGCACGGGGAGGCGCGAGCGACCAGATGTCGTTCTTGGCCCGCCTCACAGCACTGAACAGACTCCGCAAGAGTATAGGAAGAACAAAGCACCGGCGCCGGGTACGGAAGGCACACAGTCGCATACACCGGGCTACGAAGACTTTAGCGTCGGGCTCGTCTCGTATGCGCGCGGCAATGTCCTCACGCGAGCGCAGG
>Ga0209181_10006357_pt1 | contig 16577 bp, 15 predicted proteins | sample MAT05_FD_187208 | JGI IMG/M metagenome (GOLD analysis project Ga0209181, IMG submission 187208) | Freshwater microbial communities from Lake Fryxell liftoff mats and glacier meltwater in Antarctica - MAT-05 (SPAdes) (version 2) | ecosystem: Environmental > Aquatic > Freshwater > Ice > Liftoff... | reverse complement strand
AAGCGGCCTGTAGGGTGATTAAATCATCTACCAAACTTTCTGCATACGCACCAAACCATAAACCAAATGAGCTTGGCATGGCCAGTTGCAAATGCGTGTAGCCAGGTAATAAATCGCCTTTGTATTTTTCGCTCTGCAGAATCAGCAGGTCAAATAATTCTTTTGTGGTACCTACTAATTTTTCAATTTCACTTCGTAGAAATAATTTCAGGTCCACTAAAACCTGGTCGTTCCTGCTGCGTGCACTGTGAATTTTTTTACCAACATCGCCCAGTTTTAGGGTCAGCATCAATTCTACCTGCGAGTGAATATCTTCCACACCTTCATCCAGCGTAAAACCACCTTGTTGAATCAGGTGATAAATATTTTTTAATTCAACTTCCAATAATGCCAGTTCATCTTTCGTAAGCAAACCAACCGACTCCAGCATTTTGGTATGCGCCAAAGAACCCAGCACATCAAAGGGTGCCAGGGAAATATCCAACTCACGATCGTTGCCAATGGTGAATTTTTCTACTTCTTTTAAAGAAGCTTTATCTTTTTGCCAGAGTTTAAGCACCCCGGTTTTTAAAGTAGCGTTTGGTGTATTTGAATCAGACATTGTACTTATTTTAAGATCGATTATTTAAATGATTTGTGCAACCAATTTGATATAGGTTTCAATCCCGGCTTTAATTTCATGCAGGTAAATAAATTCATCTGCGGTGTGACTTCTGGCACTATCTCCAGGCCCCATCTTTAAGGTAGGGAACGGCATCAGCGCCTTATCAGAAGTGGTGGGTGAACCATAATAGCCTTTGCCTAATTGAATGCCCGCCTTTATCAATGGATGATCCAGCGCTATGGAAGTGGATTTCATTCTTGTGCCACGAGGCTTGAATTCACTCTTTAAATTTGCTGCCAAGGTATTCAATATTTCTTCAAAAGTGTACAACTCGTTCACCCTTGCATCTAAAACAAATTTACACTGTGCAGGCACTACATTGTGTTGCTTATTATCTGTTTCAATAACGGTAGCCGTTAATCGGGTTTCACCCAAGAGGTCACTTACCTTTTCAAATTTATAATTCCGTATCCAGTTGATGTCATCAAGTGCTTTGTATAAAGCGTTCTCGCCTTCATTTCTTGCGGCATGTCCTGCACGTCCATTCGCAGTGCAATCAATCACCATCAGTCCACGTTCTGCAACCGCCATTTCCAGTTTGGTTGGTTCACCTACGATTCCAAAATCTATATTGCCGAGGTAAGGCAATGCCAGTTCAATACCGTTTACGCCACTTATTTCTTCTTCGGCACTTGCAGCAAATACGAGGTTGTATTTCGTATTGGCCTGATCATAAAAATGTAAAAAGGTTGCCATCAACGAAACCAGGCAACCGCCGGCATCATTACTACCGAGACCAAATAATTTACCATCTTTTTCTATTGGCTCAAATGGATCTAAGGTATAACCTTTGTTGGGCCTTACCGTATCGTGATGAGAATTTAGCAGCAGTGTTTGTTTGGCTGCATCATAGCATTTATTTGATGCATAAATATTATTGCCAAGCCTTGAATACACGACATTATGTGCATCAAAAAAAGCTGCGATACTATCGGCTGTATGATCTTCTTCTTTCGAAAAAGAGGGGGTTGCAATTAATTGTTTTAATAACAAAACCGCATTCTGGTATAATTTTTCTGTCATGCTATTTTATTAAAGTTCCGATGGTTTGGGCGGTTATATTTTGCAACAGGTCATTGGCATCGCCGATCAAGACTTCCTTTACGCCATTGTCGATGGCAGCAAAAGCATTGTCAATTTTTGGCAGTATGCCATCAAACAATTTTTTATCCTGTAGTAATTGTGCGTATTTCTCTTTTGTAATTAAGGTGATCACCGAATTCTCATCTTCCACATTTTCTAGTACGCCTTTCTTTTCAAAACAGTAAATCAGTCTTACATCATAAATGCTGGAAAGCGCTACCGCTAAAGAAGATGCAATGGTATCGGCGTTGGTGTTAAGCATCTGTCCGTTGCCATCATGTGTGAGTGGTGCAAACACGGGTGTGAAATTATTGGACAGTAAAGCTTGTAAGTTTTGAACGCCAATGTTGGAAGGGGTTACATCGCCTACGAAGCCGTAATCGATGGCACCATCCCCAAACCCATCCCCGCTAGCCAGCGGGGAGGTCTGCAAACCATCTGCTTTTTCGCCTGATACCGCGATTGACGAGAATACAATAGGTCTTTTTTTGGCTGGTATTATGTTGGCATCGGCTCCTGTTAATCCTATTGCATTGCATTGCATCGATTGCAGTTTTGCTACAATCTTTTTATTCACCAATCCTCCATAAACCATCGTTACTAAATCAATGGTTGCGGCATCGGTGATCCTTCGTCCGTTTACGTAATTAGATTTTATTCCTAGCTGCTCTCCTATTTTAGTGGCAATCTTTCCTCCGCCATGAATCAATATTTTATTTGCTTGAATGGATGCGAAATTTTTAAGAAAAGATTGTAACGCAATTTCATCATCTACGATGTTACCGCCTATTTTTATTACGAAGAGGGGGATACTACCCCCATCCCCGCTAGCCAGCGGGGAGGTCTGCAACGACTCTGTTTCGCCCCCAGCCCCTAAAGGGGAGGTCTGCAAACCGCTTGCTATTTTGGCATCCTTATTTAAATTTTTATCGTTCAATTTGCTTTCCTTCATTAATGTTTTTGTTTGAATTGACGACTCTATTTCACCCCCAGCCCTGCTAGCCAGCGGGGAGGTATGCTAACCGCTTGCTCTTTCGGCATCCGTATTTAAATTTTTATCGTTGAAATTGCTTTCCTTCATTACTACTTTTTTTGAATTGAAAACACTGATTCGCCCCTGACCCTGCCAACCAGTGGGGAGGTCTGCAACTACTCTGCTTCGCCCCCAGCCCCGCTAGCCAGCGGGGAGGTCTGCAAACCGCTTGCTATTTCGGCATCGTTACTTAAATTTTTGTCGTTAAACTCGTTTCTCTTCATTCCTATTTTTTGTTTGAACTAACGACTCTGTTTCGCCCCCAGCCCCGCTAGCCAGCGGGGAGATCTGCTAACCGCTTGCTATTTCGGCATCCGTATTTAAATTTTTAGCGTTCAAGTTACTTTCCTTCATTACTATTTTTTTTGAATTGAAAACATTGATTTGCCCCTGACCCTGCCAACCAGTGGGGAGGTTTGCAACTACTCTGTTACGCCGCTAGCCAGCGGGGAGGTATGCCAACCGCTTGCTCTTTCGGCATCCGTATTTAAATTTTTAGCGTTCAAGTTACTTTCCTTCATTACTATTTTTTTGTTTGAATAGAAGTGATGGTATATTTTATTATTTGCAACACTTTCTCAACTCCATTGAGCACTTCTTCATTTTTAAATCGCAAAATATTTATCCCCAAACCCTTAATGTCATTCTCTCGAAACTCGTCATTCAATTTCACTTCAGTATTTTCATGGTACCCTCCATCCAATTCAATTACCAATTTAATCTGGTGACAATAAAAATCAGCAATGTAAATTGAAATTGGGTGTTGCCGTCTGAAGTTTAATTGCCAATCATTTTTTTTCAAGCGCTCCCAAAGTATTTTCTCCGCCTCCGTCATTCTTCCCCTCAACAATTCCGCAAGTTCAAATATTTTTGGGGCAGCACCATAATGCATACTCCATTTACCTTTTAGGTCATGCAAATTATTAAAACCACCACTTTCCATTCAACGGAATTTAGAATTTAGCAAAATTTTTGAAGACCTCTTTCCATTAACGGGGGTAAAATGGGTTTTCAAATTTCCGGATTTCTTATATAAATTTAATCCTATTATCGCACTCGTTACTGCCTGCGAACTCCTTTTTGATCATTTAAATCATTAACCACCACTTTCCATTCAATGAAATTTAGAATAATAGCAGACTGTTCGAAGACCTCCCCGCTGGCTAGCGGGGTCGGGGGCAAAATGAGCTCTACAGTTTTCCTGCTTTGTATTAAAATCTCCGTTGTCTCCCTCACGGCCGCCGCGTTTAACCAATCAGGCCATTAAAACTTATTAAAACCCGCACTTCCTGTTCAACAAAATTTAGAATAATAGCAGTCCTTTTGAAGACCTGCCCGCTAGCTAGCGGGGCCGGGAGCTGCAGCTATTATCTCACTCAACACCGCCTGCGCTGCCCAAACCCTATTCCCTGCTTCCTGTGTTACAATACTGTTGGGGCTATCCAGCACTTCATCACTTAACTCTACATTTCTTCTTACCGGCAGGCAATGCATTACTTTAGCGCTGTTGGTAAGTTTCAACTTTTTCTGCGTTAACATCCAGGCCGAATCGGTATTGTATATCTTACCGTAATCAGCGTAAGAACTCCAGTTTTTTACATAAATAAAATCGGCATCTTTCAATGCTTCATCCTGGTTGTGGGTAATGGTTGCACCTTCGGTATAGTCGGTAGAAAGCTCGTAGCCCTCCGGATGTGTAATTACAAATTCAGCCTCGCCCCATGCATTTACCCATTGCGCAAAACTATTCGCCACGCATTGTGGTAAAGCTTTTACATGCGGTGCCCAGGTTAATACAATCTTGGGTTTTCTGACCCTATCACCGTTAGTCAGCAGGGAGTTCTGCAAAGACTCTGTAATTGTTACGATGTCTGTGAGTGATTGCAAAGGGTGTAACGTAGCACTTTCCAAACTCACTACGGGTACTCCAGAAAATTTTATAAATGAATTGATCACTTGTTCGCTGTAATCTTCTTCCCGATTTTTTAGCGATGGAAAAGTGCGGACACAGAGTATATCAAAATAATTGCCTAACACGGGTGCTGCATCTTTTATATGCTCCACTGTTGTACCATTCATAATGGCACCTTCTTCAAATTCCAACGCCCAACCTTCTTTATCTACGTTAAAAACAATGGCTTCCATACCAAGGTTGGCTGCAGCTACCTGTGTACTCAATCGTGTACGCAAAGATGGATTTAGAAAAAGCAGTCCAACTCTTTTGTCAGCACCCAAATGCCGGTCTGCAAAGGGATTGCTCTTATACGCCAATGCTTTTGCAACCAATGCATTGATGTCGGTAACGTCGTTTACAGAAATGAAATTTTTCAATTTTTATCGTTGATTTTATGTAACAAACAGTTGTATTCCATGGCAGCATCGTTGTGTTATTTATCCCGTCGTTCGGGACTCACTTGTACGGCAAATCATTTTTGAACGTTTTAGAATTATTCATTCTACACTAATACTCAAGCTGCTTTACATTAAAATTCAGCGTACGCTTAATCAACATTGTAGCAGATAAACAACTCCCCGGAACAATGTTCCAATCTTTTATCAGGTTGGATTGGTGGCTTCTATTTCTTTCCTAAACGCTTCTAAAAAAATATCAGCTTCTACTTTGGTAATGTTCAATGCTGGTAATAGCCTGATCACATTGGGCTTTGCTTCGCCTGTAAAAATTTTATGATTGAATAAGAGATTCCGCTTTACCGTTTTATATTCTTCTGGTAAATCAATTCCAATCATCAATCCCTTTCCTCTTACCTCATTTATATGCGGTAGTTTTTTTAATTCTTCGATTAAATAATTTCCAACGGTCTCGGCGTTCTTTATCAAATCATCCTGCTCAATTATTTCCAGGACTGCAAGTGCTGCTGCACAGGCCAGATGATTGCCTCCAAAAGTAGTACCCAACATGAAATACTTCGGTTGAATTTTAGGCGAAATAGAAATGCCTGCTACGGGAAAACCATTGCCCATTCCCTTTGCCATGGTGTAAATATCCGCCTGAACCCCGCTATGGTCATGCGCATAAAATTTACCGCTTCTACCATATCCACACTGCACAGCATCAGCAATATAAACAGCATTGTATTCATCGCATAAAGATCTGATCTTTTGCAAAAATGAATCCGATGCCACATTGATACCACCTACGCCCTGTATGCCTTCAATGATTACAGATGATATATCATGTTGCTTGAACGCTGCTTCCAGCGCAGCTTCATCATTGAAAGGAAGAAATATCACATTGTCGGTTTGGTTAACCGGTGCTACAATAGTTGGATTGTCGGTAACAGCAACCGCCAGCGACGTACGACCATGAAAACCTTTTTTAAAAGCAATAATCTTTTTACGACCATTGTAAAATGAAGCCAGCTTCAATGCATTTTCATTTGCTTCCGCCCCAGAATTACAAAGGAACAACTGGTAATCTTCCTTACCGGAAACCTTACCTAATTTCCCTGCCAATTCAACCTGCAACGGAATTTTTATGGAGTTGGAATAGAAGCCTACTTTATGCAACTGTTCTTCCAATCGCTTTACATAATGCGGGTGCGTATGACCGATAGAAATAACGGCATGGCCGCCATACAGGTCTAAATATTTTTGATCCTTGTCGTCCCAAACATAGGAGCCCAGTGCTTTTACAATGGTAATGTCGTTTAGTGGATATACGTCAAAAAGTTTCATAAGCCCCTGTCCCCTAAAGGGGAACTTAATTTGTTAGTGAAAAATTAATTTGCAAGCATATTAAATTTAATAGCTAAAAAAACCTCTATTTAAATACTGTTATTTGAATACTGTTTCCTTCAAATACTCCAAAAAGTCCCCTTCAGGAGAACTTGGTTTGTAAGTAAAAATTAATTTGCAAGCATATTAAATTTAATAGCTAAAAAAACCTTTATTTAAATACTGTTTCCTTCGAATACTGTTTCCTTCGAATGCTCCAAGAAGTCCCCTTAAGCGGAACTTGGTTTGTTAGTGAAAAATTAATTTGTAAGCATATTAAATTTAATAGCTAAAAAAACCTCTATTTAAATACTGTTATTTGAATACTGTTTCCTTCAAATACTCCAAAAAGTCCCCTTCAGGGGATTTAGGGGCTTGCTCTTTTTGTTCTAAAAATAATTCGCCTTCAACCTCAATCCTGCCTTTTCATCCAGCCCAAACATCAAATTCATATTTTGCACCGCCTGTCCGCTTGCACCTTTTAACAGGTTATCAATTACAGTATGTACCACCAGGTTAACGCCCACTTTTTCCAACTGAATTACACATTTGTTGGTATTGACCACCTGCTTTAAAAAAATGGATTCCTTACTAACAGTAGTAAATGGATGCGCTGCGTAAAAATTAGTGTATAGTTCATTCAGTTCTTCCAGTTCCATATTGCATTTCAATTGTGAACTGATGAAGATACCACGGGTAAAATCGCCCCGCCATGGTACGAAGTTGATATCAATATCACCGGCCGGCTGCAACTGGCTCAATGATTGACCGATCTCATATAAATGCTGATGCTCCAATGTTTTGTAGGCTTGTATATTATTTGCCCGCCAGCTAAAATGAGTGGTGGTATTCAAGCCTTGCCCGGCGCCAGTAGAACCGGTAATGCCTGTAGTGTAAATTTCTTCCAATAATCCTGCTTTTGCCAATGGCAATAAACCCATTTGTAAGGCTGTAGCAAAACAACCCGGGTTGGCAATATTATTAGCCGTCTGAATCTGTTCTTTGTTCAATTCCGGTAAGCCATACACGAAGTTTCGGTTACCGATGGATGCATTGTGAGCCAACCTGAAATCCTGGCTAAGATCAATTACTTTAATTTTTTCGTCTACCGGATTTTCTGCTAAAAACTTCTTTGCGTCGCCATGTCCTACACATAAAAACAACACATCAATATCCTGACTGATGGTCGGTGCAAAAATAATGTTTGTCTCACCAATTAAATCGCCGTGTACGGCATGTAAAGGCTTGCCTGCATTGCTGTTGCTTTGTACAAAGGAGATGGCTGCTTCCGGATGATTCAATAAAATTCTGATCAATTCGCCGCCGGTATAACCTGCGCCACCTACAATTCCTGCTTTAATCTTGTTTGCCATCAACACTTTCTTTTACCTGGTGATAGATCATGGTTTGGTTACCAAATATTTTTGTAAATCCTCTTACATCTTCGCCGCTCCATCCGTTGTTCATCTCACCGTATTTTCCAAATTTGCTGCTCATTAAATCATACTCCGATTCAATGCCAATTACCTGGAAACGATAAGGCATCAATTCCACAAATACTTTTCCGGTTACATTCTCCTGTGAGTTTGTTAAGAAGGCTTCGATGTCTCTCATCACCGGATCTAACACTTGTCCTTCATGCAACCAATTGCCATAAAATAATGCAAGCTGGTCTTTCCAGTTTAACTGCCATTTGGTGAGCACATTTTTTTCCAATGCATGATGCGCTTTCAAAATCACCATCGGCCCGGCTGCCTCAAATCCCACACGACCTTTTATGCCAATGATGGTATCGCCCACATGAATGTCACGGCCAATTGCAAATGATCCTGCAATAGCTTGCACTTTTTGAATGGCTTCAGACGGATGACTGAATTTTTCTCCGTCTACACCAATTAATTCACCTTTATAAAATTCCAGTTCCAGACTTTTGTTATCCGTTGCGGTCATTTGTGTTGGCCATGCAGTTTCCGGCAACATGCCTTTACTGTTCAAGGTTTCCTTGCCGCCAACGCTGGTGCCCCATAATCCTTTATTGATTGAGTACATCGATTTTTCAAAATTCATTGCTACGCCCTTACGCTTCAGGTATTCAATCTCCACTTCCCGGCTCAGTTTCATATCCCTGATAGGTGTAATGATTTCAACACCCGGAATCATGATGTTAAAAACCATGTCGAAGCGAACCTGGTCGTTTCCTGCGCCGGTGCTGCCATGCACAACCGCCACCGCATTTAGTTTTTTTACATGATCCGCCACAAACAAAGCCTGGCTTAATCTTTCGGCACTTACGCTCAATGGATAGGTATTATTTTTCAACACATTTCCGTAAATCAGGAAACGAATAATTTTATCGTAGTAGCTCTTAATCGCATTAACGGTAGTATGCGATTTCACCCCTAGTTTATAGGCATGCGCTTCAATCTGCTGACATTCTTCGTCCGTAAACCCACCGGTATTCACTACCACTGAATGAACCTCGTATCCTTTTTCAATGGTTAAATATTTTACACAAAAAGAGGTATCCAATCCGCCGCTAAAACCTACTACTACCTTTGATCCGGGCGCCAGGTCGTTCTCCTTTTTTTCTGAAATAATGTTGATGCTATTATCCATTTGATTAAAAAATTAGCGCTGTTATAAATTGAAAAAATATTTTAATATTGATTTGCTAACACCGCCACCGCCGTCTTTTTTCTTCAGTAATTTTAATAGGCGGCTTTGTTTGATGTGCATGAAACGCTCATATAGTTTTGAATGCTGTTTAAAATCTGCAGTCGTTTCCTCCGGCTCAAAGTGATCAGCAGGATCGTACAACATGGCGGTACACATACAGTTCTTTCTTTCCTTACTCACCAGGATATCGAAATTGACACAACTTTTGCAACCAGACCAAAACTCTTCATCATCCGTAAGCTCCGAGTAAGTAACCGGCTCATAGCCCAATTCAGAATTGATCTTCATCACTGCCAGCCCTGTTGTTAATCCAAATATTTTGGAGGTTGGATATTTTTCTTTCGACAAATTAAATATTCGTCTTTTGATTTGCTTGGCAACACCGCTTTTTCTAAAGGCCGGCGCAACTATTAAACCACTGTTGGCAACAAACTGGTCGTGCCCCCAGGCTTCGATATAGCAAAAGCCCACCCACTCACCCTCGTTGGTAACAGCAATCACGGCTTTACCTTCCTTTATTTTTTTCTCGATGTAGTCGGGCGATCGTTTGGCAATACCGGTGCCTCGTGCCTGCGCAGAAGATGCCATTTCATTGGTGATGGTAGCTGCGTAGCTTGCATCTTCGGTTGTAGCAACCCGTATAATAATGTTATTGTTTTCCAATTGTATATAATTGAAATAAAGTGTTAGAAAATAGAAGTATGTAAGAGACCTGTTTTTGGAGATTTTTTCACTGACAGGGGCAGGTTTTAAGTGCTCGTCCTATCAGCATCCAGGTCGGCGTCGGGAAGAAGTATCCGGCATGACAATAAAGTTTGCAACCAGGCTATTTGCCAGGCTTAAAAAATTTATTGTATGTTGATTAATGCTTTTCACTTTTGCGCTGTTATAAATAGATTGCGAAAGTAAGTCATTTTAAAACTTTATGGGTAAATAAAATGGTAAAATTTAAACAGATTTAAAACAATTAAATGTTGGTTAGTCGGTCTTTTATTCAAACCAACTTTAATATTCTGTCTCTTTCCGCTTTTTTTTCTTCAACCAGGCATTTGTTTTTCGGATAAACGGCACATTTTTATCAGTAAGAATTTCCTTGTCAATTGTAATCAGATAGCTACAGTTGTTCTGAATGCAGATATCAAACAAATAATTATCTTTTGCGTCAACGGAGAGTGTAAAAATATTTCGAGGAACATTAATAATAACAAAGGGAGAAAGGAACTGTATGATCTTATCTGCTTTCCCAACAGTAAAGCCAAACGAAATTATCAGTGCTTAATGGATTTCAGCGAACAGATAGTTGGCAGAAATGCGAAATGACACCTCTCAATATTCAAATTTTGACAATTTCTGCTAAATTTGCATTATGAAATTTGTAGACATTACCAATGATATAGCATTTAGAAAAATTTTCGGAAATGACAGCAAGAAAAAAACCTTAGTTTCATTTCTCAATGCTGTTATTGAGTTGCCAAAAAATGAACAAATAATTGATGTTGAAATTACAAATCCTTATCAATTAGGAAAATTAAGCGGCGGAAAATCTACTATTGTTGATGTAAAAGCAAAAGACGAGAAAGGAAACATATTTATAGTAGAAATGCAAATTGCAGCGTTTGACTTTTTTCATAAGAGAATACTTTATTACACATCTCAAAGCTATGTTTCTCAAATTGACAAAGGCGTTCATTACGACAAGTTAAGACCAGTTTATTTTATTGGAATTCTTGAATTTGAAATTGGACAAAACCGCAATTATTTCAGTAGGCACAAAGTTTTGGATGTTGAAACCAATGAGCAAATTATACAAGATGTTGAGTTTAATTTTATTGAACTGCCAAAATTTGACAAAACAATTGACCAATTAAAAACCAGTATTGACCAATGGACTTATTTCATCAAGAATGCTGAGAACTTAACGGTAATGCCAGAAAGTGTAAAGGACGAAGGATTAAAAGAAGCCTACACAGAAGCCAATCAACAGAATTGGACTAAGGAAGAATTAGAAGATTACCAAAGAGCATCAATCAAAGAGAGAGATGAAATCGGCAGAATTGAGTTTGCTGAAAAGAAAGCAGAGAAACAAAAAGCTAATCTCATAGGAAAAGCTATGAAAGATAATAGTGAGCCAATTGAGAAAATAATCAAATACACCGGATTGACTAAAGACGAGATTGAAAGCCTCTAAATGCGGTTTGTTAATGTGCTTCAATTGTGGGCATGACAAGTATCGCTTGGCTTTTGCTTCTATCACTACAGGAATACCCGAACGTTACAAGCCAGTACCAACAAATTATTTTCAGCAATACAACGCAGCAGAGCGGCCGTTTTAAAATGACCTGCATATTTTACCCTGACGCAACTATCAATGCAACATTTTTGAGGAGTTGTCATACTTACTGGTTCTCATAGACGTTGTAATACTTACAACCTCATCGTCTATCTTTTTTAATAATTATTTTTTTTCTTTAATTGAGTTTCAAAAACGTTCATTTCAGCAACCAAATCACTTGAAAATAATTCCAAACGGAGCAACTGTTTTTCTTGTACTGACAACTATTTTACGGCAGAAATAATTGCCTTGAAAGAAGACGACTGTGCTTGTATTTTAGTGGATTCCTTTTAAAAATTAACTTACGTTTTAAAAATATAATTTTTAATATTTGAAAGCAACAGTCTTAGACGATCCACTCCTTCATCGCATCTGCAATATCCCGGTCGTTGCTAAGTCTGGGTACTTTGTTTTGTCCGCCCAGCTTTCCAATACTTTTCATGTAGTCGATAAAGCCATGCTTCTTTACAACCGATATATTCAGTTGCTCTAAAATATTACCGCCAATCAAATCATCGTAGTACACATTCTTTGCCCTTAAATTATCATCTATCTTCTTTGCAAAGCTAGTAAGGTCAGCAGGTATATTTTCAAACTCAATCAGCCATTCATGGTAACTTTTACCACCATCTTTTGCAATCATGGGCGCTACCGTAAACTCTGTAATCTGAACTTTTTCTGTGGCAGCGGCATCTAATAATGCAGCTTCCACTTCTTCTCCAATCACATGCTCTCCAAAGGCAGAAATAAAATGTTTGGTTCGTCCGGTAACAATGATGCGGTAAGGGCTGGTAGATACAAACTTAACCGTATCTCCTAAATTATATCCCCACAAACCTGCATTGTTATTAATGATCATGGCATAATTCTCCCCAACTTTCACATCCTTTAAAGATAACCTGGTAGGCTTATCATTGAAAATTTCTAATGCCGGTACAAATTCAAAAAATATTCCGCTGTTGGTATTCAACAATAAGCCCTCAGCCGTTTGCGCATCCTGGAATGCAAAGAATCCTTCGCTGGCAGGAAATAATTCAATCGTATCGATCTTGCGTCCGATGCTTTCAAACAATTTGGCTTTATAGGGTTCAAAGTTTACACCGCCCTGAACCATCACACTAAAGTCGGGAAATAATTCGCCAATTTTTTTACCGCTCTTTTCTTCGAGCCTGTCAAAATACATCTGCATCCATGGTGGTATTCCACTGATCAGCGTCATTTGCTGCCTGATTGTTTCATCAACAATTTTATCCAGTTTTTCTTCCCATTCTTCTATACAATTGGTTTCATAAGATGGTAATTGATTGGCCCGTAAATACCTGGGTACATGATGGTTTACGATACCGCTTAAACGCCCTGTTGGTATCCCTCCAATCCTTTCCAGTTCAGGAGATCCGCTTAGGAATATCAATTTACCATTCGCAAACTTTGTGTTTCCTGTTTCAGCCATATAATACAACAGTGCATTTCGTGCTGTATTGATATGATTACCGATGGAGTCTTTACTAATGGGAATGTATTTTACGCCGCTTGTGGTGCCGCTGGTTTTGGCAAAATAAATGGGCTGTCCTTTCCACAACACATTGTGCCGTCCTTCCTTTATCTTTTCAATGTATGGCTTAAATTGCTCGTAATCCCTGATGGGAACCTGTTGTATAAACTCTTCGTAGGTTTTAATTTTATCAAAACCATGCTCTTTTCCAAAATCAGTTTTGGCTGCCCCTTTCAACAGGCTTAAAAAAATGGATTGCTGATCTTCTACAGCCGTTTCCATTCCTTTCTTAATTTGCTTATGGATATATGCCGCAAAAGGTTTTGCGAAAAAAGATTTTATTTTCATGGCTTGTTTTTCCGAAAAGGAATTTTGAAATCGTTACAAATTATAAAAGCAAAGTGCCTAAAATTTCGCAGCAAAATTAGATTGTTTTGGGTTAGGATGGATGTAGTTTTATTTGTTGCCACAATCACAAACCCATTCTTTATCCAAATCAATTACCGTCACCACTACCAGTTCGTCCTGCTTAGGTGCAAACACGATCCTTACGTTTTGATTGTCATGCGTTTTACCTTCCAGTGGATAAGTCTTTCCACGGCTGTCTTCTTCTATTTTAGCCTCATTTAATTTACCTGATTTTAATATTTCCATTACTTCACTTTCATCAATATGGCGGCAATCCATCCTGCAGCGGGCATGTTTGCTGTAAATGATTTTTTGTGCATTGCGGTTAAAAGCCTCCCCGGTAATTACCGGTACACTGATTTCTGTGGATGGATTGGTTGGGAAACTACCACGTTGATTTTTTTTTATATAAAAAAGCAGCAGGGCAGCTACAATTAGTACAATAAACGGCAGATATTTTTTTGTCATAGTTTAAATATGGTGCTAAAGTAAAGGAAAAGATGGTTTTACAATGCATTCTTTAGAAAGTGATAAGCCCTGCGATAACTTTTAAAGGAGGGCCGCTTATCTTTGCAGTAATGAGTAAAAGCGTTGCACTACATACATTGGGCTGTAAATTGAATTTTTCAGAAACTTCTACTATTGGGAAATTGCTGGAGAATGATGGTTTTACAAAGAAAGAATTTGACGAGGTGGCAGATGTGTATGTAATCAACACCTGTTCGGTAACCGACAATGCAGATAAAGAATGCCGCATGCTGGTTAGGCGCATCCAACGTAAAGCACCGGAAGCATTGGTGGTAATTACCGGCTGTTATGCACAATTAAAACCTGCTGAAATTGCAGCCATTCCCGGAGTAGATCTTGTATTGGGTGCCGCAGAAAAATTCAACATTAGCGAACACCTGAAAGAAATTACGAAAGGTGATAGTGCCAAAATTTGCAGTTGCGATATTGAAGATGTAAATGTATTCACTGCCTCTCAATCTTTTAACGACCGCACCCGGGTATTTTTAAAAGTGCAGGATGGTTGCGATTACAATTGCTCCTTTTGCACCATTCCGTTGGCAAGAGGAAAAAGCAGGAGTGATGCCATTGAAAACATTGTTGCCAATGTAAAAACAATAGCGGAGCAGAACGTTAAAGAAATTATTTTGACGGGGATTAATTTGGGAGATTTCAGCCCCCCCGCCCCCCGAAGGGGGGATTTAGGGCAAGGGCCTGATGAGGGGAATTTCTTTTCTTTGATACAAGAGTTGGATTGTTCTTTTGGGCCGGAGCGTTATCGTATTTCATCTATTGAGCCTAATTTACTTACCAATGAAATCATTGAGTTTGTAAGTACGAGTAAAAAATTTATGCCGCATTTTCACATTCCCTTGCAAAGCGGCAGCAATCAAATACTGGGGCTGATGAGAAGGCGTTATAAAAAAGAATTGTATGCAGAAAGGGTAGCGTTGATTAAAAAACTGATGCCGCATTGTTGTATTGGTGTGGATGTGATTGTGGGTTTTCCAGGCGAAACGGATGAGCAGTTTAAAGAGACGTTTGATTTTTTACATAACCTTGATATTTCTTACTTGCATGTGTTTACCTATTCTGAAAGGGCAAATACACTTGCCGCAAGTATGAAGCCAGTGGTACCAAATCATACGAGGAATGAGCGAAACAAAATGTTGCGCAATTTGAGTTACCAAAAAATGCAATATTTCAGTGCGCAACACGTTGGTAAAACAAGGAATGTTTTGTTTGAAATGCACAACAAAAATGGTATGATGGAAGGCTATACCGATAACTATATTAAAATAACTACCCCCTTTAAAAAGGAATGGGAAAACAATATTTTACCATGGACAATTTAAACGAAGAACATTTCAGCAAATACCAGGTAACCATTCATTTTGAAATGGATGATGAATTTATGAGTCTGGTACCAGATCACCGGAAAATTGTAGATAAACTGATTGATAAAGGAATAATGGATTACTATTCCGTGAGTATGGAAACACAACGATGCTGGATGATCATCAATGCAACCAATAAGAAAGAAGTAGAAGATTACCTGCTGACGACACCATTATATAAATACTGGACCATTGAGATCGATGAACTATTTGTGTACGATTCGCAAACCTATCGGCTGCCTGCGTTGCAATTGAATTAAAATACTGCCCCGTTTATTACCTCAATCAAACCAAAAGAAACGCTTGTTATCAATTGTTGAAACTTTCCCCGACAATTATTAGTTGCATTGTTTTGAAGACACCCATTTTCTTCCTTTTTCATTTCCTCTATTTTTTATTTTTTGTAAATACCTCTGATGAATTACCAGGTGTATTCTTCTCCGTTGGATTCATCAAAAATACTTTAGGAGGTTTTCACATATCATCATTAAAAGGAGAAGGTACCGTCCTATATATATATTTCCAGATGGATAAGTGCATTTTAAAATAATAATCATTAACCTATTGCGATCTACTATTCAAATATCCAATAAACCCTTCCGTGGCCTGTTCTGCCGTGGCCTGTTTTGTTTTGCAATACGATTTAATTTGTTATAAAACAGGCAACGGCCCGTTCCTACAGAGGCCTGCAAAGGCAGACCGTTACATCTACCTGTATCTTCCCGGTGCATTCTATATTTTTTTGAAGCTTACTTTTTTTATAGAATCAGCAACAACAAAAAGCAGTTGAAATTTCCCTGAAAAAAACAACTTAAAAAAAACCTATGAGGTCTTACAACCTCATAGGTGTAATCCATTAAAAATAACTTAAATTAGTTTTAGGAGATAGCGTTAGTAAAGTTTCATACATCAGTCGTATGGTGTTTTCCACGTCGCTTTTATGCAGCATTTCCACTGTAGTATGCATATAACGGAGCGGAATTGAGATCAATACCGAAGGGCAACCATCATTGGCATAAGCAAATGAATCGGTGTCGGTACCGGTGCTTCTGCTAACAGCATGTAACTGTACATCAATTTTATTTTTAGCCGCTACATCCTGCACGATATCCAATAATTTATTATGTACCGCCGGGCCAAATGTAAGCGAAGGACCTTTGCCACAAACGGTATCTCCCTGTATCATTTTATTGATCATTGGGGTAGACGTATCATGTGTTACATCAGTGATGATCGCAATATCCGGCTTG
>Ga0209181_10006355_pt1 | contig 16578 bp, 12 predicted proteins | sample MAT05_FD_187208 | JGI IMG/M metagenome (GOLD analysis project Ga0209181, IMG submission 187208) | Freshwater microbial communities from Lake Fryxell liftoff mats and glacier meltwater in Antarctica - MAT-05 (SPAdes) (version 2) | ecosystem: Environmental > Aquatic > Freshwater > Ice > Liftoff... | reverse complement strand
CCGACGCGCTCCTCTCGATGGCGGAGGGCGAGGTGCTCAGCATCGAGGTCGAAGGCGCGCGCGCGTTCGTTCGCGGCGGCCCGACGGAGAGCATCCCGACGCGATTGCGCGCCGCGGCGAGAGAGCTCGCAGCGGGGCGCGTCGAGGTCGTCGCCGATGGTCATTTCGAGAGCGCCAATCAGGCGACCGCAGCGCGCGAATTTTGGGACGGAATGCGCGCCACCTACGCCCGCAACGCGCTGGTCGCGCTGGTCGGGCTCGGCAGCGCACTCGATCACGCGACGATCGAAGTCGAGGGCGACACCCTGCACTTCCGCACCGAGCTCACGCCGCGCCAGATCGCGCTGGTGCTCCGCTACGCGCGGGGCATGCTCGAGCGCCCACGGGCACCCGCGGGCGGCGCACCGTCGGGCGCACCCGTTGCGCTTCCGCGCCTCGGCGAGCCGCGCTCATCCCCGCCACGCGCACCACCATCAACACCCGCACCGGCGATCACTCCCGCACCATGACCACACCGCGCCCCACGCTTCTCATCGTCGGCTACGGCCAGCTCGGCATGGCCGTCCACCGCGAGCTGTCGCGCCGCGACACGCACGCGATCCTCGCCACCACACGCTCACTCGCGCGCGCCGACGAGATGCGCGCGACGTTCCGCGTCGACACGCTGCTGCTCCGCGACGACGCGAGCGCCTCAGTCGACACGCTGCGCGCCGCCGTGCGCGCCGACACCGATGTCGTCGTCTCGTTTCCGCCCGATGGCACGAGCGACGCCGCGTTTGCGCCTGCGCTGCGCGCCGCGCGACGCATCGTCTACATCTCGACCACCGGCGTATTCGGCCCTGTGAGCGGCCACGTCGACGATGACACCCCCGTCGCTCCGGAAGACGCGCGCGCGGCGCCCCGGCTCCACGCTGAAGATCTCTGGCGCGACGTCGGCGCCATCGTGCTGCGCGCGCCCGCGATCTACAGCGCCGGCTCTGGCCTGCACAAGCGCCTGCTCGCCGGCACCCATCGCCTCGTCGAAGACGGCAACCGCTACGTCTCGCGCATTCACGTCGACGATCTCGCCGTGCTCGCGCTCGCCGCGCTCGATCGCGCCGCGCCGCGCAGCACCTACGTCGTCGGCGATCACGAGCCCGCCACGCAGCGCGCCGTCGTCGAGTTTCTCTGCGCGCGGCTGGCGCTGCCGCTGCCACCGGCGATCTCGGCGAGCGACGCCCCCCCGACGCTGCGCGGAAACCGCATCGTCGACGCGAGCCGCGCCCTGCGCGAGCTCGGCGTCACGCTGCGCTATCCGAGCTACCGCGAGGGCTACGAGGCGGTGCTGCGCGACGCGGGACACGTGTAGAATCGCCGACCGAGCAAGGAGCCCCGCGATGCCCGAGTGCAAGGTCTGCGAGAACGAGGTCGACACGCTCGTGTCCGTGAAGGTCGGCGGCAAGACCAAGAAGATGTGCGAGGACTGCGTCGACCGCGCGCGTGAAGAAGGCGAGGTCGCGGCGGCGGCCGAGGGCGCGTGATGCAAGGGATGATGGAGTACAAGGGGCGCCGCTGAGCGCTGCAGATGTTGTGCTGCGCGCGGCCGATCTTGCCTGCGCAGATCGCCCGCAAGATCGCGTTTCAGATCGTGGCGACCTCGCCGGATTGGGGCATTTCAGGGGGGCTGGAGGCCTCTCAGCGCGTTTTTTGGGTTTTTTGTGCGGCATGCACGCGAAATACTCTTGTCAGCGCGAAAATCGCCGTGCATAGATGCGCCCATCGCTCTCGAACCCTTGTAAAGCAGGGGGTTGAGCGCGAGCCCGGTAGGCTTTGCCTGGCGGGGGGCAGTTTCTCTCAACCGAACGACATGACCCGCCGAGGTCGGCCCGACCCAGCATTCTGCTGGGCGTACCGCACCCCGACGTGGCTCGATGGAGGCAACCATGGCTGCTGCAGTAGCGAAGCGTTTGACCAAGGCGCAGATCATCGGCGAGCTCGCGGAGAAGACGGGCGTTTCGAAGAAGGACGTCGTCGGCGTCTTCGCGGCGCTCAACGACATCCTGAAGCGCGAGCTCGGCAAGCGCGGCCCAGGCGAGTTCGTGATCCCGGACATCGTCAAGCTCCGCGTCCGCATCACGAAGGCGCAGAAGGCCAAGAAGTTCCGCAACCCGGCGACGGGCGAGGTCGTCGTTCGCGACGTTCCCGCATCGCGCAAGCTGCGCTCGACCCCGCTCAAGAAGCTCAAGGACGCGATCGCGAAGTGAACGGGTAGCAGCGTCCCCGCGACGCTCCTACGAGTAAGAGGCCGCTCCGTACGACGTACGGGCGGCCTTTTGCTCGTGCGCTGCGCGACTTCTTGCGCCAGCAGCCGCATCGAGAGCGGGCCGACGACCGCATCACCTCAGCCCCGCGCAGCGACCACCGTAATCTCATCGCGGTCGTGATAAAGCTGGCGCATTCGGATGCGCGTCCAACCCCCGTCCGCGAGCACCTCGCGCAATCGAATTGCCATCTCCGCTTTGCGCTTCATCGGCAGCTTGAGGTTCGCGACCAACATCCGCGCCCAGTGACGCCGCGCCCATTTCGCCAGCAGCGCCGCTGCCTCGAGCGGGCGCCACGCCATGTCGCAGAAGAGCCAGTCGACGGTCTCTTCCGGCTCGAAGGTGAACGCGCTCTCCTTCACGTGCCTCAGGCCGCGGCGCTCGTAGAGGTCCGGTCGCAGCATCGCGGGATCGACGGCGATGACGCGCGCGCGCTTCTCGAGGAGCACCCACGACCAGCCGCCGGGCGCGGCGCCGAGATCGACGCACGACTCTCCGGCGCTCGGTTGCACGCCGAGCAGCTGGAGCGCCTCTTCGACTTTGCGCGCGGCGCGTGATGGCTTGCCTGCGCCGACGCGCATGCGCGCGCGTCCACCAGCGAATACGGAGTGCGCTTGGACGAGCGGTGTGCCGCCGACGAAGGCGCGTCCCGGCTGGTCGAGCGCGAGCTGAACGAGGTGGCCACCTTCACTGCGCAGCGCATCGACCGACGCGAGGCGCGCGCGCGTCGCTGGGTTCGCGGTCAGCCGCTCGTGTACGGCGGACTCGAGCGCATCGGCGACGCCCGCACCGAGGTTGCCATCGTCGGTGTCGGGCACCCACGCCTGGATCGCGAAACGGACGCCGAGCGGCAGCGCGCGCACGACGAGCGCCGCTGCACTATCGGCGAGCGTGCTGCCCTCGCCGAACGCGATGCCCTCGATCGGGAAGCCCTGCCGCGCGAACGTCGGCTCGTAGTCACCGAGCGCGAGCGACACGACGAGCGCCCGATCGAGGACGCGCGGAACGCTCTTCGGCACCAGCAGCTCGAGCTCTTCCCAGAGGTCGCGCTCGGCGTCGTCGCGCGTGGTCCACAGCCACTCACCGCGAATCGGATTGCGATCGGCGCGACGCACCGGACCGACGCGCGGCGCCGGCTCGGCGACCTCGTCGTCGGCTGGGCGCACCAGCTTCTGCTTCGCCGGTCGGCCGAGCGGCGCCATGCGCTGCGCGCGCTCGTGTTTCGCGCCGCGCGACGGCTTCGCCGTGCGTGACGGCTTTGCTGCGTGTGACGGCTTCGCGGCGCGTGACGGCTTCGCACCGTGCGATGGCTTCGCGGTGCGCGACGGCTTCGCGCCGCGGCGAGGTGCGTCGCCGTTCGCACGACTGGGCTGACGAGAGCGGGCCACGAGCGCGCTTCGTAGCACGTGTCGGTAGGCGCCGGAGAGGCGTTACTCGCGCTGCAGCGCGAGCGCTGCCGGCTGTGCGGGGGCGTCTTCGCCGACGAGGCGCACGGTCACGCGATCCGGGTGGCGCACGTTGTCGAGGTAGACGTAGACGGCCTTCTGGTGGTCCTGCGCGAGTCGATCGAGGACGCGGCGGAAGCGGCCGAGCTTCTCGCGAAACGGCGCGCGGCCGAGGCGCGCGTAGAGCGCATCGTCGCCGACGTAGAGCGAGAGACCGCCGTCTGCTTCGACGTGGACCTCGCCGATCGGCGCGCGGTTGAGCAGGCCAGCGCCGCGCCAGTCGTGGAGCAGCGCGACGACCTCGAGCAAGAGCGAGGTGCGATAGGCGCGGTCGGAGGTGAAGCGCGCGCGCTCTACGCCAGTAATCACGGGAAGATCGACGGGATCCTCCGCGCCGACGCGCTTGAACACTGCGCCGTCTTCGGCGACGAGATAGAGCGCACCGAGCGCGAGCACGGCCACGGCGCGACGCTCGCGCACATGCACGACGAAGGTGCCGGGCAAGCGGCGCTCGACGTGCGCGGCGGCGATCCACGCGTGATCGCGCAGCCGCTCCTCCGCCTCGTCGGGGCCGGTCTCGAACGCGTTCTGGCCCTCGCGCAGGCCGGACGCGGCGAGCACTTCGTCACGCGTGAGGCGCTCGCTGCCTTCGACGTCGATGGTGCGCGTCGCGAACGCGGGCGAGGTGCACACGTGACGCTCGACGAGGCGCGCGAGCGCGATCGTGCCGCCGGTACACGCGAGTACGACGAGGACGCGCGCGACCAGCTTGGCAGGGCGCTCGAGGCGCACGCCGAAGACACGCGCCGACATCCTCAGAACGCGCATGCGCTCGGCCAGCGACCGCTGCGGCGCACGCGCTGGTGTCGGCAGCAGCGTCGCGCGCGAGGCTGGGACCGCGGTGCGCGAGTTGCGTGGACGCGCCAGCTCAGCCGCAGCGGTCGGTCGCGGCGGAGCGGTCTTCGCTGCCGCCTTTGCGGGCGACTTTGCGGGCGACTTTGCGGGCGACTTTGCCGGCGAGGTTGACGGCGACTTTACGGGCGCCTTCACGCGGGACCTCGCGCCTGCAGCGCCGCGAGCAGCTCGGGCGCGGTGCGCGTGATGTCACCCGCGCCGAGCGTGAGCACGATGTCGCCAGGGCGCACGCGCGCGAGCAGCGCGGACACGAGATCGCTGCGGGCGGCGACGTGGGTGACGTCGCGGTGGCCGTGGCTGCGGATCGCCTTCACCAGGCTGGCGGAGTCTGCGCCGACGATAGGCTTCTCGCCGGCCGCGTAGACATCGCTGACGAAGAGCAGGTCGGCGCGGTTGAACGCGCGCACGAGCTCGTCGAAGCAGCTCAGCGTGCGGGTGTAGCGATGCGGCTGAAACGCGACGACGATGCGTCGGCCGTACGCGCGCACGGCCGCCTCGAGCGTCGCCTGCACCTCCGCCGGATGGTGCGCGTAGTCGTCGACGATGGTCACGCCCGCGTGCTCGCCGATGACGGTGAAGCGGCGCTGCACGCCGGCGAACGTCGCGAGCGCGCTGCGCACGATGTCGTGCGGCACACCGAGTTCGTCTGTGACGACGAGCACCGAGAGCGCGTTGAGCACGTTGTGAATGCCGGGCATGCGCACGGTGAACTCGCCGAGCTCTTCGCCGCGGCGCACGACGTCGAAGTGCGTCGACAGGCCCTCCATCCGCGGACTCTTCGCGCGGTAGTCCGCCTGCGCGGCGAGCCCATAGGTCAGCGTGCGCTTCTCGATGCGCGGCAGGATGTCCTGCACGTGCGGGTGATCGAGACAGGCGACGACGAGCCCGTAGAACGGGACGCGATTCGCGAAGTCGACGAACGCCTGCTTCACGTTCTCGTGCGTGCCGTAGTGATCGAGGTGCTCGGGATCGATGTTGGTGATCACCGCGATCGCCGGCGTGAGATGCAGGAACGAGCCGTCGGACTCGTCGGCCTCGGCGATGAGCAGCTGACCCGCGCCGCGCTTCGCGTTCGAGCCGAGCGCGTTGAGCTTGCCGCCGATGATGACGGTCGGATCGACGCCGGCTTGCTGCAGCACGGTCGCGACGAGCGAGGTCGTGGTGGTCTTGCCGTGTGAGCCGGCGATGGCGACGCCGTCCTTCAGGCGCATCAGCTCGGCGAGCATCTCGGCGCGCGGGATCACCGGCACGGCGCGCTCACGCGCGAGCACGATCTCCGGGTTGTCCTTCGCGACCGCGGACGAGAACACGACGACGTCAGCGTCCCCGAGGTTGGTCGCGCGGTGGCCGATCTCGACGCGCGCACCGAGCCCCGAGAGACGGCGCGTGGTGTCGCTCTCCTTCGCGTCCGAGCCGCTGACGCCGAAGCCGGCGTCGAGCAGCACCTCCGCGATGCCGCTCATGCCGATACCGCCGATGCCGACGAAGTGAATGGAGCGGACGCGTCCTCTGAACATGCGCTGACCTACGCGGTAGGTAGCATCGCCGCCGGAGAAGCGCGCAAAAAATGGCGGAGCGCTACTCCCAGGTGCCGGTCGCGCCGAGGCGCACGATCGTCGGCAGGCGCGTGCGCACCGCGCGCTTGCGGCGTCGCCCGCTGTGCTCGTCGAGCGCGGGCGGAATGGTCGAGCTCATCACCGTGCGCGTGGCCGAATCGACGTCGCGCGCCTCGTCGTGCGCGGCGCCCTCGTCGGTCTGCGCGTGTAGGTCGTCGCCGTCGTCCGAGTCGCTCTGCGAAGGCGCAGCGCCGCCCTCGCCGCCTTCACCGTCGGCGCGCTGCGGCTCGCCGATCAGCCACGCGCAGAGGTCGTCGACGATCGCGGCGGCCGCATCGGGGCGACCGCGCCGACGGGCAGCGGCTGCCATCGCCATTCGGCGCGTGTCGTCGCCGAGCAGCGCGTTCAGCTCGGTCGCGAGCCGCTCGGGCGTGAGCTCCGACTGCGGCAGCAGCACCGCTGCGCCATCGTCGACGAGCGACTGCGCGTTCTTCGTCTGGTGGTCGTCTGCGGCGAGCGGAAACGGCACGAGCACGGACGCGCGCCCGATCGCGCAGAGTTCGGCGAGCGTAGTGGCGCCTGCGCGCGCGATGACCAGCGACGCCGACGCGTACGCACGCGCCATGTCGTCGAGGAACGGCACGACCGTCGCTTCGACGCCGAGCGCGGCGTAGCGCGCCTTCACCGCATCGACGTTGGTGGCGCTCGCCTGGTGCACGATTTGTAGGCCGCGCGCCGTCACGCCCGCCTGCGCGAGCGCCGCTGGCACGTTCTCGTCGAGCGCGCGTGCGCCTTGCGATCCGCCGAGCACGAGCACGCGCCGTGCACGCGCCTCGAAGCCCTCGGGATCGGTGAGCGCCAGCCGCGCCGTCTCGACGAAGGCGCGACGCACCGGGTTGCCGAGCATGCGCGCGCGGCGCTCGCCGAACATCGGCGCGGTCTCTGCGAAGCTGAGATAGGCGCGCCCGACGAAGCGCGCGAGCAGACGATTGGTGAGCCCGACGGTCGCGTTCTGCTCGAGCACGGCGGTCGGAACGCCGAGCATGACGGCGGCGGCGAGCACCGGGCCGGACGCATAGCCGCCGACGCCGAGCACGAGATCCGGCTTCGCGCTGCGCACCAGCGAGACAGCGCCGAGCGCCGCTCTCGGCAGACGGCCGACGCTCTTCACGAGCTCGATCGGCGAGCGTCCCTTGAGCGGCGTGACCTGCAGCGCGACGAAGCGGAGTCCGCGCTGCGGGATGACGCGCGCCTCGATGCCGCGCTCGGTGCCGACCCAGGTCACCTCGAGACCGGGCAGCCGCCGCGTGAGCTCCTCGACGACCGCGAGGCCGGGGAACAGATGTCCGCCGGTGCCGCCGCCGGCCACGATGATTCGCTGGATCATGACGTTGCCCTCACCGGCGCAGACGGGCGCAGCGAAGGCGCACGTGTCGCGCGCTCCGTCTGGCTCCGCGCCGCGCCGCCCTCTGTCGGCTGACTGGTGACAGCAGCGCTCGGTCGAGCGCGGCTGACGTTGAGTAGGACGCCTATCGCGGCGCAGTTCACCAGCAGCGACGAGCCGCCGAAGCTGAGGAACGGAAGCGCGAGGCCCTTCGTCGGAATCAGGCCCATCGTCACCGCGAGGTTGGTGAACGCCTGGATGCCGATGAAGAGCGTGATGCCGACAGCGAGATACGTGCCGTAATCGTCGGACGCGCGGAACGCGGCGCGCAGGCCGCGCAGCACGATGATCACGAACGCGACCATCATCGCGAGCACGCCGATGAAGCCGAGCTCCTCGCCGACGATCGCGCTGATGAAGTCGGTGTGCGCCTCGGGCAGAAAGAACAGCTTCTGTCGGCTGTCGCCGATGCCGACGCCGGAGAGCCCACCAGAGCCGAAGCTCATCAGCGACTCCGAGATCTGGTAACCGACGTCGAAGCGGTGCGCGAACGGATCGAGGTACGCCTGCATACGCCGCATCCGATATTCCGAGCGCGTGATCAGGACGTAGGCGATCGGCGCAAAGAGGAGCGCTGCGCCGAGGATGTAGCCGGTGCGCGCGCCGGCGGTGAAGAGCAGCACGAACGTCAGCAGCGCGATCATCACCGCGCTGCCGAAGTCCGGCTGGCGCAGGCAGAGCAACATCACGAAGCCGGCGACGAGCGCGTGCGGCAAGAAGCCGACGGAGAACGAGCGGATGCGATCGGCCTTCTTCGAGAGGCTGTAGGCGAGCCAGAAGATCATCGTGATCTTCGCGGTCTCGGCCGGCTGGATGTGGATCGGCCCGACTGAGATCCAGCGCGCGGCACCACCCGCGGAGTGGCCGAAGCCGAGCGCGATGTAGAGCAGCAGCAATACCGAGGCGCCCAACATCGGATAGGCGAGCGGACGCAGTCGGTGATAGTCGAGCCGCGCGAGCGCGACGACGAGCAGCAGGCCGACGACCGCGTAGATCGCCTGACGCACGAGGAAGTGTTGGCCGTCGTGGAACAGCTGCGACGCGAAGACCGCGCTCGCGCTGTAGACCATGACCACGCCGAACGCGACGAGCGCGAGCACCGTCGCCATCAACAGCGGATCCGCGGGCCCGAGCAGCGGCGCTGCGGCAGCCGGCGCACTCGTGCGCGCATCACCAGGGGCGCGTCGCAGCCGATCGCGAAGCGCGCAGAACATGTCGACGACGGCGCTCATGCGTGACCTCCGTGACCGACTGAAACGGCGGGCTCTGCCGGCGCGAGCGCGCGCACCGCGCGGACGAATTCGTCGCCGCGATGCGCATACGAGCGAAACATGTCGAAGCTGGCGCACGCTGGCGCGAGCAGCACGGCGTCGCCCGGCTGCGCGAGCGTCGCGGCGCGTGCGACGGCTTCGTCGATCGAGCTGGCGAGCTCGATCGGGACGGTGGTGACAGCGATCGCGCGCTCGAGCAGCGGAGCCGCCGCGCCGATGAGCACCGCAGCGCGGCCCTGCTCGGCGAGACGCTCGGCGAGCGGCGCGTAGCTGCCGCCCTTGTCGACGCCCCCGGCGATGAGCACCGTGCGCGCGTGCGTGCCGCGCAGCCCCTCGAGCGCCGCGACCGTCGCGCCGACGTTGGTCGCCTTCGAGTCGTCGTAGTAGGTGACGCCGTTGCGCTCGCGCACCCACGCCATGCGATGCGGCAGCCCTGCGAAGCTGCGCAGCACGGCCGCGATGTGCTCGTTCGACACGCCAGCGAGCCGCGCCGCGAGGACCGCCGCGCAGGCGTTCGAGACATTGTGTGCGCCGCGGATCTTGAGCTCGGCGAGCGGCACGCAGAGGCCGCTCACGGTGTCGACGATGGCCGCGCCTGCGACGCGCACCTCGCCGTCCACGCCGCCGAAGGTGTGCACCGTGCCTGCGCCGGCGCGCGCGAGCGCGGCGAGCACCGAGTCGCCCGCTGGCACGATCGCGTGATCGCCGCGTCGCTGCCCGTGGAAGATGCGCGCCTTGGCGGCGGCGTAGGCGGCGAACGTGCCGTGACGGTCGAGGTGATCGTCGGTGATGTTGAGGAGCACGGCGACGTGCGCGCGAAACTGCACGACACGCTCGAGCTGGAAGCTCGACAGCTCGACGACGACGGCGCCACCCGCGCGCGCTGCGTCGCTGCCGACGACGTCGACGAGCGGCGTGCCGAGGTTCCCGCCGACGAACGTCGGACAACCGCTGCGCGCGACCATCTCGCCGATCAGCGTGGTCACCGTGCTCTTGCCGTTGGTGCCGGTGATGCCGACGACGACATCCGACGCGAGGAACCACGAGGCGAGCTCGATCTCGCTGGCGATCGGGATGCCCTTCGCCGCGGCCGCGTCGATCGCGGGAAGTGAGGGCACGCCGGGAGAGACGACGATGATGTCGACGCTGGTAAAGAGCGCGACGTCGTGGGCGCCGAGCGCGAGCTCGCAGTCGGCATCACGCAGCGCGCGCACGGTGTCGACGCCGAGCGTGGCTTCGTCGCGCAGATCGTTGCCGACGACGTGCGCGCCTTGCGCCGCGCACAGGCGCGCTGCGGCTACGCCGCTCTTGCCGAGGCCGACGACGAGGACGCGCTTACCGCGCAGAACGCTGGAGGAGCTTGACGTCATCGCAGCTTCAACGTCGCGAGGGTGGCCATCGCCAGCATGATCGAGATGATCCAGAAGCGGACGATGATCTTCGGCTCGGCCCACCCCTTCTTCTCGAAGTGGTGGTGGATCGGCGCCATCAAGAAGATGCGCTTCTTGAACAGCTTGAAGCTCGCCACCTGGCCGATGACGCTGACCGCTTCGACGACGAATATGCCGCCGAGCAGGATCGAGAGGACCTCGTTCTTCGTCACCACCGCGAGCGAGCCGAGGCCGCCGCCGAGCGCGAGCGAGCCGACATCGCCCATGAAGACCTGCGCCGGGTACGTGTTGAACCAGAGGAAGCCGAAGCCGGCGCCGATCAGCGCGCCGCAGTAGATCGCCAGCTCGCCCGACTGCGCGAACGACGGGATCCGCAGGTACGCGGCCATGTCGTAGCCAAAGAAGGTCACGCCCGCGAGATACGCGAGGATCATGTACGTGCCGGAGTTGACCATCACCGGACCGATGGCCAAGCCATCGAGTCCGTCGGTGAGGTTCACCGCGTTCGACGTGCCCGCGATGACGAACGCCGCGAAGCCGACATAGGCCCACGACGGCAGCGCGATCACGACGCGATTGAACGCGACGAACGGCAGCGCGAGCCGATTGCGCTGCGCGATCCAGTCGAGCGGCAGGCCGGCGTCGCCGTACCAAAGATACGTGCAGACGCTGATCGCGATGGCGAACTGCAGCAGCAGCTTCCATCGACCGGAGAGGCCGCCGGACGACTTCTTGCGGATCTTGCGCGCGTCGTCGATCCAGCCGATTACGCCGTACGAAGCGGTGATCGCGGTGACGACCCACACCATGACGTTCTGTGGGTCGGCCCACAGTACGGTGGAGATCACCAGCGCGAGCAAGATCAGCGCGCCGCCCATCGTCGGCGTGCCGGCCTTCGAGAAGTGCGACTCGGGGCCATCCTTGCGAACGACCTGGCCAACCTGCTTGCTCTGCAGTCGGCGGATGAACCAGGGATACAGACCGAACGAGAGCAGCATCGCGGTCATGCTCGCGGCGAGCACGCGAAACGGCACGTAGCGCAGCACGTTGAGCGCGCTGACCTCCGTGTGGAACGGATAGAGGAAGTAGTAGATCACGACTTCGCTCCGCCCTCGGCGAGCGCGGCGACGATCCGCTCCATCGCCATCGAGCGTGAGCCCTTCACGAGCACGACGTCGCCGTGCTGCAAGAGGCTCTCGACCACCTTGATCGCATCGAGCGGATCGGCGACATGCATGACTTGGGTGGGGAACGCCGCAAAGCGCCCCGACGCTTCCCACGCCGCTGCGGCAGTCGCCGCGACCATCTCGCGGCCGCAGCCGACGAGCACGGAAACGCCGGACTTCACCGCGTGGCGGCCGAGCTGCTCGTGGTAGTTGCGCGACGCTGTGCCGAGCTCCTTCATGTCGCCGAGCACTGCGATGGCGCGCGCGCCGCCGAGCCCGGCGAGCTCCACCAACGTGTCGAGGGCCGCGAGGACGCTGTCGGGATTTGCGTTGTAGGTGTCGTCGATGATCAGCGTGCCGCGCGTGCCGCTGATCGGCACGAGTCGACCATCGGCAGCGCGCACCTTGGCGAGTCCGCGGGCGGCGCCGTCGAGCGCCTCGACGCCACGCAGCGCGAGCACCGCGCACAGCGCCGCGCCGGCGTCGAGCGCGGCGACCTCGCCGAGCAGCGGCAGCGTGACGTCGAGCGTGCGCTCGCCGATCTGGTAGGTCGCGCGGCTGCCGCTGTGGTGATCGAGCGCACGCGCGACGAGCCGCACCGACGCGCCCTCCGACTTGCCGAACGTGAGCGATGGGCTGGCCGCGTTCTTCGGCAAGCGCGCAGCCGTCGGCGGATCGTCGAGATTGCCGATCGCGCGGCCGGAAGCAGCGAGCCCACGCCACACCGCGGTCTCTTCGTCTGCGACGGCTTCGATCGTGCCGAGCCCTTCGAGGTGTTCGGCCGCGGCCAGCGTCACGATGGCGACGTCAGGCGTCGCGATCGCGGCGAGCCGCGCGACCTCGCCAGGCGCGCTCGTCCCGAGCTCGATCACCGCGACCTCGTGCGTGTCGTCGAGCTCGAGCAGCGTCATCGGCGCGCCGACGAGGTTGTTCAGGTTGCCGGCGGTCTTGTGGACGCGGAGCCCAGCGCCAACGAGCGCCGCGGCGGTGAGCTCTTTGGTGGTCGTCTTGCCCGCAGAGCCGCAGACGCCGACGATGGGCCGGCCCCAGCGCCGTCGATGCAGCGCCGCGATCGCACCAAGCGCGGTCGTCGTATCGTCGACTTCCAGCACGGCGACACCTTCCGGCACGCTGCGCCCGCGCTCGATCAGCACCGCGGCGGCTCCGGCTTTCACCGCGACGTCGAGATAGGCGTGCCCATCGAGGCGCTCGCCGCGCAGCGCGACGAACAGCGCGCCCGGCACGACCGCGCGCGAGTCGATCGCGACGCCACGCACGGCCACGCACCCGGCTGCCGAACGAAGGTTCGCGCCGATCGCCTCGACGAGCTCGTCGAGCGTGAACGCAGCGACGTTGACTGGGATCGGCGTGGCCATCAGGCGTCGCCTCCGGCCGCAGTCGTGGCGCGCGCGATCGCCTCGCGCGCGACGAGACGGTCATCGAAGGGGACGCGCGTCGTGCCGAGGATCTGGTAGTCCTCGTGTCCCTTGCCGGCGACGAGCACGGTATCGCCATCGCGCGCGGCGAGGATCGCGGTGTCGATCGCGGTGCGCCGATCTTCGATGAGCACATAGCCGCGCGCTTCTGTCGCGAGCCGCGCGAGCTCGAGCGCCGGCTGGCCGCTGTCGATCACACCGGCCTCGATCTGCGTGAGGATCGACCCGGGCACTTCGGTGCGTGGATTGTCGCTGGTGACGATGACGAGATCCGCGCCCTGCCCTGCCGCCGCGCCCATCAGCGGTCGCTTGCCGCGATCGCGATCGCCGCCGCAGCCGAACACGCAGAGCAGCCGTCCGCGCGTGACCGGGCGCAGCGCGGCGAGCACGCGCTGCAGCGCATCGGGCGTGTGCGCGTAGTCGACCAGCACGGCGACGCCGCGCGGGTCCGCGATCCGCTCGAGGCGTCCAGGCGCGCCCGTCGCGACGGAGAGCGCCGCGCCGAGCGCCCGCAGCTCGAGCTCGAGCGCGAGCCCGCAAGCGAGCGCGACGAGCAGATTCTCGAGGTTGTGCGCGCCGAGCAGCGGGCTGCGAATCGACACGTCGCCGCGCGGCGTGGTGATGTCGGCGTCGATCCCCGCAGCGCTCATCGACCAGCGCAGCACGCGCACCTCGGCGTCCGCGTCGGCGCGCATCGAGCAGCGCCAGAGGTTGTGGCCGCGCAGCTTCTCCGCGAGGACGGCTCCGTATGGATCGTCGACGTTCACCACCGACGCGCCCGGCCCGAGCTCGAGAAATAGACGGTACTTCGCGGCCGCGTAGTGCTCCATCGTGCCGTGGAAATCGAGATGATCTTGCGTGAGGTTGGTGAACGCCGCGACGCGGAAGCGCACCGCGTCGACGCGATGCTGGGCGAGCGCGTGGCTCGACACTTCCATCACCAGATGCGTCGCACCGAGGTCGAGCACCTCGCGTGCAAAGCGCGCGATCTCGTCGCCCTCGGGCGTGGTGTGAGGCGCTTGGCGCGAGAAGCCTGGACCGCGCATCGCGACGGTGCCGAGCACCGCCGTCTCGACGTTGGGCCCTGCGGCGAGCGCCTGCTCGACGAGGTAGGCCGTCGTCGTCTTGCCGTTGGTGCCGGTGATGCCGACGACGTCGAGCGTGAACGTCGGATGGCCGTAGACGACGGCCGCTGCGAGCGCGAGCTGACGGCGCGCGTCGTCGACCACGAGCTGCGGCACGCTCACATCTGGTAGCTCTTCCTGCGTGAGGATCGCGGCGGCTCCACGCGCGACCGCGTCGCGTACGAAGCGCGCGCCATCGGCCTCCCGCCCCGGCATCGCGACGAACAGATCACGCGGACGGACCGCGCGCGAGTCGTGCCGCACGCCGGCGATCTCGGTGCGCGGGTCGCCGTGCAGCACGCGGCCGCCGACGCCCTCGCGCATCAGATCGGCGAGCGTCACGACGGAGATCACTGCGTCACCTGCGCGCGGCGCGGCAGCACATCGAGGGCCGACGCGAGCGTGCGATCGTCTTGATTCGGCGCGGTCGGCGGCGGCGGCTCGTCGCCAGCGACCGCGCGCGGCGCGAGCACCAAGCGGACGTGTTGCCCGCGCGGGATGATCTCGCCGGAGGCCGGCGCCTGCGACGCGACGACGCCGCTGCCCTCGAGCTCGCCGACGAGCCCAGCCGCAGCGAGCGCGACGAGCGCAGCGCGTGCGGTGCGTCCACCGACCTCGGGGACGCGCGTCTCGCCGTCTTCCGGCGTGCGGTCGTCGATCGGCGTGAGCGGCAGCTCTGCGGCGACGGGCGCCGGCTCCTCGCACGCGTGGCCCGCGCGACGCGCGACGCGGCACAGCGCCCGCGCGCGATCCGTGTCTTCGCGCGAGCGGCGCGCCGCATCACGCGCCTCTTGCGCGCGACGCGCGAGGATCTGTCCGCCATCGGTCGCGGGCACGCCGAGGTGTCGCAGCGCGGCCTCGCCGACACGACGAAACACCGGGCCGGCGACGAGTCCGCCGTAGTGCTCGATGATCGGCTCGTCGATCATCACGGCGATGACCAGCCGCGGTCGATCCGCCGGAACGAAGCCGACGAACGAGGCGATCCACTGATCCGCCGCGTAGCCGCCGGCGACGTAGTCGGCCTTCTGCGCAGTGCCCGTCTTGCCCGCCACGAGATAGCCGTCGATGGCCGCCTCGACGCCGGTGCCGCCCGGCCCGGTGACCGCCGTCAGCATGTCGCTCACCAGGCGCGCCGTGCCCGCTGGCACGACCTGCCGACGCACGCGCGGCAGCGTCTCCTCGACTAGCTCGCCGCGCGCATCACGCACGCTGCGCACGAGGATCGGCTCCATCAGCTTTCCGCCGTTGGCGATCGCGCTCATGCCGATGGCGAGCTGCATCGTCGTGACGCTGACGCCCTGACCGAACGCGATCGTCGCCGCGTCCATCTCGTACCAGCGGCGATAGTTGCGCAGGATGCCGGCGGTCTCGCCCGGCAGCGTGATGCCGGTGAGCTCGCCGAAGCCGAAGCGGCGCAGCGTGCGAAACAGCCCCGCGCGACCGAGCGCCGTACCGATCTTCGCCGTGCCGATGTTCGACGAGCGCGCGAGGATCTGCGCGGGCGTGAGCACATCCCATGGATGTGAGTCGTGAATCGTGTACTCGGCGACGCGCATCGCGCCGTGCTCGCAGTTGATCAGCTGCTCGGGTGCGATCGCGCCAGCAGCGAGCGCGCCGGCGACGGTGAACGTCTTGATCGTCGAGCCCGGCTCGTAGCGATCGGTGACCGCGCGATTGCGTCGCGCCATCGGCGTCGCGCCGCCCGGCTCGTTGAGGTTGTAGGTCGGGTAGTTCGCCAGCGCGAGCAGCTCGCCCGTCTGCGGATCCATCACGACGACGCTGCCGGCGCGCGCCTCGCTGGTACGCACGGCGAGGGCGAGCTCGTGCTCGGCGACGACCTGGATCGCCTTGTCGATGGTGAGGACGAGATCGTCGCCCTGCGCCGCGCGATCGTCGAGCAGCTGCTCGCTGAACACGACCCGTCCGCGTCGATCGCGGATCGCCGGCACCGCCGAGACGCTGCCGCGCAGCTGCTCTTCGTACTCTCGCTCGAGGCCCTCGATGCCGAGTCCGTCGATGTCGGCGAAGCCGAGGACGTGCGCCGCGAGATCGCGATTCGGATAGTAGCGACGCGCCTCGCGCGACATCGACACGCCGGGCAGCGCGAGGGCGCGCACGGCGGCCGCTTGCTGCGGCGTGATGCGGCGCTCGAGCCAGACGAAGTGACGATCCGATGCCATCCGTCGCGCCAGCGTCTCGGCGTCGGTGCCGGGCAGCACGCGACCGAGCGCCATCGCGGTCGCCATCGGGTCGCCGCCGAGGGCGCGCAGCTCGCGCGGGTTGGCCCACACGCTGTCGACGTCGACGCTGACGGCGAGCGGCGCGCCGCGGCGGTCGTAGATCGTGCCGCGCTTCGGCGCGAGGCGGATGTCGCGCAGGTATTGCTCTTCGGCGAGCTTGCGCAGATCCGCGCCCTGCTCGATCTGCAGCTGATACGCGCGACGCGCGACCGCGCCGGCGCCCGCAAAGAGCACCAGCGCGAGCACGACGATGCGCGCCTTCATGAAGCGGACGCGCGCGGGATCGA